>Ga0207421_10005030_pt1 | contig 15003 bp, 17 predicted proteins | sample SodLakKL_010_SED_4_FD_187542 | JGI IMG/M metagenome (GOLD analysis project Ga0207421, IMG submission 187542) | Alkaline sediment microbial communities from Lake Tanatar, Kulunda Steppe, Russia - 8KL_010_SED (SPAdes) (version 2) | ecosystem: Environmental > Aquatic > Non-marine Saline and...
GCCCAGCCCGGCATCAGGGCAAGGGCGGCTACCAGAGTCGCGGTGCTAAGGCGTGTTCCCACATGATTCTCCATCTCTTGACGCCTTCGTCCCGTGCGACTCGTCTTCATGCCCGGCCGACCGGCCTGCATCAGGGACGCAGGGCCTCGAGGCGCGCGCTGAAGGCAAGCTGGGTCCGCCGCAGCTCACCGATCTCCATTTCCAGCGAGGCGAGGCGCGCCGCCAGGGCATCGTCAATGCTCCGCTCATCATCTCCTGCCTCTGCCAGGGCTTCAACCTCTCTCCCCAGGGCGGCCAGCCGCTCCTCCAGGACCTGGCGCTCCCGCTCGGCGGATTCCCGTGATGTGACGAGTCGCTCGGCCAGAGCCTGCTGGTCGGCCGCGAGGCGCTCGATGATCTCGTCCTGGCCCATTTCGGCGGCCAGGTCGGCGAGACGCTCGTCGAGTTCCGCCAGACGTTGGCTCTCACGGACCTGTGACTCGAGCAGATCGTCCACCCGGTTGCGCTGAGCCTCCAGGGCATCGCCTAGCGCGGCACGGCCCTCGACGCCGGCACGCTCCAGTGAATCCAGTGAGACCTGAGTCGCTGCCAGCATCGCCTCTCGTGTGGCGGCAGCCTCCGCGATACGCACCAGGCGCTGCTGAAGGGCTTCATGGCGCGATTCCTGAGCGTCCAGGCCCGCAGCAAGATCCTCCTCGAGCACCGCCAGCAGGCCATCGTGAGCCTCGTCGCGGCGCGCCAGGGCAGTCAACCGCTCCTCGATGTCGGTGAGTGCATCGCCTTCGCCGAGGGCGGCATCGAAGCGCGCATGGACATTGGACAGTTCTCCCGAGAGCCGAGCCAGTTCGGAGTCAAACCTCTGGCGCTCCTCCCAGGCCAGGTAGCCTGCTGCTCCCCCGGCAGCCGCCAGACCAAGCAACAGCATCCAGAGTGGCCACACCCTCGGGGGTGGCGGACCGCGCCGGCGCCGGGACGACAGGCTGGCCTCGGGGTCGGGCACGATGGCGGCGTCATGTCGGCGGATATCATGGCGATCAGCCATGGTCAACTCCTTCTCTGGCGGTGGACGCGGGGCGGAATTGGTGATCCGGGCGACGGGTGCTAAGGTGCCTCGACCCACCGTATATCGTCGCCGTAGTGTAAGGGTTTTGTACCCCGCGGCGCACGGAGTCCGGCCAACGAAAAGGTCCCCTTCACGTTCAGCCGATGAATACCTGCCGCGGCCAATCCAAAGCGCCGCGACTATTCCAGGGGTCGAGAACTGATCGCGAGACCTAGGAGAACATGCATGGTATTTGAACTGCCCGCCCTGCCATATGACAAGAATGCTCTGGAGCCGCACATCTCCGCCGAGAGTCTCGAGTATCACCACGGCAGGCACCATCAGGCCTACGTGAACAAGCTCAATGAACTGATCGACGGCACAGCCGATGCCGGCAAGTCTCTGGAAGAGATCATCAAGTCATCTTCCGGCAGTCTGTTCAACCAGGCGGCCCAGGTGTGGAACCACACCTTCTACTGGCACTGCCTGACGCCCAACGGCGGTGGTGAGCCCACCGGTCCTCTGGCCGAAGCCATCGACGCCAAGTTCGGCTCTTTCGACCGGTTCAAGGAGACCTTCAGTGCCAGTGCAGTGGCCAACTTCGGCTCGGGCTGGACCTGGCTGGTCAAGACCGAGGACGGTGGCGTCGACATCCTCAACACCAGCAACGCCGACACACCGATCGCCCACGACCAGACACCGTTGATGACCATCGATGTCTGGGAGCACGCCTACTACATCGACTACCGCAACGCGCGGCCAGAGTACCTGAAGAGCGTCTGGAACCTGCTGGACTGGGACTTCGTCGCCCAGAACTTCACCGGCTGAAGGGGCGACCCCCTCAGACGTCACAGCGCTCTGTGGACACGAAGATACTTTGTGGACAGGAACGGCCTCGCCACTGGCGGAGCCGTACGCTTTTGCGCCGAGAAGTCAGGGATCCGCGCGGCGACCGATTCCCCGGTAGTGCAGCCCCTGGGCGGCTACCCAGCCCGGGTCGAAGATGTTGCGGCCATCAAGCAGCAGACTCTCGTCGAGCAGGGCGGTCAAACGTGCCCAGTCGGGATTCCAGTAGACCTTCCATTCGGTCACCAGCATCAGCGCGCAGGCGCCCTCACAGGCCAGGTGGGGGTCGCCATCGAAGACTTCCAGCAGCGGCTGCTCGCCCACCTCGTCCAGCAACGCCGGAATCGCCGCGGGATCGTGGAGACGCACCTTGACCCCCTCGGCCCAGAGGGCACGCAGCAGGCGCAGCACGGGGGCATGGTCGATGCGCGCGGTGCCGGGCTTGAAGGCCGCGCCCCAGACGGCAACCGTGCGCCCCTCCAGCCGCCCGTGAAAGTGCACCCACAGCTTGCGGAACAGTGTCTCCTTCTTGTGCTCATTGATATCGAGCACCTGTTCGAGCAGGGCTGAACGGCGCCCGCTGGCGGACTGTACGTCGGCCAGGCGCATCAGGTCTCGAGAAAAGTTGGGGCCGCCGAAGCCACAACCAGGGTAGAGATATTCGTAGCCGATGCGCGAATCGGCCCCCATGCCCTGGCGTACGAACTCCACGTCGACGCCCAGACTGTCGGCCAGGCCGGCCATCTCGTTCATGTAGCTGATGCGGGTGGCCAGCATGCCGTTGATGGCCAGCTTGGTGAGCTCGGCGGCGCGGCGAGGCATGCGCTGGATCACCTCGCTGCGACGATTGAAGGCCCGCAGGAGTTCGCGCATTCGCGACTCGGCGGCGGCATCGTCGCAGCCCAGCAGCCAGCGCGCCGGACGCGTGAAGGTATCCCAGGCGCGGCCCTCTTCCAGCAGATCCGGCAGGCAGACCGTCCGGCCTCGCTCGCCAAGCTGGGTCTCCAGACGCTCGCTCTCGCCCACGGGAAAGGTGGAGTTGTTGACCACCAGCAGCTCCTCCGGGTTGGCGGAAAGCGCCTCCAGCAGTTCGCCCAGATCGCTGCGCTGCCCGGGCGAGACGGCCAGCCAGACCACCTCCTGATCACCGAGGCATGCCGCTTCGAGGCCGTCGACGAGCTGCAGGCTGCCGCCGTCAAGCGCCTCGGCAAGCTGAGCCAGCAGGCGTGGTTCGCGCCTGAGCCAATCGGCGTGCTCGAGCTGCGACCAGGGCGTATCGGGGTGCGGGAACCAGGTGACGAGATGGCCCACCGAGGAGAGCGCGGCAGTGGCGGTGGCCGCGGCCAGTTCACTACCGTGGATCAGTACACGCATGGCATCAGACCTTGTCGACGTAGCGGGTGAGCAGCTCGCGGAAGCCCTCGCCGTAACGGGCATGGCGCCGGCCATAGGCGAGGATTGCCTCCAGATAGCCGAGCTGATGGCCGCAGTCGTAGGTCTTGCCACGCATGCGAAAGGCGTCGACGCCCTCACGCTGCCTGAGGGTCTCGATGGCGTCGGTGAGCTGGATCTCGCCGCCGGCACCGGGGGGGGTCTCGGCCAGCAGCTTGAAGATACTGCCCGGCAGCGCGTAGCGACCGATCACCGCCAGGTTGGAAGGCGCGGCCTCCACCGCCGGCTTCTCCACGACCCCATCCAGCGGACGAGACTCGCCCGGGGCTGGCATCTCACCGCCGGTATCGACGATGCCGTACTTGTAGGTCAGCTCCCGCGGGACCTCCTCCACCATCAGCTGAGCGCGTCCACTGGCATCGAAGACGTCGAGCATACAGCCCAGATCATTTCGCGCGAGATTTTCGGCGTCCACCAGCACGTCGGGCAGCAGCACCGCGAAGGGCTCGTTGTCACCCACCACCGGCCTTGCGCAGAGCACGGCGTGGCCAAGTCCCAAGGGCTCGGGCTGACGCACGCTGATGATATTGACGTCATCCGGGACGATGCTTCGCAGTTCGGCGAGCAGCTCGTGCTTGCCCTTGGCCTCGAGGCTGGCTTCCAGTTCGAAGTGCTTGTCAAAGTGGTTCTCGATGGCCGACTTGCTGCCGTGAGTGACCAGCACGATATCGCGGATACCGGCGGCCACCGCCTCCGCCACCACGTACTGGATCACCGGGCGGTCGACGATGGTGATCATCTCCTTGGGAATCGCCTTGGAAGCCGGCAGGCAGCGGGTGCCGAAACCGGCGACGGGGAGTACGGCCTTCGTGATCATGGTGAAATCCTTGTCAGATGCGTCTCGGTGGCGTAGCCCCGGCGGCAGATCATGGGAATGCCGCCTTGGGAACGGGTAGAATGATACTCATCATAACGGACGCACGGCGGCCTGCCATCCTGAGGCATCGACAAGGTGGTGTCCGCCCAAAATCCTCATGCCAGAACGGAGACGCAGATGGGCGAAACGCATACGCAGACGGGTAACGTAGATCCAGGCGAGATCGCCAAGTTCGAGGCCCTTGCCAGCCGCTGGTGGGACCCTGAGAGCGAGTTCAAGCCGCTCCATGACATCAATCCGTTACGCCTGGACTTCATCGACGCCCGCGCCGGCCTGGCGGGCAAGCGGGTGGTGGACGTGGGCTGCGGCGGCGGCCTGCTCGCCGAGGCCATGGCGCATCGCGGTGCGCGAGTCACCGGCATCGATCTGGGCGAGGCTCCCCTGGCGGTGGCCAGACTGCACGCCGAAGAGAGCGGCGTGGAGGTCGATTATCGCTGCATCAGCGTGGAAGCCCTGGCCGAGGAGACGCCCGGCGAGTTCGACGTGGTGACCTGCCTGGAGATGCTCGAGCACGTGCCCGACCCCGCCTCGGTGGTGCGCGCCTGCGCCGCCCTGGTCAAGCCCGGCGGCCAGCTGTTTTTCTCCACCCTCAACCGCAATCCCAAGGCCTATCTCCTGGCAATCCTCGGTGCCGAATATGTGCTGGGCCTGCTGCCTCGCGGAACACACGACTACGAAAAGTTCATCCGTCCAGCGGAGCTGGCCGGCTGGTGTCGCGCCAACGGCCTCGAGGTGCAGGAACAGAGTGGCCTGGTCTACAACCCGCTGACGCGTCACTACCGTCTGCATCCCACCGACGTCTCGGTGAACTTCATGATGCACTGCCGTCGGGAGGCCGAGTGAACACCGTCACGCGCCCCTCGGCCCTGCTCTTCGATCTGGATGGCACCCTGGTGGATACCGCGCCGGATCTGGCACGGGCCACCAACGCCCTGCGCGCTCACCATGGGCTTGTCCCCCTGCCCTTCGCGGTGATTCGCGCGCAGGTATCGAATGGCGGCAGCGCTCTGGTGACCCTGGCGCTGGGCCTGGCGAAGGAGGCGGCGGGTCACGACCAGGCGCGCACTTTCCTGCTGGCCGCCTACGGCGAGGCAGTTGCCGATGAGAGCCGGGTCTTCCCTCCCCTGTCGCCACTGCTGAAAACATGGGAGGCCGCTGGCCGGCCCTGGGGTATCGTCACCAACAAGCCGCGGGCCTATGCCGAGCCGCTGTTGAGGGCCCTGTCCCTTTCGCCGGGGGCGCTGCTCTGCGCCGATGACCTGCCGGTGAAGAAGCCGGACCCGGCCCCGCTACTCGAGGCGGCTCGCCGTCTGGGGGTCGCACCTCACGCCTGCTGGTACCTGGGTGATCACCTGCGTGATATGCAAGCCGCCCGCGCCGCCGGCATGGCGGCGGTGGCGGTGGGTTGGGGCTACGTGGAGGAAGGCGACGACTATCGTTGCTGGCCCGCCGATCTCTGGTTCGAGACGGGTGAGGCGCTTACAGCAGCCATCGCTGCGACTGAGGCGGGTCCCACCCGTTGATCAGGGATTTGATCTGGTACTTCCTCCCGCCGCCCGTGATACTGAGTGGTATGGCAGCCGCCCGTGACGGATTGTGTCATGCGCCCTGGCGGAGGGGCCCAACAATGAAGCACTGTCCGCATTGCACTAGCTGTGGCATTCGCAGAAATAGACACACGCTGTGGCATCGCATCGCCAGACGCCCCCAAACCTATACCTGTGTCGATTGCGGGACGATCTGTACCCGCAGTCAGCTGCTTGCCCCGACACCTATCTACGCTCCCGAGCAGCCCTCGCGCTCCATGGCGCCTCAACCGCGCGAGGAGAAGAAACGAGAGGCAACGACCCTACGTCGCCTGGCAAGAGATCTCTCAAGAAAGGCGCACTCGTCGCATCGGATGGTGCAGGAGGCGACCAGAGGCATTGAAGGGGTGTTGCAGCGGGTCGGGGTGTCGCCCATTCGCGTCTGGGTGATCAAGCAGGTGGACGCCGACATCCTTCACCTCTGCGGCATCGGGACCCTCTACCATCCCCGTCAGCGTCCCTGGACTGCCCTGGAGACTCTCAGGCAGCACTGTTACCAGGGCGGCGTGCGACTGGGAAACACCGGTATCGTGCTCAACAGCCGACTGTTCAATGTCCTGGTCCCGCTTGATGCCTTGGCCCTGCAAGGCCCGTCGATAGCCCGCTGGCAGGGCCGTGACTGGCTCATCTCTCGGGTACCGCGTCGCAGTTGGGAGCACCAGGGGCGGCTGGTAGCAGAACGTGAAGTTGACGGTGAGGGCGAACGACTGATCAGCGGTGAAGACGTCTCTCGGATTTGTGACCATGTCGACCGGGAAAACGCTGTAACCGGCCTTGCCGTCTTCCACCAGGGCAGTGGCCGTGCCGGGGGCTCCCAGGCGAGAGGCCCCATTAGACGGCGCGATTCATGACCGGGGCGGCTGGGCGTCGAACTGCTCGCCGTTATGCCCCTTGCTGTCCGGCCCTATCAGCCACAGGTAAGTGGGCATGATCTCCTCGGGAGACCGCAGGTTCTCCGGCAACTCACCCGGGTAGGCCTGCTTGCGCATCTGGGTGCGGGTCGCGCCAGGGTTCAGACTGTTGGCACGCACGTTTCCCAGGTGCTCGAGCTCGTCGGCCAACACCTCCATGAAGCCTTCGGTGGCGAACTTCGAGACCGCATAGGCCCCCCAGTAGGCGCGACCGCGACGGCCCACGCTGGAGGAGGTGAAAACCAGCGACGCGTCTTCGGAAGCCCTGAGCAGCGGTAGCAACGCCTGGGTCATCCAGATCGGGCCGTTGATGTTGACCTGCATCACCTGCTCCCACAGTTCCGGGTTGTACTGCTCGAAGGGCGTGATGCGCCCGAGCAGCCCGGCGTTGTGGAGGATGCCATCGAGACGACCGAACTCCTTGTCCAGGGTCTCGGCCATGTCGTGGTAGTCCTTGAGCGTAGCGCCTTCGAAGTTGAGCGGGAAGATCGCCGGCTGGGGCCCTCCCGCTGCCTCGATCTCGTCGTAGACCTTCTCCAGCTTGGAGATGGTGCGGCCCAGAAGGATCACCGTGGCCCCGTGACGAGCAAAGGTCAGGGCCGCGGCCTTGCCGATGCCATCGCCGGCGCCGGTCACCAGGAGGATGCGTCCCCGGAGCAGGTCGTCGGGCGCCTGATAGTCGATCTTGCAGGTCGTCATGACATCTCCTCGATGGTCAGTTGCCGGACTGGCGCAGGAAATCGTTGGCCAGCCCTGCCGCAGTGCTCTCAGGGTAGTCGTCGCGCACTCTCTCCAGCAGTTCACGACTGGTCTGGGGATCGCCCTGGCGCGCCTTGAGCAGGCCCAGCTTGTAGAGAGAATCCGGCACCTTGTTGCTCTGTGGGAAGTCGTCAAGCACGGCGCGGAACTCGCGCTCGGCGTCATCCAGGTTGCCCTCGGCGGTGTGCAGCTCACCCAGCCAGTAGTAGGCATTGGCGGTCAAGCTGTTGTCGGGGTGCTGTGCCACGAAGCGCTCGAAGGCGCCGATGGCCTCGCCGAACTCCCTGGCCTGGACCCGGGCGAACGCCTGCTGATAGGCCTGCTGAGCCTCGGGGCTGGCGCCGCTGGGCGAAGGCGCCTGCGCCACCTGGCGTGCGGTCTCTTCATCGACCTGGGCGGTAGCATCAGCGCCCACGCCGACCGGCGCGGAGGCGAGGCGATCCTCGAGATCCAGATACTGGTCCCGGGTCTGGCGACGCAGCTGCTCGAGTTGGTGGCGCAGCTCCTCGACCTGGCCTCTCAGCTGACGGATCTCCTCCTCGTGCTGTTGAACCTGATTGAAGATCACCAGGGTGCCGCCTGCCGCCTCGCGGGTTTCCGTCTGCTCGTAGAAGGAGCGCGGCTGGGCAGTGAGATCTTCGACCACCGGCTGCTGCGCGACTGCGGGTAGCCATACGGACAGCGGGAGCACCAGAGCTCCCGCACCGCACAGCCTTTTCAGACCGTGATTCATGTGTGACTCCATCGACGCGGATGTCGCCCGGTCAGGAACGACTTAGTAGGCGAAGACAACCCGACGGTTCTGGGCAAAGGTTTCCTCGTTCTGGCCACGCACGGCCGGACGCTCCTCACCGTAGCTCACCACCTCGACCTGGGAGGGCGACACGCCCTGCACGGAGAGGAAGCGCTCCACGGAGCGGGCGCGACGCTCGCCCAGTGCCATGTTGTACTCGCGGGTGCCGCGCTCGTCGGTATGGCCCTGCAGCACGACGCGAGAGTTGCCGTTCTCGCGCAGGTAGCGGGCGTGGGAGGCCAGCACCGGTTCGAACTCGCTGCGGATGCGGTCGCTGTCGAACTCGAAGTAGATGGTGCGCTGCTGAGGGATACGGCCATCGGCCTGCTGGCCCGCGGCACCGCTGCCAAAGCCGGTTCCACCCACCTGGCTGCCGGAGACGCCGGTGCCGGCTGCGCCACTCCCGGCGCCACTCCGAGTACCGTCCATGGATCCGTCCTGGGTCCCGCCACCGCTGGAACAACCGGCCAGGAAGGCCAGGGACAGCGCGACTGCCAGGTTCCTGGCGTAGGGCTTGAGTTGCATCGTGTTACTCCTTGCTGGATCGAAGAGAACCAACATCATGTGATCAGTTGAGGAAGGGGGACCATGCGGGCTCACGCACATCCCCCGAAGCGGAGGGCAGGCGGAAGGACGCGCGTCCGTCGGCCGTCACTGCGCCCAACACCCCGCTGTTACCCTGCTGGGTGGCGAAGATTACCATGGTCCCGTTGGGCGAAACACTGGGAGATTCATCCCTTCGTGAGTCACTCAGTGTGACCAGTCGACCGCTGTCCAGATCCTGGCGTGCGACTTGAAAACCATTGCTGGAACGATGGATCAGGAAGATCGCTTCCCCGTCCGGGGAGAAACGCCCGCGGGCATTATAGTTGCCGGTGAAGGTGAGCCGCTGCTGCTGGCCGCTGGCAAAGTCGTGCCGATAGAGCTGCGGCCCGCCGCTGCGGTCCGAGGTGAACACAAGGCTGCGACCGTCCGGCGACCAGTCTGGCTCCGTGTCGATGCTGGAACTGTTGGTAATGCGATCGAAACTGCGCGAGGCGATGTCCATCACGTAGATCTCCGGCTGGCCATCCTTGGAGAGCGACATGGCAAGACGGCGACCGTCCGGGGACCAGGCCGGCGCCCCGTTGATCCCCTGGAAGGAAGTCGCCCGCACCCGTTGGCCCGAAGCCAGGTCCTGGATGTAGATGGCCGGACGCTCGGTCTCGAAGGAGACATAGGCCAGTCGGCGTCCGTCCGGCGACCAGGCCGGCGACAGGATCGGCTCCCGGGAGCTCAGCACCTGCTGGCTGTTGCGGCCGTCGGCATCCGCCACGAACAGGGTGAACTGCATGTTGTCGCCCACCCCCTGAGCCGTGACGTAGGCGATGCGGGTCGCGAAGGCACCCCGAATCCCGGTGATCGCCTCGAAGATCTGATCGCTGATGTAGTGGGCGGCGCCGCGCAGCTCGTTCTGATCGGCGGTGACCACCTCGCCCAGCATGCGGCGCTCGCCGCTCACGTCCATCAGCTCATAGCGCAGGCGGTAGCCATTGCCCTCGCGGCTGGCGCGTCCGACCACAAGATAGCGAACATCCAGACTGCGCCAGTTTCCGTAACGTACCTCTCCGCTCTCGCTGGGGCGGTCGAGCATCTGGCGGCGCGGCAGCGGATCGAAGTAGCCACTGCGCTCCAGGTTGTCGTGGATCACCTGGGCGACATCCTCGGGGAAGTCGTCGCCGCCGGCGAAGGGCACCACCGCGACCGGGGTAGCCCGGTCGCTGCCGCGGGTGATCTCGATGGTCAGGTTGGCTTGGGCCACGCCGCTGAACATCAGCAGCATTGCAGTCAGCCAGGAAGTGATCAGGGCTTTCATCAGCGCACGTCTCCCGGTGTGAAACGTAGATTGAATTGACGGTAGTCCCGTTGCAGGTTGGCTGGCAACTGTCGCAGTTCGGCGAACGGTGCCGCGGCCTCCACCGCCTGAATCGCCGAACGATCAAAGGCGCTGTCGCCGCTGCTGCGGGTAATCGAAGCGCCGAACAGCTCGCCAGAAGGGCCGAGCCGCACCGCCACTTCAGCGGTTGCACCGCCCGGCACGTTGGGGGGTATAACCCAGGCCTGCTCTACCGCTCGGCGGACCAGATTGATGAAACTATTGGCGGCCTCCTGGCCTTGACGGGCATTGGCCGCGGCGTCGCGCTCGCCCTCAATGGCGCGCTGTAGTGCCGCCTCGGATTCCTGGGCGGCACGCCGTGCGGCTTCATCGGCTTCGCGCTGGGCCTCCTGCTCGCGGCGACGCTGCTCCTCGGCCTGGCGCTGGCGTTCGGCTTCTGCTTCGGCCTGGCGCTGGCGTTCGGCCTCTGCTTCGGCCTGGCGCTGGCGTTCGGCCTCTGCGTCGGCCTGGCGCTGGCGCTCGGCCTCTGCTTCGGTCTGGCGCTGGCGTTCGGCCTCTGCTTCGGCCTGGCGCTGGCGTTCGGCCTCTGCGTCGGCCTGGCGCTGGCGTTCGGCTTCCTGCTCGGCCTGGCGCTGGCGTTCGGCTTCCTGCTCGGCCTGGCGCTGGCGTTCGGCCTCTGCGTCGGCCTGGCGCTGGCGTTCGGCTTCCTGCTCGGCCTGGCGCTGGCGCTGGCGTTCGGCCTCCGCCTGCTGTTCACGTTGCTCTTCACGAAGCTGAGCCTGTCGCTCGGCCTCTTCGGCACGTCGGCTGGCGTCGGCCTCGGCCGCAAGACGGGCCTCCTCTTGCGCCTGCTCCTCTGCCAGGCGCTGGGCATCACGCTCGGCTTCCTGAGCTGACTGCTCGGCGGCAGCGGCTTCTTCTGCCTGGCGGGCAGCCTCGTCGGCTTCGCTCTGCTCTTCAGCCTGTCGCGCCAGGGCGCGGGCCCTGGCGGCATCGGCACGCTGCGCCTGGTCGGTCACCGTCTCGGTGCTGACCAGTGTCGCCTGGACAATGGAGGACGAGGTCGGCTCCGGCTCGCTGGTCGGGAGGCTGATCACGCTGAGCAGCACTACCGCCAGGTGCAGCGCCACCGCCAGGATCGTCGGCAGCCCGTAACCCACACGTGGGTCGTGTCTGGCCATTTCGACTCCTCAGCCTTCCCCGCCGGGTGGTTCGGAGATCAGCCCGACGTTGGCGACGCCGGCGACCTGCAGAGTGCTCATCAAGGCAACTACCGCTCCGTATCCAACGTCTCTGTGTCCACGGACCAGAACTGGAGTACCCGGGCGGCGTTCCAGCAGGATGATCACCCTGTCGGCAATCTCATCGAGACTGATCGGTGACTGATCATCCTCTCCGATCGAGAGATAGAACCGGCCCTCCCTGTCTACCGTCGCGATGATGGGCTCGCTCTCGTCGGTGCTCTCGATGGGTTGGGAGGTGACCTGGGGAAGGTCCACCTGAACACCCTGGGTCATCATGGGAGCCGTGATCATGAAGATCACCAGCAGCACCAGCATGACGTCGATGAAGGGAACGACGTTGATCTCGCCCATGGGCCTGCGCCCGCTGCCGCGATTGAAAGGTCCTTGCATGGCCAGACTCCCTCAGGCCGGGCCGGGATCGGCCCGCCCCTGCAGATTGCGATGCAGAATGGAGTGGAACTCCTCGGCGAAGTCCTCGTACTTGCCCAGCAGCCGACCGGATTCGGCGGAGAGCCGGTTGTAGAAGATCACCGCCGGGATAGCGGCGAACAGTCCCATGGCGGTGGCGATCAGCGCCTCGGCGATCCATGGTGCCACGGTGGCAAGCGTCGCCTGCTGGGTCATGGAGAGTGCCTGGAAGGAGCCCATGATGCCCCACACGGTCCCGAAGAGCCCGATATAGGGGCTCGCCGACGCCACGGTGGCCAGGAACACCAGATGCAGACTGAGGCGCTCCTCCTCCCGGGACCAGGCCACCCGCATGCTGCGCTGCACGCCATCCAGGATCGCCTGGGGGCTGCGGGTCTTGGGCAGGAGGCGATTGAATTCCCGGAAGCCGGAGCGAAAGACGTGCTCTGCACCTTCGGTCTCCTGCTCCGCCGGGGTCTCCCGATAGAGCTCGTTGAGATCGACCCCGGACCAGAAGCGCTCCTCGAAGGCCTGGTGGGTCTTGCGGGCGCGGCGCATCACGAAGGTGCGCTGGAAGATCACGATCCAGGAGAGGATCGAGCCCACCGTGAGCAGCAGCATGACCAGCTGCACCACGGTACTGGCGCTCATGATCAGATGGGGTATGGACATGGAGTCGTTCACGGGCATCCTCGTCAGTCTTGCGGTTGGGCAGAGGGTTGTGACAGCCGCTCGGCGAGGGCCGGCGGCCAGGAAACGGGCTTGAGACGCGTCGCATCGATGCAGGCGATGTCGACCCGTGCCTCGCACAGGGGTTCCCCGCAACGGCTCACGACCTGACTAAACTGCAGGCGAACGCGGCCGAGGGACAGGACATCGGCGCTCACCTCGAGTGAGTCGTCCAGTCGGGCGGGCTTGGCATAGCGACATTCCAGGCGGTGAACCACCAGCTGGATGCCCGCCTCGAGCAGCTCGCGCTGGGTAATCCCCAGGGTGCGCAACCACTCGCTGCGTGCCCGCTCCATGTATTTCAGGTAGTTGACGTAGTAAACGATGCCGCCGGCATCGGTATCCTCGATGTAGACACGCACCGGCATCCGGAACTCGTTCATGGCCGGGTCTCCCCCGAGGCGTCGGCGGCATTCTCATCCGGGGCCAGGCCAAAGTGCAGCCAGGCCTGACGGGTCACCACCCGCCCTCGTGCGGTGCGCATCATCAAGCCCTGCTGAATCAGGAAGGGCTCGATCACGTCCTCGATGGTATCGCGCTCCTCGCCGATGGCGGCGGCCAGGGAGTCGACCCCCACCGGGCCGCCGTCGAACTTCTCGATCATCGCCAGCAGCAGGCGGCGGTCCATGTGGTCCAGGCCGTGGTGATCGACGTGGAGCATGTCCAGCGCCCGGTCGGCGATCCTGGCATCGATGTGGCCACTGCCGCGCATCTCGGCGTAGTCACGCACGCGGCGCAGCAGGCGGTTGGCGATGCGCGGCGTACCCCGTGAGCGGCGGGCCACCTCTTCCGCGCCCTCGATGTCCGTCTCCACGCCCATCAGCCGCGCCGAGCGGGTAACGATCTCGGTGAGCTCGCCGATGGCGTAGAACTCCAGGCGCTGGACGATCCCGAAACGGTCACGCAGCGGCGAGGTGAGCAGCCCTGCCCGGGTGGTCGCGCCGACCAGCGTGAAGGGTGGCAGATCGAGCTTGATGGAGCGCGCCGCGGGGCCTTCCCCGATCATGATGTCGAGCTGGAAGTCCTCCATGGCGGGATAGAGAATCTCCTCCACTACCGGCGAGAGTCGGTGGATCTCGTCGATGAACAGCACATCGCCGGCTTCAAGATTGGTGAGCATGGCGGCGAGGTCGCCTGCCCGCTCCAACACCGGGCCGGAGGTGGACTTGAGCCCTACGCCCATCTCCGCGGCGATGATGTGCGCCAGGGTCGTCTTGCCGAGTCCCGGAGGGCCGAACACCAGGGTATGGTCGAGGCTCTCGCCACGGCCCCGGGCGGCGCCGATGAAGATCTCGAGCTGCTCGCGCACCCGCGGCTGGCCGATATAGTCGGCAAGCCGCTTGGGTCGGATGGCACGGTCGATGGGCTCCTCACCCTCACGGACATCGGCGGCGATCAGGCGATCGTTTTCGAGCATTGCGCTACCCCGCCATCCGGCGGCTCAGGGCCGCCTTGATCATCGCCTCGGTACTGCCCTCCCCCTCCAGACCGGACAGCATCCTGGCAGCCTCGGCGGGCTTGTAGCCCAGGCTGACCAGGGCTGCCTCGGCATCGGCAAGGGGGTCGTGGCGGGATTCCATCGGGGTGGCGCCGCCGACCAGCCCGGCCAGGGCATCGGCGTTCGGCTCCCAGTGGGGAAAACGATCGCGCATCTCGATGATCAGTCGCTCGGCGGTCTTCTTGCCCACACCGGGCAGTCGCATCAGAGACTTCACGTCGTCATCGAGCACGCAGCGCTGGAAGGCCGCCTCGTCCATGCCGGAGAGGATCGCCAGGGCCAGGCGAGGGCCTACGCCATTGACCTTGATCAGCGCACGAAACAGCGCCCGCTCCTGCTCCCTGGCGAAACCGTAGAGCAGATGCGCATCATCGCGAACGATCAGATGGGTATGCAGGGAGACGGCCTCGCCAGGAGCCGGCAGGGCCACCAGGGTGGTCATGGAAGCCTCGAGCTCGTAGCCGACGCCAGCCACATCCACCACCAGCCAGGGAGGCTGCTTCTCGAGCAGGGTGCCACGCAGGCGTCCAATCATGGGGAAATCCGTGTCCTTCACGTCAGGCAAGGCGGCAGACGCCGCCGATGGCGCCACTATACTGGTCGCTCGCATGGCTGGCCAGCCTGTACTGGAACAGCGTTCGACAACCCTGAGAGATGCGTCGATGTGTCGCCGCGAGGCGACGGCATCAGGGCCGAAAGTCGCGCCAGGCGGCGCCCTTCTTGCGGCTCTTGTGACCGCCGAAGCTGCCGGTCTGCAGCAGACCAAGGCGCGCGTGGGCATGGGTCAGGGCGATGGCCAGGGCGTCGGCGGCATCGGCCTGGGGCGTGGCGGAAAGCCCCAGCACCGCGGTGACCATGTGCTGCACCTGGGCCTTGTCGGCGGCCCCGGTCCCGGTCACCGCCTGCTTGATCTGGCGGGGACCGTATTCGCTGACGGGCAGACCGTGGTTGGCGGCGCAGACGATGGCGGTGCCGCGGGCCT
>Ga0207421_10005034_pt1 | contig 15000 bp, 9 predicted proteins | sample SodLakKL_010_SED_4_FD_187542 | JGI IMG/M metagenome (GOLD analysis project Ga0207421, IMG submission 187542) | Alkaline sediment microbial communities from Lake Tanatar, Kulunda Steppe, Russia - 8KL_010_SED (SPAdes) (version 2) | ecosystem: Environmental > Aquatic > Non-marine Saline and...
GACTATCATATGGAGACCCGGGAGCAGACCCTGGTCAAACAGCAGGAAGTGCTTGGCAGCTTTGATCCTGAAGACTATGAGACCCGCCGTTATTATGCGAAAGCCCGGGATGGGGTTGAGGTGCCGGTAACACTGGTTTACCGCGAAGGCATTTCGCGTGATGGAAGCAATCCGCTGCTGTTGTATGCCTATGGCTCTTATGGTTCCAGTGCGGATCCACGTTTTAACCGGAATGCGATCAGCCTGCTCGACAGGGGCTTCGTGTATGCCATCGCCCACGTGCGTGGCGGACAGGAATTGGGACGCCATTGGTATGAAGACGGCAAGCTCCTCAACAAAAAAAATACGTTTAACGATTTTATCGATTGTGCCGAATTCCTTGTTAAAGAAGGGTATACTGCTCCCGAACGTCTTTTTGCCTTTGGAGGCAGTGCCGGAGGTTTGCTGATGGGCGCCGTGATCAACGACAGGCCGGAGCTGTTTCAGGGCGTGATCGCCGGCGTGCCCTTTGTGGATGTGGTTACCACAATGCTGGATGAAAGCATCCCGCTCACAACGGCTGAATACGACGAATGGGGCAACCCCAACGACCCGGAATATTATCATTACATGCTATCCTATTCGCCATATGACAACGTGACCGAGCAAGATTACCCGAACTTGCTGGTGACCTCCGGACTGCACGACTCACAGGTGCAATACTGGGAGCCAACCAAATGGGTGGCCAAGCTGCGTGATTATCACACCGGAGACCAGAAAATGCTGCTGTATACCAACATGGAGGCCGGCCATGGCGGTGCATCCGGACGTTTTCAACGCCTCAGGGAGCAGGCCAGGCAATATGCCTTTCTGCTCGATCTCGCTGAAAGTCAATAGCACCTGTTTAATAAACCTGTATTCACAAACCAAAGACACCGATTATGAAAAGAGTTACATCAATCCTGTTTGCCATAGCAATGGCTGCAGTGGTCATTTCCGCCTGCCAGACAGAAACAGAGCAGACCTACGAAACCCGCTGGGCAGGAGAAACCATGGAAGAGATCCTTGCCAACATAGAAAGCCAGTTTGGCGGTTTCTCCCAAGCCATGAAAGAGGTCAACTATCGCTACAACGAGCTTTATTGGGCGGGAATGGATGAAAACTGGGGCTATGCGGAGTACCAGCTGGACAAACTGCTGGACGCCACCCTTAAAGGCTTTGAGCGCCGTCCCGACCGTGAGGCTTCTGCTGCACAGTTTGTCAACACCTCCACGCCCCGCTTGATGGAAACCATTGAAGCCGGAGACAAGGAAGCCTTCGTGGAAAGTTTTGACCGCTATGCCGCCAGCTGCAACACCTGTCACGAAATGGAGGACGTTGCCTTTATCCAGGTGATCGTTCCCGAAAAAAGAACGACGCTGGTAAGGTTTTAACCTTTTTTAATTGGTTCCCTGGAAGATTCTTTGCCCAATCAGCGGTCAGGGATCACCCATAATTATTTTAAATACGTGTCGAAAACATTGAAGATTGCCGTTACCGGGCCGGAGTCCACAGGGAAAAGCTGGCTCAGCAAGCGCCTGGCAGCGCACTATGGTACCCTCTGGGTGCCTGAATATGCCAGGGAATATGTAGAGAACCTGGATCGTCCGTACCACAAAGAAGACATCCTCATCATATCGAAAGAACAACTTGCCCGGGAAGATCAGGCTCTGCCAAATGCCCGGAAGTATCTCTTTTGTGATACCGAACTGATCGTATCAAAGATCTGGGAGGTATATAAGTACAATACCTGTGATCCCTGGCTGGAAAATTACATCCGGGAAAACCGCTATGCGCTTTATTTGCTGTGTGACATCGACCTGCCCTGGGAGTACGATCCCTTGCGGGAGTACCCGCATAAGCGCCAGTTCTTCTTTGATTGGTTTACACATGAACTGGAACAATATGGGTTCCCTTACCGCATTGTCAGTGGAGGCTACGACGAACGGCTTGGAAATGCCATTTCGCTCATCGATGATTATTTTGCAAGGGATTAATGTCTGCCTGATTTGGCATACCCTGATTTGATGATTGGTTGCACTGGGCATTTACATCAGTGCGCACCATGGCTTGCAAAAATTTATCAGCCTGAAACCTTGGCTTCACAAATCTTGCATTTGTCTTTATGAAGCCTCGTTAACTAAAATCCCGCCAAATGCCATTTGCACCTTCATTGCATAGACATTTCCAGCTTCACACCGTGGTGGTGTTACTTGGTTTTACGGCCATTCTGGGGGCGCTGATCACGCTTTCGGCCATTGATCTGGTATGGTACAGGATGCTTTTTGCCTTCGTTGGGTTGTGGGTGTTTTTCCTGGTAAGAAGGATCCCTTTTCGCCTGTCGCTCAAAAAGATCATTCCGCTATTGGGAATTGGCGTGGTCGTGGCATTGCACTGGATCACCTTTTTCCATGCCATCAAGGTGTCGAACGTATCCGTTACCCTGGGTGTTTTTGCCTCTACCACGCTGTTTACGAGCTTTCTGGAACCGCTTACGCAGAAGCGAAAAATCTTCTGGCTGGAAGTCCTCATCGGCATGGTCATCCTTGGGGGCATCTACCTGATCTTTCAATATGAGTTTCAGTACCTGGAAGGCATCCTGTTTGCGCTCCTGTCGGCCTTTCTGAACGGCCTTTTTGTGGTGCTGAACCGCAACATCAGCCTGCGCCACCATCCTTCGGTGATCAGTTTTTACGAAATGATCGGGGGCTTCCTGTTCATCAGCGCCTTTCTTTTGCTGAGCGGCGGGTTTAGCCAGGGCTTTTTCCAGCTCACGGGCCCGGACCTGCTCTATCTTACCATCCTGGGCTTTGTTTGTACCGCTTATGCATTCACAGCCATCGTGGACGTGATGAAAGTATTGTCGGCCTACACCGTGGTACTGGCCGTAAACCTCGAGCCGGTCTACGGCATCATCATGGCCCATTTCTTCTTCCCCGAAGCCGAACGGATGTCTGCCGGGTTTTATCTCGGCACCCTCATCATCCTGATCTCCGTCTTCAGCTATCCCTTCCTGAAAAGGAGATTCAAAATTGCAAAAGTTTAAGGATAAAGGGCTATTCGCTATTGGCTGTTGGCTTTTGGCTGTTAGCGCTGGAAAACAATTGACCATGGCAGTTTGTTATATGTGGACTAATACATATCTATACGTTTCACTAAAACTATATTGCTCATGAAAACACAAACTGGCACCCTCATACTCGGCATTGTACTCATTGCCATAGCTGTTGCTGTTGCAGCTAATCCTGAAACAAAAAGCGTTTTGCACGATTTTGTAGTGGAAGACATTTACGGTGATTCGTTTGATCTGGCCCAGCTGGAGGGCAAGAAGGTGATGGTGGTCAACACGGCATCAGAGTGCGGGTTGACTCCACAATACGAAAAACTGGAGGCCTTATACCGCGAATACCAGGATCATGGTTTTGTGGTGATCGGTTTCCCTGCAAATAACTTCATGAACCAGGAGCCGGGCACCAATGAGGAGATCATTGCCTTTTGCCAGGAAAATTATGGAGTAAGCTTCCCGATGATGTCCAAGATATCGGTAAAGGGTTCAGATATCGCCCCGGTGTATGAGTGGTTGACCAGAAAGGAGCTGAATGGCTTGCGGGACTCAGAAATTCAGTGGAATTTCCAGAAGTTTCTCGTAGATGAGCAGGGCCAGCTGGTCGACGTGCTGTCACCCCGCGAAAGTCCGCTTTCGGATGAGGTCATTCAATGGATCACTGCGAACTGATCGGCTAAAACCATTTATCAATCGTTCCAGGCTTTTCTTGTTTCATCTCCGCAGCGCAAGTAATTGCGGATAGATGGTATTGGCATCTCTCTATAAGCCAGTAGCAGGCGCCTGCTTCCTTTGTTCACCGCATAACCTGGTGTAGCTCTAGCCTTTGGACAATCCAAATGCTGTTTCTTCAAACATCAAACCTTTTCTTCCCTGGGAGATTATGCATCAATATTTGCATACCTGGCATTCTTTTCAATGAACTCCCTGCGTGGCGGTACTTCATCACCCATGAGCATGGAGAAGGTGCGGTTGGCTTCGGCGGCATTTTCGATGTCTACCTGGCGCAACTTCCTGAATTCAGGGTTCATGGTGGTTTCCCAGAGCTGTTCGGCATTCATCTCACCGAGACCTTTGTAGCGCTGGATGCTGATGCCGCTTTCCTTGCCGTTTTTAGACATGTCTTCGACGATCATTTTTCGCTCGTCTTCATTCCAGGCGTAGCGCTCATCTTTTCCTTTCCTGATGAGATAGAAGGGGGGTGTGGCGATGTAGATATAGCCCAGTTCGATCATTTCGCGCATGTAGCGGAAGAAGAAGGTGAGAATGAGTGTGGCGATGTGGCTGCCGTCCACATCGGCGTCGGTCATAATGATGACTTTATGGTAACGAAGCTTTTCGATGTTCAGGGCTTTACTGTCATCATCGGTTCCGATGGAAAGCCCTAATGCGGTGAATATGGTTTTGATCTCTTCGTTGTCAAAGATCTTGTGGGGCATCGCCTTTTCCACGTTCAGGATTTTACCCCTGAGTGGCAGGATGGCCTGAAAACCCCGGTCGCGGCCTTGTTTGGCCGTCCCACCTGCTGAGTCACCCTCTACCAGGAAGATCTCGCACTTGGCGGGATCGTTTTCGGAACAGTCGGCAAGCTTGCCTGGCAATCCGGTGTTGCTCAGCACGCTTTTCCTTTGCACTAATTCGCGCGCTTTGCGGGCTGCATGGCGTGCCGTGGCTGCAAGAATCACCTTGTTGACGATGGCCTTGGCGTCGCGGGGATTCTCTTCCAGGTAATGGCTCAGCATCTCGCTTACGGCCTGATCCACGGCCCCGCTCACCTCTGAGTTACCCAGCTTGGTTTTGGTCTGGCCTTCGAACTGTGGCTCCGCCACCTTTACGGAGATCACTGCAGTGAGTCCTTCGCGGAAGTCGTCCCCGTTGATCTCGAACTTCAGCTTGGCCAGCATGCCCGTACGTTCGGCATAGTTCTTCAGCGTGCGGGTCAGCGCCCTGCGGAACCCGGCCAGGTGGGTTCCCCCTTCGATGGTATTGATATTGTTTACGTAAGCCTGCACGTTTTCCGTGAAGGATGCGTTGTATTGCATGGCGACTTCCACCGGGATGCCTGTTTTTTCTGAATACATGCAAATGGGTTCTCCGATCAGCTTCTCGCGTGTATCGTCCAGGTATTCGACAAATTCTGACAACCCGGCTTCCGAATAGTATACGTCTTTGAGCGGCTGCCCGCTGTCGTCGCGCTGGCGCATGTCTGTCAGCGTCAGCTGCACGCCTTTGTTCAGAAAAGACAGCTCCCGCAACCGGTTCGTAAGAATTTCGTAATTGAACTCCGTAGTCTGGAATATGCTTTTGTCGGGAGTAAAGGTCACCTTGGTACCCCTGAGATCCGTGTCTCCTGTGTGCCTGACGGCATACTGCGGGATTCCTGTTTTGTATTCCTGCACATATACCCGTTTGTCGCGGTGCACCTCGACAGCCATGTGTTCTGAGAGGGCATTGACACAGGAAACGCCTACACCGTGTAACCCACCCGAAACCTTGTAGGTGTCCTTGTTGAATTTACCGCCCGCGTGCAGGACAGTCATGACCACCTCCAGGGCGCTCCTGCCTTCTTTTTCGTGGATGTCGACGGGGATGCCCCGTCCGTTGTCTATCACGGTGATGGAGTCGTCTTCATTGATCACCACGTCAATCTGATCACAGTACCCGCCCATGGCCTCATCAATGGAATTATCCAGGACCTCGTAAACCAGGTGATGCAAGCCTTTGCTGCTTACATCCCCGATGTACATCGCGGGTCTTTTTCTTACCGCTTCGAGGCCCTCAAGGACCTGGATGCTGGTGGCATCATAACTCAACTTTTCTAACGCTTCGGGCTTCATCGGTGCCTTCATAATACCTCTTTTTGAATAACAGGCAAAGATACACTTTTTGCCCGATTTTTCCTAAAAAAAAGCAATAAAAAAATGGGTATAAACACCTGGAAATTAGTGTGTTAAAAAGCAAAGCTGATGCCGCCCAAAAAGTTGAATCCCTGGGTCGGATATCCGAGCCATCTTTCGTACTCCTCATTGATAATGTTGGAGAAGTCAAGGAAGACAGCAAGGCGTTTGTTATAACGGTATTCGATGCCCAGGTTGAGGTCGGCATAGAAGTCGTGCAGTTCGTATTCGATGGGTTGCTCAGCACCTTCGGTATACAGTGCGCCCCAGGTTTTGTCCCGCCCGAAAAGTTCTGCCGTAAGGATGATCTTATCCTGGATGTTGTAGCGGGCATGGAAATTGATTTCGAATTGGGGTTTATGCCATGCCTTGGGCAGTTCGTCAAGTGCATAATCGTAATAGTCGCCACGCAGTCGCATGGAGAGTCTTTCGTCGAAGCGGTAAAACAACTCTGCCGTAAGCTTGAGTTGCCTTATATCGTCATACACGACAACGAAGGGTTGGTTGGGTGCAAAACCGGCTTCCTTTATGGGTGCTGGCAATTGGCCTGGTTCAGGAGCGTATCTTGCCCTGGCAAAGAACGGATGGTTGTCAATATGGCTGTTTTGCATGCGCAGGTTGTAGGACAGGTGGTTTCCGATGGCGCCGTAGACACCGACATTGACTTGGGCGCGGATGTTGCTGAAGCCGGTGCCGGCCAGCGGGGTCACAAAGGGGTTGCTTGCAGAGAGCTCTTGCCAGGACTGTCTTTTGAGCCCACCGCTGAACGCCGCACTTGCAATCAGGTTTTCCGGGATGATGTCCATTTGGAAACCTGCCAGCGGATAAGCCTTGAGCGTAATGTTGCCCTGGTCGTCCTCCGCGGATACATTGGCACCCAGGTGAAAGTTGATCCGGTCGATTGTGCTGTAAAGCTTTGGCTTCAGGCTATAAATGCCTGCGTGCAACGTATCTGCCAGGTTATGATGATAATAATAACGCGCATCTGCTTCCAGGTTAAAGCGCTGTTCGTCCATCACACCAAAAGGGTCTGCCGCTACCTGGCTGCCTATTTCGCCGTGCAGGCGGAAAAGATGCTCGCTGCCATCATACCGGTCGCTGAGCCAGTGGTGCTGAAGACTTGTATTATGCTGAATACGGGTGTTGTCATCGGCATTGTTGCCAAAGCTGAGCTCCGATGAGAGGTGCTCATGGCGTTGCCGCGTGTCGCCACCAAAAGGATCCCACAAATAAAATTCATTGGTGTCTTTTTTTCCTGGCAATGCTATGGAAAAAGAGGATCCATAATAGTGGAATACGTGCCGGCGATAGTCCATATTTGCTTTCAGCGTATGTTGATCATAAAACCGTGTACCATAAACATTGGCCCTGTTTCTGCTGAAGGTGCTGTTGGGAAAGTTGTCGATGCCTTCGCCTGATGAGCGGTGTTTCAGGTGCACGCCCAGGGCGTATTCGTCGGATCTCAGGGTATTGTAAAATCCTTCAAAGTAGGGTGTCTGGTAAGAGCCATAACCCCCTTTAACCAGGCCACGATAGAGTTTTTCGAGCGGTTCGCCCCGCATGCGGGCAGGTGTGATCGGTTCCGGTTCAAAGCGCACAAAAGCCCTTCGGGGCTCGATGCGGTAGTCAAAATCCATGTCTATCGTGACCGTGTCCGCAATCACCGGGTCCAGGTTGATCTTAAACGCCTCGGAGATGGAGGGTTCGTAGGGGGCGATTACCTGGATCTCGTCAATGTCGAGTTCACGTTGCTGCCCCATGACCTGCCCGCTTTGCATGATCCCCGCAATAAACAGCAGGGCGGTGAATATTTTGAAAAACTTTCGGTTCATGGCTTTAAATATTGTCAAAATGTCAAAAAGTCGAAATGTCAAAAGGTTATGGGCTTACTTGAACGCTATTTATCCACAAATACACGCAAATGGTGTTCACAAATGCACACAAATGGCTCTTGGCAATCTCAAAATCCAATAGCCAAACTCCGAACTTCTCTTATTCCAGGTCAATCTCGATCACATCCTCTTCCTCTGTTTCATCGGGTGCCTCCAGGTGTTCTTCAATGAAGGCCAGCTTATCCTGGGCCTCTTGCCTAAGGTCGTCACCATCGTAATTTTCTATAATGCTGTTGAGTGTATGTGTGGCCTGGAAGGCATTGTCTGTTTCGATATAGACATCGGCAAGTAGCAGCAGGATCCTGGCCAGCCAATAATCGTAGGCAGATAATTTACCGGTATAGGAGAAGATCTCCTCTTCGGCTTCCTCGTATTTGCCTTGCCGGAAGGTGATGCGGGCCAGGTTGTATCGTGCTTCGGCCGCCATCCTGTTTTCAGTGATGCCTGCCACCTTTTCAAAAGCTTCCCGGGCCTTCCCGGTATCGCCGACTTGTTTTGAAGAAGATGCTTTAATGAACCAGGCTTCCTGCCTGTCGTCCTGCGACAACCTCTCGTATTCCAGTACTTCTCCGGCCTTGGTGATGGCCTCTTCACTGTTGCCGAGGTTGAAATGGCTTCGCATTTGTCCTTTGCGGGCGGTGAGCATGTTGTTGCGGTCTTCGGATATATCCTCCAGTTGCGCAAAATGTCTGCGGGCGATCTCATAATCGCCCTTGGTGAACCTTATACCTGCTGCCCGCAGCAGGGAGTTTTCCAAAAACATACGATGTGCGCCATCAATGATGTATTCATAGCCTTCCAGGGCCTGGGCTGCCTCATTGGCCCTGTAGAGACATTCTGCCCGGTAGTAATGGGCATTGGCTGCAAAGATGCCATCAGGAAATTGTGTCAGATAATTGTTAAAGCTTTGGATGGCACTGGTACAGTCGCCTTGCATATAGCGGTTTTCGGCTGCCTGGTAAATCAGCGAGTCTTCTTCTGCCTCCGTGAGGTCGGCGATGCCTACCTCCTCGGTAAAGCGCACAAACTCTGGTACGCGATCCAGGTCTACATAGATGGTGCGCATGGCAGACAAAGCTTCTTCAGCCTGGGGGGTGCCCGGATAATCTTCTACCACCCGCTTGAAGGTTTCCAGCGCCTGGTCATCTTCATTTTCATTGTAATAAATCAGTCCTATCTTGAGCCTGGCACTTTGTGCATAGGCACTTCCGGGGTGATGTTCCAGGATGCCATAAAAATATTGCCGGGCCCGGGTGTTGTCGTTCAGCAGGAGCCAGCTGTTTCCTATTTCGTAGTGGGCATCGTCGCGGAAACCCGAGGCCGGAAAGTTGGCCAGGAATCCTTCCAGCGTACTGATCTTTTCTTCGATATTTCCCATAATGCCATAAACCAGGCCTTTTTGATACACGGCATAATCCGTATCAAGCACATCCATGCGGATCGCCCTGTCGTAGAAGTTCATCGCCTGTTGATATTGCTGGCTGACAAAATAAGCATCAGCCGTGCGAAGCAAGGCGTCATTCATGAGCCTGGGGCTTTGCTGATCGGCAGCGATAAAATTGCGGAATGCGGTGATGGCCTGGGACCACGATGCTTGCTTGAACCAGGCATATCCGATGGTATAATGCGCCTGGTGATACAGTTCGAGGGAAAAGGCTCCCGGGCTCGTAAGGAATTCCTGGTGGGTGGAGATCGCCTGACTGAAATCCTCCAGCCTGTAATGTGCCTCTCCTTCCCAGTAAAGGCTGGAAGCCACGAAGTGGCTGTTGTCACTGTAGCGTCGCACTTTTTCAAAATGGCTGATGGCGCCATTAAAGTCACGGTTGTTAAACAGCTCAACGCCTCTGAGGTAGCTGACACGCTGGTATGCCTCACGCAATCGCCTGGTGTCATGTTCTATGACCTCAAGAGAGGCCAGGGCATCGCGGTAATTTCTGGTGGTCAGGTACAGGTCGATGAGGTATTCATAGGCTTCGTGGATGCGGGGAGAGTCTGGGTAATGATCAATATACTTCTGGAATGAAAGAATGGCTTCATTATGCGGGTCCATGGATAGTTCCAGGGAGAGCAGTGCATAGTTGAAAAGGGATTCCCGTTGGATATCTTCGTGATAATCCATCTGGTGGGCCTGCATGAAGGCGTTTCTGGCAAAACGTTTCTGGTTCGTTTCCAGGTATGCCGAGGCGAGGTGGAAGTAAGCGTTTTGCGACAGGCTGTCTTCTTCGGCAGTGGCATTTTCCAGGTGGGGGATGGCTTGTTCGTATTGCCCCAATGCGTAAAGCACGTAGCCCAGCTGATAATGATCCTCCCTGCCGGCCCTTCTACCCGCGTGGTCGAGGTATTCCTGCAGGTAAGGAATGGCTTCCGAATATGCGCCTTTTTCCACATGTGCTTCCCCGATGAGGCGTGCGATCTCCGGTGTGCGGCGGGGGATCGCCTCTTCGTATAGTGCCGGTGCATTGGCCAGCAAGGCATCATAATCTTCTTTCAGAAAATAGATGTGGATGATGTAGTAGGGGATCAGCTGGCCGAAGTTGCGATCATCCATGATGCGTTCAAATGCTGCGATGGCACGGTCGAAATTACCGTTGAGGTAAGCAATATGCCCGTAAAAATAACTTGCCGGGGCATAATACATCGATTCCGGGTCCTGAATCTGCCCGAATAAGGGGCCTGCTTCCCGATAGTTTTCCTCCATAAGGTGGCTGTAACCCAATCTGAAGTAGAACACATCGAGCTTTTCACGATCCATTCTTGTGCCATACAGCCTGGTATACCAGTTGATGGCTTCTGCATAGTTCCGTTCCTGGTAATTCAGGTTTCCAAGATGAAACCATGCGAGGTCCCTGGCGGCATGTGTAGGATGGTCGTCGAGGAAAGCCTTCAGCTGTGTGGCTGCATCCGGGTTAAACAGTTCTGATGCGCTGACGGCAGCATACAGGCGGGCGCTGGCCCTGACTTCATCATATGGATATTCAACCTGTTCAGCTACCTCCAGGAACAATTGCCTGGCAGCACCATATTTCCCTTTGTTAAAGAGCTCCATGGCGGTACGATAGGTGGCACCGGGATCTTCGTATGCCGTAGTTTGCTGGGCCTCTGCCACAAAAGGCATTCCAAGCAGGATGGCAAGCAATGCAATAATGATTTGACGGATCATGATGGGTTTAAATATGTCTTATGTTACCATTGTATCGCTTTCCTTTGGACAGGTTATTAAGCTGTCCTGACCGGGTTAGCTTCCGCATTTGCCAGGCATGCGGTAAAACAAAAAAGAACAAGAGGCAGGCTTGTAAGCCGGGTTCTGTAGCACGCACAATGCGTGCTTCCTGTCATTTATCTGGGACAGCATTCACATGCTGCCTCTATCGGCCTACCCTCCGGGATCGGGCGAGCCACCCTCGGGCCCCGGTATATTTGGCCTTTCAACGCATAAGGTTTACCCCCTTGCCTGGTCACCCAAACAAGGCGTGAGCTCTTACCTCACGTTTTCACCCTTACCGGCCCGGCAAAACCGGGCTCAGGCGGTAATTTTCTGCGGCACTTTCTCGCAGCCTGCCGTGCAGGCCGGCTTCCCGTTAGGAAGTATGCTGCTCTGTGTTGCCCGGACTTTCCTCATTCTGCCCTGAGCAGAACGCGACAGGACAACCTGCCTCTTGTAAGAACGACTCAAAGGACAAAAGGACAAAATGACAAAATGTCAAAAAAATACCCTATAGCCTCTGGACCTTTTCATCCTTTCGTCCTTTTGTCTTTTTGTCCTTTTGTCCTTTTGTCCTTTTACACTTCCACCATATATGCTTTTTGGTGCAATAGCGGACTGAATGCAAAACTCTCTTCCTTATAAATCTTCACCGGTTTAAACACAATGTGGCGGTTGACGGGTTCGCGTGGTTCGGTCTTGCCTTCCTGGTAAAAAACAGCTTGCAGCAGTGAATGGTTCCAGTCTTCAATCTCTGCACGTTCCACTTTGCCCAGATGATGTCTCGAGCTGGGCTCAATGGTGCCGGATGCAATGCCTTTGAAGTGTCCGGACTTGTTAACCATCAGGCTGAAATACATGGTGTAGGCAGTGTGGTTCACTAGATAAAAATCCATCGCACCTGCCAGCACCTGGTCCTGGTTGCGTGGCACCATGGCCAGAAAGACTGCTTCCGGGATATCGACCGCCTGGTGGGTCAGCACTTTCAAACGGCTTTGCTTGCTGTCGCCGGCCGCTTGCTCAACCTGTTGTGAAGACGTTGGCGCCTCCTCATAACCAGTTTTGAGCAGGTCGCCCACAGCATAGGGGATCTCAAAACCATCTTCGATGGATACGTGGACAATCTCCTCATCCACCACCCGGGTTACAATGCCGCCGCCCTTTTCATTTAAAAACAATACCTTATCGCCTTCTTTGAATTTCATGCATCCTTCCTTTTTCTTTATGATAACGCCAAAAGCCCTGCATTATTTATATCCTATCAATTTTTGTGCAAAAATAAAACAATTCAGGCATATGGTTTCCATGTTTCGTTATGTATGCACTGCCGACTGTGAATAAAAGTTATTAATTTTGAGGCCTGTACGGCACCATGGCACCCGCCTTTTCTACTAACCTTCAACGCGTCAATGGCATGCAGGGGAAATTCATAAAAAACCTGGTCTTGCTAATGATCCTGAACCTGCTGATCAAGCCTTTCTGGATCCTTGGTATTGACAGAACCGTACAAAACACAGTGGGTGCCGAAGAGTATGGATTCTACTTTGCCGTGTTCAACTTTTCCTTTCTGTTCAACATTTTGCTTGATGTGGGCATTACCAACTTTAACAACAAAAGCATTGCGCAAAACAGGCAACTCCTTACCAAGTACCTGTCCAATATATTGGTGCTCAAATTGCTGCTTTTTAGTCTCTATCTCCTATTTACCTTTTCCTTTGCTTTTGTCATTGACTACAGTCCGGAACAGATCAGGCTGCTGGTCTTCCTGGCGGTTAACCAGTTCCTGCTGAGCTTTATCCTTTATTTGCGCTCTAATTTGGGCGGCCTGCATTTATTTCGCACGGATGCCATGATCTCGGTGCTCGATCGGATTTTGATGATCCTGATATGCAGCTTGCTTTTGTGGGGCAATATTGTTGATGAATTCCGTATACAGTATTTTGTGTATGCCCAAACGGCGGGTTATGGGATTTCCGTGATAATCACCTTCCTGCTCGTGGTGCAGCACGCCAGGAAACGCTGGCTCCGGCTCAACTGGAACTTTCCCTTTTTGCTGGCCATTGTGCGGAAAAGTTTTCCTTTTGCCGTGCTTGTTTTGCTGATGACGTTTTATAACCGCATCGACAGCGTGATGCTGGAAAGGTTGCTTGGAGATGATGGTGCACGGTACAGCGGGATATATGCACAGGCTTATCGTTTGCTGGATGCGGCCAACATGATCGCATACCTGTTTGCCGTACTGTTGCTGCCCATTTTTGCCCGGATGATCAAGCAAAAACAGCCCCTGGAGGACCTGGTTAATCTTTCTTTTACCCTCATCATCACGCCTGCCATCATGGTAGCGGTGGCTGCCTTTTATTACAACACAGAACTGATGCACTCGCTTTATCCCATGCATGCTGGAGAGACTCCCGCAATGTTTGCGCATCGGATCGAAGAATCTGCGCGGGTCTTTGCATTGCTGATGGCCTGTTTTATGGTCATATCCACCACCTATGTTTTTGGTACCTTGTTAACCGCCAACGGCAGTTTGTTGAAACTCAACATCATAGCCTTTGCAGGCATGCTGCTCAATGTGCTGCTTAACTTTGTAATGATTCCCGTATTGTTTTCCACGGGGTCTGCGGTAGCCAGTTTATTTACGCAGACGCTGGTGGCGGTTACGCAAGTCCTCATTGTGAAAAGGATGTTTCGCTTCCGGATAAACTATCTGCTTTTGGTTCGATTGTTCGCATTCACTGCCGGTCTTTTCCTGCTGGGCTTTCTGTCGCGGCAGCTGCCCCTGCCTTGGCTGCACGGCCTGGTCGCCTTTGGTGTGGCAGGCATCGTGCTGGCTTTGCTGATCCCATTGATCAGGCTGAAGCAGATCTTTGCTTTGATCCGCTATGGTGGCGATTGATGGCGCTGGGGATTGGCAGACTCATGCTCCAGCGGTTGCAGAATTTTTTGCGTAACTTTGGCGCCATTTTGTCAATAAGCGCTATTCCTTTTCGTTATCTAATAGATTGTTCAACTTATAAGCTATATCATGGATCGAGACAACAATGCATTTGATTCAACCAATGTGTTTGTGTTCATCATTCGCTGGTGGAAGCATCTGTTCATCATTTGTGCCGTGGCGGCCATCGGCTCTGCCATTTTCAGTGGCCCGCGGTTTATCACCCCCAAATTTCAATCCACGGTAACCATGTTCCCGGCAACGGGGGGTAGCGTGTCGCAGGCTGTACTTGCCGGTGCCGCTGCCCGCCAGGACTTTCTTGACTACGGTGAGGTCGAGGATGCCGAACGGCTGCTTCAGGTACTGGAATCGGGCAATATCAGGGACCGCATCATTGAACGTTTTAATCTGCTTCATCACTATGAGATTCCTGAAGATGCGCGTTACAAATACACTGAGCTGATGGGAGAATACCGCAGCAACATCAACTTCCGGCGCACGCAGTATGGGGCGGTGGAGATCAGTGTGCGCGACAGGGACCCGGCCATGGCTGCCGACATCGCCAACGAGCTGGCTGCCCTTGTGGATACCGTGCAAAACGAGCTTCGGTTTGAACGGGCCCAGCTTGCCTATGATGTGGCCAGCCGCCAGCTGAACCGCTTGCACGAGCAAGTTCAGGAAGCCGAAGATACCCTTCGTCAAGTCATGCACCTGGGTGTGTTTGAGCTCGAGGGGCAATCTTCGATGCTCACCCGCCAACTGGCCAAAGACATCTCTGCAGGCCACCAGGAAGGAGTGGAAAAACTGGAAGACAGGCTTGCACTGCTTGGTGATCACGGGGGCACTTACATTTTTAACAACGCTTACCTTGTCAATGTGAGTGAGCATCTGATCATGATTCAGCGGCGATACCAGGAAGCCCAATCCGACCTCGAAAGTTTTGTGCCTTTCAAATTCATACTGGATGAAGCTTTCGAAGCCGAACGCAA
>Ga0207421_10005039_pt1 | contig 14993 bp, 12 predicted proteins | sample SodLakKL_010_SED_4_FD_187542 | JGI IMG/M metagenome (GOLD analysis project Ga0207421, IMG submission 187542) | Alkaline sediment microbial communities from Lake Tanatar, Kulunda Steppe, Russia - 8KL_010_SED (SPAdes) (version 2) | ecosystem: Environmental > Aquatic > Non-marine Saline and...
GCCCAGCCACTTGTTAAACGAGGTAGACGGAATTGTTGCTACCGAAAAGCGAACGCGCAGCGAGTTTATTCGCGAGGCAATGAAACATTATCTCTACGAGAGGAGAAGAAAGCAGATCAGGGATGAAATGCAGAAAGGCTATCTGGAGATGGCCAAATTAAATCTTTCCCTTTCCCGGGAGGCTCTGATGGCAGAGAATGAAGCCAATCGGATTGCCGAGGAAATGGTAGGCGGAGAGTGATGAGAAAAATTGGAGGTAAAAAGAGGTTATATTTTCTTTGCCGATTTGAGCCCGGTTGTGGGTTCGGAGCAGGGCGGTGTCAGACCGGTCCTGATAGTACAAAATAATATTGGGAATCGCTACAGTCCCACGGTGATCGTTTCTGCAATTACTTCCCAGATTGACAAGGCCAAGCTGCCTACCCACGTAGAGATAAGCGCCCAAAAATACAACCTGGAAAGAGATTCTGTGATTTTGCTGGAACAGCTACGCACCATAGATAAGCAGCGGCTGCAGTACAAAATTACCGAACTCGATGAAGCCATGATGCAGAAAGTGGATGATGCACTGAAAATAAGCATGGGGCTTATAGATTTTTAGCTTTTTTAAGGCAAGCAAGCCGTTAACCCGTATGCAGTGGTACGCCCTGGAAGTCCGTCCCATGTTATAATATTTTGTTTAGCTTATAGCTTATACCTGGTTTCCGCGCTCTCGAGTTTCCAGTTTTTGAGACGAGAGGGCTGTAAATAAGAAAGGAGCGTAAACTGTTGATGCGCTCTTTTTTTATTTGCAGGGGAAGGAATTAAAGGTGGGGGGTTATTCTCTAAGCTTTCACCCCGTGAGTAGTTACAATAAAATTAACTACATGGGCAGTGAGAAGTTAGAGGTAAAGTGTGAAAGGTAAAATGTAAAATGTGAAAGGTGAAAGGTGAAAGGTGAAGGGTGGGAAAAAAGTGAAACCGTTAATCGGTATTACCTGCAACTTTCGACCGGAAAAAGGGTGGAATGTGTTGGCCCGGGATTACGCCCGCTCGGTAGAGGAAGCTGGAGGGATCCCCCTGGCGCTCCCCCTTGTGGAAAAAGAAAACAGGGAAGAACTTCTGCAGCTGGTACATGGGCTCCTGTTTTCCGGCGGCGGTGATATAGGTTCCTTTCATTATGGTGAAGAGCCCGCCCGGCTGCAGGGAAAGGTATACCCTCCCCTGGATGAGCATGAAATTTACCTGGCCAGCAGGGGCCTGGAGGAGAGGATTCCCCTTCTGGGAATTTGCAGGGGGATGCAAGTCCTCAACGTGGCTGCCGGGGGAAGCCTTTACCAGGACCTGGGAGAGCAGAGAACAGGAAGCTTGCAGCACTACCAGAAGATGCCGCGCCCTTACCCGGTGCATACGGTGTTCCTGGCGGAGACTTCTTTGTTGTCGCGCCGAACCGGGGAAACAGTACTCAGGGTAAACAGCTTCCACCATCAAGCGGTAAAAGATCCCGCACCGGCCGCCTCTGTTTCTGCTGTATCTTCGGATGGTGTAGTGGAAGCTGTAGAGTTTGGCGGTTCTTCTTTTGCCGTCGGGGTGCAGTGGCACCCTGAAAACATGTCGAATGCTGCTTCCAGGCGCCTCTTTCAATCACTGGTAAAAGCTGCGGCCGGCAAACAACTGGAATAACCGTGGATAATAACTCCGCCGGGTAAAGAACTTTCGGAATGATTTAAAATAAGGTATAATACAGATATAATGTACAAAGCCGGGGAATTGTTCATTATTTAAAAAGGGGGGATAAAAAACAATGACCAGGATCAAAAAGTGGTGGTTTGATGACCCGGAAAACAGGGTCATGCTGCTGGGGGGAGGGGCTTCTTCTTACCGCGGCCTGATGAGCCTGTTTATGGCTCCACGTACTATAATCGGCTCCTGGGCCCTGCAGATTTTTTTAAAAAACGCGGCGGAAATATGCACCCGTCGAAAAGCACTTATTATAACTGACGAAGTTATGGCGGAAAAGGCGGGAGAAGTGATTTCCATGTTTGAGCGTTTTGAATTCGAAGTTAAGCTGTGGGGGAAAGTCCTGCCGGAGGCTCCACTGAGCAATATAAAGGAAGGGGCTGAACTGGCGCTGGATTACAACCCCGACTTGCTGGTTGCTTTTGGCGGGGGGTCTGTCCTGGATACAGTAAAAGCCATCTGGATACTTTACGAAAAAGAAGAGATGGAACTTACCGGGGTTTACCCGCTGGAGCCTTTGGGGTTGCGGAAAAAAGCAATTACGGCGGCCATACCTACTACCAGCGGAACGGGCTCGGAAAGTACCATGGCCGTGGTTCTGACCGACGACGAGGAAGACCCGCCGGTTAAGGTCTCCCTTATGCACCCCGAGGTGGTGCCGGATTTTGCCCTGATAGATTCGCGATACGTCCTGGGTATGCCTTCTCACCTGGCCATGGCTACGGGGCTGGATGCCCTGACCCATGCTACCGAAGGGTATGTTTCCACCTGGAGCAGCGAATACACCGAGTCGCTTTCCGTAAGGGCTATCCGGCACATTTTTGATTACTTGCCCCGTTCTATAAAAAGCGGGAAGGACAGGGAAGCCCGCTACAAGATGCATGTAGCCTCCAATCTGGCCGGGCTTTCTTTTAGCAATGCGGTGCCCCACCTGGCCCACGGAGCGGGACACGCTTTTGGCAAACTTTTTGATGTGCACCACGGCCTGGCGGTAGGTGTTTTTTTGCCTTACACCCTGCAGTACCATTCCGCGGTTACCGAGAAAGGAGACCGACTGGCCCGGGAGTTGGGCCTTACGGAGGAGACTGCACGGGGCAAGGGCACGGCAGCGCTGGTGGAACGATACCGGAATTTTTTCCGGGAGGTAGGCGGTCCGTTGGCCGGGAAAGAGCTGGTTGCCGAAGAAGAATTTAAAGACAAATTTGATGACCTGGCGCGGATAGCAAGTGAAGACCCGGCAAGCCTGGTTTCTGTGCGGCCCATCAATGAAGCCGGGTACCGGCGGTTTATGGAGCACGTATTTTACGGAAAAGATATAGATTTTTAAGGGAGGGGAGACCATGAATTCTTCTTTTCACGGCAAAGTCCTGGAGATTGACCTGGCCAGGAGAAAATATCATACGGTAGAAGTAGCGGAGGAAAGTTACCGCAAGTACCTGGGGGGAAGTGCGCTGGCCTGCCTTCTTACCATGGATCGGCTTGCGGAAGCGGGGGATCCATACAGTCCCCAGAATGCGCTGACTTTTATGGCCGGGCCTTTTACTGCAAGCGGCCTTACTTCTACGGGTCGGCATACCATGACGGCTCTTTCGCCCCTGACCGGTTGCTGGGGTGAAGCTACTGGCGGCGGGCTCCTGGCCCGGAATCTGCAGGGATGCGGTGTAGATGGCGTAATAATCACGGGAAAGTCCGAAAGTCCGGTCTACTTGTTTATAAACGAGGAAGGAGTAGAATTCCGGGAAGCAACACATATCTGGGGCAAAACTACTTTTGAAACTTTTGATGCAGTAAGGGAGGAAACTCAAAAAAATGCCCAGGTTGCCGCCATAGGCCCTGCCGGGGAAAACCTGGTGCGCTATGCCTGCGTGGTGCGCAGCGGCGGCGGCGTTGCCGGAAGGTGTGGCATGGGTGCGGTTATGGGAGACAAAAATTTAAAAGCGGTGGCTTTCCGCGGTCGCAGTTACCCCGGGCTGGCCAACCCGGATGTCTATAAATTTGTTGCCGACCAGGTTTATAACGAGGTAGACCTGAAAGCCGATATGCTTAGGGAATACGGGACACTGGGTTACATAGATGTGGGCATGTATTTTGGGGATGTGCCGGCCAGGTATTTTACCGGAGGAGTATTCCCCGTAGAAAAAATCAGCGCCGCGGCCCTGCGCCAGAAATACCTGGTAGAAGCTCGCTCCTGCTGCTACTGTGCCATCTCCTGTAAGAGGAAAACCAGTGTGAAAGATAACGGAGAATTTACTACCAACGGTCCGGAATACGAGTCCGCGGTATCCCTGGGGCCGCTTATGGAGATTTACGACCTGGAAACTATCTGCCGGGCTAACCTGCTAAGCGATACTTACGGGATGGACACTATATCCCTAGGGGTTAGCCTTTCTTTTGCGGCGTATCTCCTGCAACAGGGGCTGGTATCCGAAAAAGACCTGGGATTTTCTGTTTCCTTTGGGGACGAAGAAGGTATGCTGGAGATGATCCGCCGGATTGCCTACCGGGAAGAGGGCGGAGAGCTGCTGGCGGAAGGAGTGCGAATTATGGCGGAAAAGCTGGGGGCAGAGCCCGGGCTGGCGGCTCATGTTAAAGGTCTGGAGGTGCCCATGCACGAGCCCCGTGCTTTTGAAGGCCAGGCCCTGTGTTACGCTACTGGCCCCCGCGGCGCCTGTCACCAGAAGGCGGATTTCTACATGGTGGACCTGGGTCAGCTGGAAAACCCGGAAGAAATGGACCTGCTTCCCGGGGACCGGTTTAACGTTAAAGACCGGGTCAAGCAGGTGGTTACCATGCAGGATTACCGGGAACTCTTTAACAACCTGGTCATGTGTAACTACGCGTCTTTGCCCTTGAGTATATTGACCAGCCTTATTACCGGGGCAACCGGTTGGGAGCTTACCCCGGAAGAAGTCCTGGACATGGGGCGCAAGAGCATTGACATCAAGAAGGATTTGAACTGCCGGCTGGGGGTAAAACCGGAAGACGACCGGCTTCCTTCTATTGTGTGCCGTCCCCTGCCGGACGGCGGTGCGGCGGGTAAGGAACTGGATATGGAGCCGCTGCTGCAGGAATATTACCGGGAAAGGCAGTGGGATCCCGAAACCGGCAGGCCGCAGAGGCCCTATTGATTGCTGCTCCAGGCCTGTTGTTTCTTTTTGCTTAACCCCGGCCCGCCCGGGGTTAGCTACATATCCAGGAGGATTAGGAGGATAGGAGGATAGGAGGATAGGAGGAAGGTGATAATTTGAGCGAAGGTTTGAGCAAAGGGCGGGGTGAAGGAGAAGTAAGAAAGGCAGAAGGAAGAAAGACAGAAGGAAGGGAGACAGAAGTAAGGGAGACAAATGAAGACATGAAAAAGAATCCTGTTTCCGTGCAAGTGAAGTTTCTCCCTCCCCTGAAAGAGCGCTGTGCGGCAGGGGAAATTGCCGTGGAGGTGCCGGAAGGCACTACTCTCTTGCAGCTATGCCGGCACTTGAAAAGCCGTTTCCCTGCGCTGGAAGGTATAATCGGTGAAGAAGGTATTAAACCGGGCCTGGAAATAATGATAAACGGTAAGCACTACCGTGGAGCAGGGGGGTTGGACTACCGGCTACGGGATGGCGATGAGCTGACTATATTCCTCATGGTTGCGGGAGGATAGCTAAAGCTTACCGGTCCAGGTGTTCCTGGAAAAAGTCGGTTTGGATACTAATTGTTTTTTCAAATAATTCGCCAAAGTAGAGGTCAAAATGACCCGCATCCATGGGAATTACGTGTGCATTTTTGATCTTTTCTCCCGTTTTTTTTGCCACCTGTACAGGAATAAGGTTATCTTTTTCCGCCGGCATCAAAAGGACCGGACAATTTATTTTTCCAGCTTTGCGCCGGGGGCGGTAAAATGACAGAAAGAGGGTTATGCGGGCCGGGCAGAGATTTTCCCAGGAGGTGTTTTCCGGTACCAGGGCCATATAACCGGGGTAAGTGTCGGGTGTATTTAGAAGTGCGAATTTATCCGGCGTTCCAACAATGGGAACCCGGTGCGGATTCCCCGTGAAAATGCTCTTCAACAGGTCACGTAGGCCGTGGTAAATCCCTTTCAGGGAAAAAGTAAGAGAAAACATGCTCAGGGTAGAAAGGGCATCTACAAAGGGAACCTGTGCTACCAGCGCGGAAACCCCTTCATCCCTGGCGGCTGTCTCCAGAACGTGACCCCCGCTGAATGAAGTCCCCCACAACCCCACTTTTTTCCCGTTGATTTGGTGGATTGTGCGAATGTATTCCAGTGCGGCTTTCCAGTCTTCCACGTGCCTCCACGGGCTTATCAGATTGCGGGGTTCTCCATCGCTTTCTCCAAAATTGCGGTAATCGAACAAGAAAACCGCCAGGTTGCCATCTTCAACAAACCTTTTGGCAATTTCAGGTAAGAGAAAAGTTTTTTCCGCTCCAAAGCCGTGGGCCATGATGACAACCGGCGGAGAGCTTGTCCTTGAGGGAAGGTAAAGTGTGCCGCTGCACCTGGTTCCTTTACTGTAGAAAATATGCTTCTCTTCTTCCATTTTACCTTTTCCCCCTTACGCTATTATTATCTCGAAAAGATTTACCCCTGTAGCGCAAGCTTTTACTCCGGTAGTGGGGTGGGTGTTACTTGAGCCCGGGGATAAAGCTACTATTTTTGTTATTTTTATACTTGCTTGCCGCGGGGCTCTTTCTTGCCTCCCATCGTGGGGGAATATTAAGATGGGGAGTGGGATACCTTATGGGAATTTGGACCTGATGTCAAGTTACCATTATCTACATATATCTACATATATCTATATATATATCCATTTAGAGCCTGGGTAGTTACTCCCGGGTTTTATATTTTATATTATACTTCCTTTTTCCAGCCCGTCCCTTATGGCTTCCCCTATACGCGCCGGCCGGTTTATATCACCCAGCAGGTAGCAGTGAGAAAATTCCTCCTGGAATGCTTCCGCCAGTTCTTTTTTGGGGGTAAGCCCCAGACACAGTACCACTACCTCGGCGGCCCTGGAAACTGTTTTGGAGGTTTCCCTGTTTAGCAGGATGACCTGGCTGTCTTCAATCTCTTTCAGCTCGTGGAGGGTCAGGTATTCTACGTCGTATTTCCCCAGCCTCAAGCTGATATCGGCTTTAACCATAGGAGTTATCCCTGGCCCGATGTCTTTAAGCATTTCCACTACCAGCACCTTGTTTTCCCTTCGGGCCAGGTACCTGGCAGTCTCCAGCCCGGACAGGCCCGAACCTATAACCGCCACGGTTTTGTTTTTGATTTCCATATTTAAGGCCTGTTCCGCTGTATGAACGTGGTTTTTGTTAACCCCCGGCACTCCGGGAATTACAGGTTCCGCTCCCCCCGCTACCAGGACGGTATGGGGAGAAAGTTCTTTGACTGTATCTACATCGGCTTTGCTTTCCAGGTGTATATCCACATTTAAATCGGTTAAGCGTTTTACCAGGTAATCTTTTAATTTTTCCAAACGTTCTTTACGGGGAGCCCGGCGGGCTGCAGTTTTCAGCAGCCCGCCGGGCTCTTTGTCTTTTTCAAACAGAACCGGCTTGTGCCCGCGCAGGGCCAGGGTTTCTGCCGCTGCCATCCCGGCGGGGCCGCCCCCTACTACGGCTATGGTTTTGCTGTTGCCCTTCTGTGGAGGTTCCAGGTTAAAATCTTTTTCCCTGCCCAGGCGGGGATTTACGGTACATTTAAAATTCCTTCCCATGGTTAATTCTGAGATACAGTGCAGGCAGGAGATACAGGGTCTTATATCATTTTCCCGGTGGTGTACTGCCTTATTAAACCAGGCGGGATCCGCCAGCTGGCTCCTTCCTACACCTACATAATCGCATACTCCTTCCTGGAGCAGGTTTTCTGCGGTTTGGGGTTCTTTAATATTGTTTACTGCTATTACAGGAATATTTACCGCTTTTTTAACCGCGGAAGCCAGGTGCTTTTTCCAGGCTTCTTTAAAAGAGGAGGGCTCAATGATGGTAGTTCCGGTTTCGTATGTGCCGCAGCTTACATTGAGGACGTCTACACCGGTGTTTTCCAGGTAAGCGGCAATATTAATCCCTTCGTTTAAATCTATGCCTGCCGGGTTAAACTCATCGGCGCTGATCCTGACGCTGATAGGAAACTCGTTGCCGCAAGTGTGCTTTATACCGGAGATTATTTCTCCCAGGAACCTCATCCTTCCCTGGAAGTCTCCGCCGTATTTGTCCTCCCTCTGGTTGGTGTAGGGGCTTAAAAACTGGTTGATCAGGTAGCCGTGCGCCCCGTGCAGCTCTATGCCATCTACTCCCGCGGCCCGTGCTATAGCTGCTCCTTTTACAAATTTTTTTACCAGCTTTTCCACTTCCCCGGTGTCAAGCTCGCGAGGTTCTTCCCGGGTTATGTTGCACATTACTGGGCTGGGAGCAACTATCTGCCTGCCCCCAATAAGTTGGGAGTGCCCCTGCCTGCCGGGGTGATGAAGCTGCACAAAGACCCTGGTGTCATAGCAGTGCAGGGCCCGCACCAGTTTTTCCAGCCGGGGAATATGCTTGCCGTCGGTCACCGCGAGCTGGTTGGCAAGTCCTATACCGTGTTCATCGTCTACCCTGGTTATTTCAGTAATAATAAGGCCGGCGCCGCCTTTGGCTCTTTCCTGGTAATAGGTAATTATTTCTTCGGAAGCTTCCCCGGTAGAAGCAGCCAGGGAAGTTCCCATGGCCGGCAGCACTACCCGGTTTCTAATATCGAGGCTTCCTATTTTTCCTCTTTCTTTTAATTTTTCATAGCTCATGGATATATATTCCTCCTTGGATTTTATTAAATAAACAGTAAACAAGGGCAGGTTGGAGTTACTGGAAGTCTAAAGTTTCGTCCAGATTTTTTCCTTGTCTAAAATAATAACACAGATCCTGATTGTATGTAACTATTATGCAGTTTTGTATGCAGTTGCTCAGGGCGGGAGTGAAACCTGCCGCCGGCTGTATTGTCGTTGGGATCATGTTTCATGGTTTTTCTTTTTGTCCCCGCTTAAAAAAAAAGGTCCCTTGACCAGGGACCCTTTATGTGGTGAACAGGGGTTAGGGTTAACAATATTAATTATTCTAAAAATATTATAAACCTTCAGCAACTAATTGTAAACCCATTACTTCAACAAATTTTTTAAAAATTTATACAAAGACAAATAAAAAGATTTATGGTAAAATATCAGGTATGTTAATCTTCAACCATATTGTATAAAGAAAGCGGTTTATTGATAAACCAGAGAAGGAATATAAAAGTTGAAGTAGAATTTTTTTTAGTAGGGGGATATTATAAAATGGGGAATATAGAGAGGAGGAGTCAATTTGTTTAATATTGCAAAGCTATGGCTGAAAATTATTTTGGGTTTTACTTTTTCTGTTTTTGTCATGGTACTGATTGTTTCTTACGGGTTCATAGGAACTGTAGAGCCGGATACGTTGGAGATTGTAGTTACCGAAGCAACTGGGCTCGAGCAGGAAGAAGCCATGATAAGCGCAAACCTTAATCCCTATGTTATACAGAACACTTTGTGGCTTGCTGTTTCTATACTGGGCTTTTGCCTGGTGTTTTTGTACTTCCTGGATATGAGCCTGCGCTCTTTTTTAGCCCCGGGATTTTTATCGATTGTTACGGTGGTATTTTTGCAGATAATCTCCCACATAGTGCAGGGGTATATTCCCCCGGAAGCCCTGGCTACTGGACATGTTTTTTCCACCCTGGAAAGGGTTAACCAGATCAGCTGGATAATGGTAGTGGTAGGAATTATATTAATGCTAATTTCTGTTTTTGGACAGAGGGCACTGGAAGATTACCGCAGCAGGAAGTATTCAGTTAACACCCAGAGTACGTAAAATTTTTGGTAGCCGTGTTTGAAAGGAAGTAAGGGGTTGGTTGCTTATGCTGTTTAATAAAAAGGGAGCGGAAAATACGGAACAAGTTGTGGAGCTGGCCCTGCAAAGGGCTGATGAACTGAGAAAAGAATACCTGGTGGTGGCTTCCAATACCGGGGATACGGCGGCCAGGTTCGTGGATAAAGGGAAGGAAGTTGTTTGTGTTACCCATCACGTTGGGTTCCGGAATCCTGGGGAAGATGAAATGGGGGCCGAAATGAGGCAGTGGCTTCAGGATAGGGGAGTGAAGGTATTAACCACTACCCACCTTTTGGCGGGGGTAGATCGTTCCCTGAGGTTTAAGTTTCAAGGTGTTTATCCCGCGGAAATCATATCTGCTACTCTAAGGATGCTGGGCCAGGGGGTCAAAGTTTGTGTGGAGATCAGCGGGATGGCGCTTGATGCCGGGCTTATTCCCTACGGCAGGGAAATCATAGCCGTGGGAGGTTCCGGCAGGGGTGCTGATGCCGCGGCAGTCCTGGTTCCGGCTCATTCAAATTACTTTTTTGATACGGAAATAAAGGAAATTATTTGCATGCCCCGGGATAAGAAATAAGTGACTTCTTTTTATAATAGAATAAAAAGAATACAAAGCTGGCATACTACCGGGTAAACTTTTGTATGATTTCCATTAATTCTGAGATGGTTTCTTTTTCGCTCTCTTCGTTTTTAATGGCCCGGCTTACGCATCCGCGGGTGTGGTTTTCAAAAAGAACCATGGCCAGTGAATCCAGGGCGGCCCTGGCTGCGGCCACCTGGTTTAGAATATCCACGCAGTAACGATCTTCTTCAACCATCTTTTTAACTCCACGGATTTGCCCTTCAATACGGTTTAAACGATGGAGAATTTTTTTCTTGTCATCGTGGTAGCTGGCGCGGTGGCTGGCTTCGCAATTTTCTTCTGTTGAAGGTTCGGGGCGGTTAAATTGCTGTTCGTCTTTCATTCTTCTTCCCCCTTTGTTTAATGGTAAGTAACTACTCAGGGTTGTTCGCGGTCCTCATTTTTCTCACTTCCATTATTTGCTTTTGCTTTATATTTTTGCTTTTCGCAGGCGCAACGAGTTTATAACCACGTTAAAGGAACTTATGGCCATTGCTGCTGCGCCTATGATGGGGTGAATTAAACCAAGGAAAGCTGCCGGAATAGCAATACCGTTGTAAAACCAGGCCCAGAAATAGTTTTGCTTTATTTTACCAAATATAGCGGTGGAAAGCTTTATGGCGGAAACCACAGTTTCCAGGTTTCCCCGTACCAGGGTGATTTCTGCTGCTTCCATGGCAATATCCGTGCCTGTTCCCAGGGCTATCCCTACATTGGCCTGGGTCAGGGCGGGAGCGTCATTAATACCGTCCCCTACCATGGCAACTTTGTGGTATTCCTGCTGTAAGTTTCTTATTTCTTCTACTTTGCCTTCCGGCATTACTTCAGCAATTACCCTGGTTATTCCTGCTTTTTGGGCTACTGCTTCAGCAGTGCGGCGATTGTCCCCGGTAATCATGGCTGTTTTTATACCCATCTGCTCAAGCTCTTCCAGGGCATCTACCGCGCCTTCCTTCAGGGGGTCGGCTACAGCCAGGATACCTGCAGGGCAGTCTTCTACAGTTGCCAGTAGCACAGTTTTGCCTTCATTTTCCATCCTCCCGGCTTCTTCAAGGTAGTTATTAAAATCTATCCCTTTTTCGTTCATAAGCCTGCGGTTGCCGATATACACATTTATCCCGTCTATAGTTCCTTCTATGCCTTTTCCGGTAGCGGAAGTAAAAGAGGAAGGTTCTTTTAGCTCTATTCCCTCCCGGTGCGCTTTTTCTACGACGGCACTGCCCAGGGGGTGTTCTGAATTAATTTCCAGGCTCCCGGCATAATAAAGCAGTTTCTGTTTATTAAAATTACCCAGGGGCCTGGTGTCGGTAATTTCAGGCTTGCCCCTGGTGAGGGTGCCGGTTTTATCGAAGGCAACAAGATTTATTTCCTTGATGGTTTGAATGGCTTCCCCTTTGCGGATAAGAATCCCTTTTTCAGCGCCTATGCCGCTTCCTACCATAACAGCAGTAGGAGTAGCCAGTCCCAGGGCACAGGGGCAGGAAATAACCAGCACGGCTATGGTAGCCAGCACGGCCAGTGATACCAGTGGCATATCAGTGGTACTCCAGGGAAAGCTAAAAAACTTTACTATTTCAATATGAAATTCGGGGAACAGCATCCAGCTGATAAAAGCCAGAAGGGCTACAGCAAGCACCCCGGGGACAAAATAACCGGTGATGCGGTCTGCAAATTCTTGAATAGGAACACGGGAACCCTGGCATTCTTCTACCATTTTAATTACCCTGGAAAGAAATGTATCCTCTCCAACCCGGGTGGCTTTAACTTTAAGGGCTCCCTGGTGGTTAACGGTAGAACCTATTACTTCATCCCCCGGATATTTTTCTACGGGCAGCGATTCCCCGGTAGCCATGGCTTCATCGACCGAGCTTTCCCCTTCTACTACGGCACCGTCGGTAGGTATTTTTTCCCCTGGCCTGATTAACATGATATCTCCTTTTTTGACTTCTTTAAGGGGAACTTCTTTTTGTTCCCCGTTTACCAGCACCCGTGCAGTTTTGGCTTCCATCTGGAGCAGCTTTTTTATTGCCTGTGAGGCTCTCCCTTTAGCCTTGGTTTCCAGGAACCTGCCTACTAGGTGCAGGGTAATTATGGAAGCTGACATTTCTACAAAAGAAGTTACCGGCAGCCAGAACCTTAATCCGTTCAAAAGGTAGGGTACCAGGGACCCCAGGGTGACCAGCGTGTCCATGTTGGGAGAAAGGTTTTTTACCGCACGGTAAGTTCCCCGGTGGGTGTCCCAGCCGGCCAGGAAAACAGGCGGGAAGCCCAGGGCATAAATAATATAGAAATAATATGGAATTTCTACTACGAACATGTGGACCATCATTAGAAGCATAATGGCGCCGGCAAATGAAGCGGCAAACCACATTTTCCGGGCGGCGTATTCCAATTTAATTTGCTCTTCATCTTTATCTGCTGCTTTAAATTCATCTTCTTTTTTTTTCTGCAGGTTTACCTGGTATCCCAATGTTGCTACCGCGTTTTTTATTTCTTCCGCCTGCACCCAGGAAGTATCGTAATTTACCGCAGCTATCCCGGAAGCCAGGTTCACGTTTACTTTGTTTATTCCTTGCATTTGGGATAGCTTTTTTTCAACTTTTTGAGTGCAGGCGGCACAGCTCATCCCGCTTATTTCCAGGGAAATAGTACTGGAATCGTTATTTTCTATATCTCCTTCGAATCCTGCAGTTTCTATAATCTCTTTCATTTGCGGCGGGGTAATCAACCGGGGATCGTATTCCAGGTAAGCTTTTTCTGCGGCGAAATTTACCCTGGCGTTTTTGATTCCCCTGGTTTCGGCAAGGTTGTGCTGTATTCTTTGGGCACAGCTGGTGCAGCTCATGCCCCGCAGGTTAATATTTACATTTTCTGTACTGGAGCTTCCTGTTGTGCTCAAAAGAGTCCCTCCTTAATAACTGGTGGAGTTTAATTATATACCCCTATAGGGTATATAATTTTAATTAATTTTATACCAAATGAGGTTAAAATGCAACCGGGGTGTTTGGGGTGTTTGGGGTGCTTGGGTAAGGATTTTTCTTTCTCCCTTGAGAATGAATTAAGGCAGGGGTGTTGCCTGCCTCCGGTTTCTTGTTTTCGGGTAGAAGATGAGGGGGGTTAATAAAATTTATTTATCCTGAGCCTGTCCCCCGGTTCCAGGTTGATAGCAGCGTAGTTTATAGCATAAAATAAATCAGAAGGCAAATAAGGAGGTAAAAAATATTGGATAAAATTATGGCGCCGGGGAGTATGTATATCTGGGGTGGGTTGTTGACGGTGTGCCTTTTGTTGGCCGCTGTGGTGGTTTGGGGGTTGTGGTCCGGTCCGGCGTACAGCAGTGAAACTCACAGTTTTTTCAGTGATTCTTTTTTGCAAAGGGCGGGACAGTTTCAGAATATAAAAACAGGTTTAGGCCTGCTGCGCCAGGTGCTTACCTGGGGAATTCTGCTGGCGGTGGGCTATTTTGCATACCATAACTTGCTGATAGTATCCCGGCTTTCCTTGCTTAATGTAATCCTTTTACTACTGGTATTTTTCCTGCTTTTAAGACTGGTATTTTTCCCGGTAGATTATTTCTCGGGTTTTGTGCTGGAGCACCGGTATGGGCTGACTTCGCAGCCTTTCTTTTCCTGGATGGCGGATTACTTGAAAAGTATTGCTGTCAGTGTTGTTTTGTCGGGGATTGTTTTCACTGTTTTTTACTACCTGACGGTGTATTTTACCCGTCACTGGTGGTGGATAGCGGGAATCCTGTTTGCTGTTTTTATGGTGGTTTCCGCTTATATTTATCCCCTGGTAATATCTCCCATGTTTTACCGGTTTGAGCCGCTTCAGGAAGAAGGGTTAAAAAAAGAGATAAAAAGCATGGCCGACCGGGCCGGTATTAATGTGGAAGAAGTTCTGGTTGCTGATGCCAGCCGCCGGACCCACCGTGCTAACGCGTATTTTGCCGGGATGGGAGGCAGCAGAAGAATTGTACTTTACGATAACCTGGTAGAAAATTTCTCAAAAGAGGAGATTTTGACGGTGGTGGCCCACGAGATGGGGCACTGGAAATATTCGCACATGGTCAAGGGTGTGGTGCTAGGGGCGGTTGCGGTAGTGCCGGTCCTGTTTGTTTTATACAGGTTGATAGGTGCCATGGGGTTGGCTGGGGATTTGCGGCTCCTTCCGTGGGCTTTACTTTTCTTTTCCCTGGTTTCATTCCTGGCCATGCCGGTTCAAAACTGTATAAGCAGGGAATGGGAAAGGCAGGCCGACCGGGAAGCTTTACACCTTACCGGTAAACCAGGTGCTATGGTGGAGCTGAAGACTAACCTGGCCGAGGCCAATCTGGCCCAGGTGGAACCGCACCCGGTTATCAGAGCGGTTTACTACAGCCACCCCCCGATAATTGAGCGTATACAGATGGCCCGGTCCAAAGAAGGTCAGTAGCCGGGTGGAGGATGGTAAAGAATGGTGCCCGGGTTGCCCGGCTGGTCGTTATACACACTTGACACCGGCAAGGTTTCCCCCATGGTGATATTACTCACATTGTTGTCTTGACATTTTCCTCTGACCTCTAACTTCCAAAAAGGTATCCCCCCCATCTTAGTCTTCCCCCCCGGTGGGGGGAAGAAAGAAGCCCGCGGCAGGGAAGTATAAAATAACCCAAAGATTATAGCTTTACCCCTGGTGTCAAGCAGCACACATATTGGTGCGACAAAACCTTCCTCCCCCCTGGTGGGGGAGGAATTAAAGGTGGGGGGGGTATCTTGCTTCTTGCCTCTTGCTT
>Ga0207421_10005040_pt1 | contig 14992 bp, 21 predicted proteins | sample SodLakKL_010_SED_4_FD_187542 | JGI IMG/M metagenome (GOLD analysis project Ga0207421, IMG submission 187542) | Alkaline sediment microbial communities from Lake Tanatar, Kulunda Steppe, Russia - 8KL_010_SED (SPAdes) (version 2) | ecosystem: Environmental > Aquatic > Non-marine Saline and...
GGTCGAAGGCCGCTTTCGATCCCGATTGGAGGAGGGTGCAAACATCGGTCGCGCAATCTTGGATGCGCTCAAAGCCCTCCCGGCTGCCATACTCAACGCGCTGCGCGGCGGCACCTCGCCGGGTGGCGTCGTCTCAAAGCTCAAATCTCGACTCAAAGACGAACTGCGGTCGCTGGTCAGCGACCGGGGCGAATCCGACACCGAGGGCGAGCCTGCCGCCGCAGCCGAGGGAGCCGCCGAGAGTGCCACCGAGGTCGCCGAATCCGTCGAGGGGCTCCCGAAAAATGTCGTCCAGCTTCGCCGGGAAACAATCCGTGACCTCTTGGAGGTGATGTCCTACCGGGATCTCCAGTCGACGGCCAAAGAGATCGGGATCCCGGCCAACCAGAGCCACGAGGAGATGATCGATGACATCGTCGAGCATTTTGCCGACCAGGACACCGAGACGGAGTCCTGAGATGGAACTCGAATCTCCCACGCACGCGGTCGACGACCTGCTCGCTGAGCTTGCCGCGGCTGTCGACGACAGCGACACTGAGCGACTCGACGAACTCGGCGACCGGGCCGACGAGCTCGTCTCGACAACCGATCTCTCCGAACTCGTGGCCGCGCTCGGACTCGGCGAGGATGATAAGCAACCGGCGTCGCTGCCGGCGGCGGTCGCCGCGGGCGGGCCGCGGGAGGTCGCCGCGCTCCGGTCGCTGCTGACGGCCTCGAAGCTACCGGCTGCCGGCGAGGATCAAAAAGCACAGCTCGTCGACGAACTCAAGTCGCTGGTCGAAACCGCACAAACGGAGCCGGCGGACGAAGAAGAGTCGACTGAGACGGACCGCGAGACAGACGCCGAGCCGACTGATACAGAGAGCGACAGCGAAAGCGAGTCGACTGAAAAGGAACACGAACCCGAAGCCGAGGCAGAGGCTGAGTCGACTGAACCGGATGAACCCGAATCCGAAGACACTGGCTCGGTTCGGCATCTCTTGGAATCGCAGCTCCAAGACACGCTCGATATATTCGATGACGGACTGAATGTCGAAGGGCTTACAGATGGACTCAGCGACGAGCTTACAGGCGGACTGACCGACAACGAAACTGAGACGGATGACAGCGAGCCGTCCGAGGAGACAGACGAGCGAGACCAGTCGACCCAATCACGCGATGGCACACGCTGGCGACCCGGCGCTCGGGGACGGACAACACATTCGACGATTCCGACGAGTGGTCGACGAGACATCGGCCGCTCGGGGCGGTACTCCTCTGTGCGTGGCTCGACTGTCTCGAACCGATAGGTGACTGCGTCTCAGCGCTGGCTGGGGCCGGTATCGCTGCGGCGGTACTTTTCGAGCCGACGGTAGCCGATCACTTCGCCCGATTCGTCGAGTTCGATCTCGTACTGGCCGAGGATGTCCTGGGTGTCAGGCACTGATCGGCGTTCGATGATCTCAACGACCGCCCGCCAGTTATCGTCGCTTCGAGAGACTTCGATAATACCATCGAGTCCGCGGCCGATCACGTCGGTCGACAGCTCGATAACCTGGTTTCTGACCTCGATAATGCTGGCCGTGTCGCCTTCGCCGTCGAGCGAGGGTGTCGACTCGGAGTCGTCTTCGCTGGACTCGTCGACCGCGTCGTCTGTTTGAGGTTCGACGCCGACATCGCCGGTCTGTTCGGTGACTGCCTCGTCGTCAGCTTCGACCGTTGCTGGTTCCTCGGCCGTTTCCTGTTCGTCTTCGTCTGCTTCTTGTTGCTCGCTTTCGTCGGCTGTTTCTTGTTCGTCTTCGTCTGCTTCTTGTTGCTCGCTTTCGTCGGTAGATTCCTGCTGGTCTTCGTTTTCGGTTTGTTCGTCTTGGTCGACCGTCTCAGCTTCGGAGCCCCCGTCCGTCCGAACGGGCAGGCTGTCTGTGTGTGGTTCGTCCGTGTCGTCGACTGTTGAATCGTGTACCATGGTCGCTGAAATATCAAAACGGTGTTCGTCGGGACTGTTCATCCGAGACTGTGCGAACGTGTGGCTTACGTCGCCTCGGGGTACTGTGCTTGGGTCGCGGGCGTCCGGCGGATTTCGAGGTTGCGGAGATCCTCCAGATCTCCCTCTTCGACCACCTCTTCGATTTTGGATATCTCGGCGGCGTAATGGAGGAACGTATCAACCGAGGCCACCACGACACGTGCCTCAATTGTCAGAATCTCGATTCCAACAACCGAGATCCGTGCCCAGATATCTATTACGATCCCCTTGTCCAGAATCCGGTCGAGCACGTCCGCCAGACTGTCTGCGCTTGGTCGGTCAGAGGCCATAATAGAGGCAACACCTGTCAGCTATTTAGGTACGGTGGCCAGAAAACCCGACTATCGCCTCAAAACCGTTTTTAAGCCCAAAATACGGTTGTTCTGACCTCTCAAAACAGAGTATGTACAGTCAAACGTACCATTTTGCCGTCATAGTTTACCGTGTCGACGTGGTAGTCGTACATACTCCCCATGAACGCTGTATTGGCCCCCATCCGCACCCCCCAACCCGCTCGCAGGCCATGAGCTCGAACCTGTATACCTACGGCGTCATCGAGCAGGATACAATCGAGATCGACGAGAGAGGAATCAACGGTGCCGAGGAGATTCGAACAGTTGAGTACCGGTCGCTGTCGGCAGTCGTCAGCGAGATCGACGAGATGGAGCCTGAACGAACCGACGAGAACGCCACCGCCCACGACGAAGTACTCCGCGCCATCTTGGAGTCTGACGGCGGCCGGACAGTCGTCCCGATGCGGTTCGGGATGGTGTTTAAAAACCCGAACACGCTGAAAAACGTCCTCCGCAACGGGCGGGTGGCGTTCCGCCGGTCGCTCAACGACCTGGATGGGATGGTCGAACTCGGCGTCAAACTCGTCACCAAAGACGACACCGACGTCGACCGTCCGGCCGTCGTCGAGGATGTCGCTACACGGCTCCGCGAAGCCGCCGACACCGAAGCCGGGAACGATCTGTACAGCGACCGCCTAGTGTTCAACCGCTCGTATCTCGTCGACCGCGACGAGCAGGGGGCGTTCGATGAGACGGTCAGCGAGATTCGAGACGCCTACGGCGAGCAGCTCCACGTCCAGTACACCGGGCCGTGGGCTCCGTACAACTTCGTCGACATCGAGATCAGCTCGGAGGGTCGCTGATGTTCATTGTCGACGACCTCCTTATCAACCCCTTCGTCTCGATCATGGAGGCGATCCACTCGATGGCGATCAGCGAGATGTACGACACCACTGAGATCAAAAACGCGATCAAAGAAAACCGGCTGCTGTATGAACTCGGCGAACGCTCGCAAGCCGAGTACGAACGCTTGGACGACGAGCTGCAGACACAGCTCGAAATCGCCCGCGAAGCACACGAACAGACCCGTGGTAAAGTCGAGGTTATGCGATGACAGATCCACCCAACCGACAGACCGACAACAACGACCCGGACGACAAAAGACAGATCGGCGGCGTTTCCGGACTGCTTAGACAACTCCTTGAGACGATCCAGCGGCTCGACGAAACCGCCAGCACAGTCGAGCGCGGCTACGGTCGACAGGGCGAGACCGGCTACGAGTATGAGTATCGCCTCTCGCTGGGACTCGGATCTGACGACCCTCGAACCGTCCCCGAGCGACCCGTCAGCGTCGAAGAGACGCTTGATGGCGCGCGCGTCACGATTGACCTGCCGGCAGTCGACCCCGAGACCTTGCAGGCGGCCGTGCGTGGTCGACGGCTCGTGGTGGCGACCGACGACGAGCCGCTTGCCCGCGTCAGGCTGCCCGAATCGGGGTACGGTGTCCGGACGGCAACCTACAACAACGGCGTTCTGGAACTACTCCTAGGCGACGACGACTCGGAGGTGACGCTCGATGACTGACGACGTGATCGATGTGGATGCAGTCGACGAACTGGGCGAACTCACCGACGGTGCCGATTTCGATGAGCTTGATCATCTCGCCGATCTCGATTCGGAGACGCTCCCGGACGCCGAAAGTCTCGATCTCGAACAGCTCGGCCCGCTTGTCGAGGGCGCAAAATCGCTCCTTGAGTCGGTAACAGAGGGCGACGACGATCCCTCGGCTGGCAAACTCCAGGCGCTGTTGCACCTCGTGAATCTCATCCAGGGCGTGCTCAAAACAACGGACACCGACGCGCTGTTGGAGACAGTCGACCTCGATGAGATCGACTCTGTCGTTGATCTCGATTCGCTGGGCGAGGCAATCGAATCCGGCGATCTCGGCGACGCCGTCGAACTCGAAAACCTGCGTAAGCTAATCGAGTTCGGCCAGCTCTGGCAGACCGTCGACCTCGGCGAGCTCATGGATTCGAAAGACGAGATAACCGAAACGGTCAGCCAGCTGACCGGCGACGACGAGGGCGAGGGCGGCTTGTTCGATGGAATCGAGATGGAAGATCTCACCGGCGACGGCGAGATGGCAGAAGGACTCACCGACCCCGAGATGATGCAGGCGGCCACCCAAGCCCAACTCGACGACGCCATCGATGGCTTTCGTGATCTGTTAGTCGAAACTCACGCCAGACTCGATTCGCTTCGGGAGGCCAACAAAGAGCGGTTCGAGGGCGTCGACCAGCCCTCTTCGCGGAACCCCACGGCGGTTTCGACGCTCTCGACCCATGGCGGGCCACCGAAAGCCAACTCGACCGTGTCGACGGTGCCGCGAAACGTCCGGCATTCGAGTGGCCCGAGTCGACGGCGAATCTACGGTCGACGGTTCGAGAATCTGATGGCCGAAAAACGCGACGACGAAGCGACCGACGCTGACGAAGCGACCGACGCTAACGAAGCAGCCGACGCTGACGAGGGAGGTGACGAGCAATGAGCGGTGCGGGCCCGGCACGAACAACGGACTCGCTGGCGGATGTCGTCGAGATGCTCTTGGATAAGGGAATCGTCGTCAACGCCGACGTGATCGTCACCATCGGCGAAACCGAGCTGCTTGGCATCCACCTCCGGGCGGCCATCGCCTCCTTTGAGACCGCCGCGGCCTACGGCTTGGAGTTCCCCGACGGTACCGACACCGACCGGATCAACGAGCTGACGGGCCGAGAAAACAGCTTAGAGACGATTCAGGCGACCGGCGGCGAACCGAACATCATCGACGAGGACGACGAAACAGCGACTTGGACCGTTCGGCCGCCGGTTGCTGTCCCAAGCGAGGGTGAAAGCGAAGAAAGCGAATCCGAGGAGACAGGGGACGAAGAGGCAGACACCGAGGAGGCCACTGCCACGGAGGAGGCCGATGGAAGAGATTAACCTCGACGGCGAGGAGGCGAGCGATGGGTTGCTCTCGCTGGTGATCGCGGTAGTCGAACTCCTTATTGAGGCGCTCGAACGCGAAGCGATCCGCCGGATGGAGTCGGGGGCGCTCACCGAGAGGGAGATCGAGCGACTCGGTACACAGCTTGCGGCAATCGGCCAGCAGGTCGACCAGCTCAAAACCGAAACAGGAGTCGAAGACGACGTCGACCGACTCCGAACCGACCTCTCGGATCTGGTCGAGGACGCGCTCGAACGCGTCGACGAGCCACATCCAGGGTTTTCGTTTCTCGACGAGGCCAGCCGACCGGCCGCCGAGCAATCGGACCAACCGGACCGCACGAATCAGCCCCAAGAACCACAGGGGGAAGGAATGCAATGACCGAGATTCAGGACGGACGATATCTCTACTGTCTGGTTCGGCTGGCCGAAGCCGACGCTGTCGACGAGTTTTCGACAGCCGGGATCGAAGACGAGCCGGTGAGCGTTCACCCTGTCGGTGAGATCGGTGCGGTCGTCCACACCTGCGAGTCGCTGTACGATTCAGATGATCCCCAAACGATCCAGCAGTGGCTGTTGGCCCACCAGCGCGTCGTCGACGAGGCCGGCAAACTGTTCGGGACGCCGATTCCGTTTCAGTTCGATACTGTGCTGACCGGGGGCGACGAGGCGCTCAGTGAGTGGCTGGCGTCGGCAGCCGGCCGACTCGAAGACGAGTTGGACGCTCTTGGGGGCCACTGGGAGTATCGAATAGAGGTGACTCACCACGAGTCCGCCCACGAAGAGTTCGTCAACGAGGACTCGGAGTTGTCGGCGCTCAGATCAAAAGCTGAGGCGGCCGACTCCGGGACTGCCTACCTACTCGAAAAACAGTACGACAAACAGCTCGCCGACCGGCTTCGCGAGCACCGCCACCAGCAGGCGCGGGCGGTCGCCGACCGGATCGCCAACCACGTCTCGGCGCTCGAATCACTCGGCAGCCGACAGACGCGGGACGTCGACCTCGATGTCAGCCAGAAGGACCACGACCCAATCGCCCGGTTTGCCGTGCTGGCGACCGACGAGGAAGTCGATGGATTGGGCGGCGAGCTCGACGAGATCGCGGCCGAACCCGGCGTTGAGGTCCGGTTTACCGGCCCCTGGCCGCCGTACACGTTCGCCCCGGAGATCGACACGCAGGGAGGTGACCGGCGTGGAGCCGACAGCCGACGATGAAGACGTTATCGTCGACCTCTTAGACGTGCTGCTCGAAAAGGGAGTCGTCCTTGAGGCGGATGTCGTCATTGGGATTGCCGACATCCCACTGGTAGGAATCAAACTCCGGGCGGCGATTGCGGGGCTGACGACGATGCGTGAGTACGGCATGTTCGAAGCGTGGGACCTCGAACAGCGTGGCCAGCGGCGCTCACATGCGCCGATTCCGGGTGGCTCGATGACGGGTCGACCGAACCCGCGAACGCCACGGCAGTCGCCAGACGAACCGACCGCCGCGGGTGGTCGACCACTCGATAGTCTGCGCCCTGAATCAAGCACTCGACCCGACGGGACCTCCCGTCCTCATGAGAGCCGCCGTCCGACAGCCAGCCGGCAGTCGGGCGTCGACACCTCGAATTCTGCGGATGAGTCGGGTAGTAGAGAGTGACTAACCGAGGGCGTGGGACGGCGCGAACGCTGTCGGTGTGATACCAAGAGAATAACAGTCTGAGAGTGGGACGGAGCGTGTCGTTATTCGTCGCTTTCGCCGAACTCGGCCCAGTTCAGGACAACGAGACCGGAGTCATCGACGCTCGGGCCGAGGGTGTGATACGAGTAGTCGCCGGCGTGGTCGTGACAGATCGGGTTGGCCGACTCGATGTCGTCGTCGTGGTCGACAACTTCGGCGGTTTCGAGAATGTCGATCGACTCACCGAGTTCGAACTCCTCTTCGTCGAGATCGACGAGGACCTGCTGGATGTAGCCGCCCTCCTCGCCACCGATCACGTCGACGATGATCTGCTCGTCGTCCGGCGTGAAGCCAGCGAAGTGCGACGACGGACCGGTTTCGATTGCCTCGACGAGTTCGCGTGCTTCGACATCGAACACCAGCGTCTGGCCGCCTGCGGTACAGGCGATGGCGGCGTAGTCGTACTCTGAGCTGAAATCAGCCATGTGCGGGACGTAGTTGGAGGCCTCGATGGTGCCCTCCGTCTCGTGGAGATTGATCTCGTCGACGACTTCGAACTCGTCGTCTTCGTCGTCGACCGGTTCGTAAATGTAGATAATGTCGGTTCCCTGATCGAGCGCCCAGATCTCATAGCCATCGTCGTCGTGTGGCACAACACCGATGCCGTGGAAGTCGCTGTCTGGGTTGTCGGCGTCGGGCTCAAGCGTGGTGACGATCTCGCGGGTTTCGACATCAAGCACCGAGACACCGGGGGTTTCGCCCTCTGCGGCGTGTGGGTCACCCGAAACCGGCTCTGGGCCGCGCAGGGTGACAAACATGTATTCGTCGTCCGGCGACGACCACATGATGTCAGGAGCCGGGCCGTAGTCGTCGATCTCGTCGATAACTTCGTCAGTCTCAGGATCAATGACAACACCGTCGTCTGTCTCGCGATTCAACAGCCACAGTTCCAATTCGCCGTCGTTCTCGACGAACCAAAAGCCGTGAGTGTCGTAGCCATCGAGGTCGCGGGCGACATCGAGCGTCTCGAACTCCTCGACGGTTTCACCGCTGTCGGGATCAAGTGGTAGATGGCTCTCTGCATCGAGAACGTACCATTCACCAACACCCTCCGGCTCACGGTTCGATGGGGCACCCGCGGTGAGATAGAACTTCTCTTCGTCAGGATGGGCAATGGTTCCGCAGTTGGTTCGAAGCTGCTCTTTTGAGTAGACGACTTCGACGGCGGTATCGGCCTCAACGGTTGGCTCTTCGCCATCGACGGGCTCGTCGTCACCGTCATCGGCTGAAGGTTCGTCTTCTGGTTCCGGATCGCCGGCGCACCCTGCAAGGGCAACACCAGTGACAACTGCACCTGATGCCAAGAATTTTCGACGTGTAGACTGTCGCGTCATAGTACGACTGTCGAATTACTCTGTGAAAAATATGGCGTTATCAGGCCCTCAGACTGCCGTATTTGGCGTTTGAGCCGAATAGCGGCAATTCTTTCGGCAAGAAATCGGCCGTGCTTGTAGCCTCGGTCCAACAGCGGCATTTGAGCCGCTCTGAAGCTGTCGGCGTCAGTGAATGCGGCAATAAGTTCTGCTTTCTATGAGCCGAAAATCGGCGTCGTCGCTGATTTTTGTGTGAAGCCATAGCATGAAATAGTCGAGAAGTTACTTGGGAGATCTCTACTGTGGTCGACTCGACAAGGCAACATCGCTGTGTAAGCGGTGCTACTTCCACATGATGAGCGACAGCAAAACGCGATATGGGACCGCCGAGAGTCGAACTCAGGTCCTACGGACCCCATCCGCAGAGGATACCACTACCCCACGGTCCCGCATACAGACGAACGCGAGTAACTCATTTAACGCCTTCGTTTCCTCACCTCGGCTGCGTTGTGCGGTTTGGAGACCGTCCACACACCTACCCCAGCCACTCACCGAGCGTTTCGTGGGCACCGATTACCATCGAGGGAACCACAAGCATGAACAAATGTTCTTCCAGCGGGATGCCTGCAACGTCGACGCCCGTCCGCAGCGGGATCTCGAAAACGCCCACATCAAGCGTGTAGCGATCCCACAGATACCCCAGCGGATACAACGCGAGAATCGTCCGGGCGGCCCGCCGCTCGGAGCCGGTGTGTCTCAGCAACGCCGCAGCGACCAGCCCCCAAGCGATCTCAGTCACCAGATACGTGTACCGACCGAAAACGGAGATATCGAGTCTCATACCAGTTCCTCACCCTACAGTCGCAAAAAACTCCGGTCGAGAGCTGAGACCGGATCAAGCCACGCAGCCACCACGAGCACGGCCAAAAACAGATACGACCCCCGGATCAAGAGCATGGTTGCCTCCTTCGGTGGGGCTCGACGCGCGAACCCGAAGACAACACCGAAGACGACTGGTGCGGCCCCCGCAGCCAGCGGGAACACACCAACTATCGCTAACAACAAAGTCAGCCCCATTCCAACGAGCATCAGTCGTTCAGCAAACCGTCGCGCGCGCTGTCGACCCAGTACGACCGCCACGGTTCGCTTGCCGATCGACTGGTCGTAGGCGTAATCAGTCGTATCGTCGACGGTCTTGATGCCACACAGAATCGTTGTGAAGACGAGTGCGTACGCGAGCACCGACAGCGTCAGCGTTGTCGCCTGGACGTAGTAGCCACCAAGCAGGGCGATGCCGATGCCGGCTGGATAGCCCGCAGTCGCGCCTACGGGATTGAGATCCAACTGCGGGGCATGATGATACCCAATCACCCACCCCGGCAGCGTCAGCAGGGCGGCAACTGGATCAACCAGATACCAGAGTGCGAGACATCCAGCGAAAAACGCTGCTGTCGCCCCACCCAGTCCAACCTGACAGCCACGGACCGACAGCGGATGATCGTCGTCCTCGCCCCGGAGATGGAAATCAACGTAGCCGTCTTTGAGGTGCGCCACATACAGCGCACAAAATGCCGTCGCCATATGCAGGCCCGCGAGGCCGACCGAAAAGTCGACGGCCAACACCGCGCCAAACGCCGAAGCAGCCACTGGCGGCAGCATGAACACGGGATGGATCTGTGAGAGATAGCCGGCAACCGTCGCGGACGGACCTGTTCCGTGACGCGCGAGTGACATATACAACCTATCTCGGAGTTCCACAAAGAGTGTTCTGCCGACTTTCCGTATCTATCCAGCCGACAGAACCCTCGCTCAGAGTAAGACGCGTTCGAGGTCGACGACAAGTCCGTCTGCAGCATCAGGATCGCCCGCCATCGTCCCCAGACACACCGCGCTGCCGTCGGGCGTATAACAGGCGACGAGTGCGCCTGTAGCGATATCGGCGTCCGCACTGATCACACCGGGGGCGTAGACAGGTGCGCCAGTTGCAACGTTGCGGGCTGCCGAGGGGGCAATGGTGAGCGACGGCAGATGGCTCAACGCACGCTCGGCGGGCTTGACGATCTCTCGAAGCAACTCCTCGTCGCCCTCCTGAGCAAAGACGAGCGCATCAGTGAAATCCTGCAGTGTCACAAGCGTCGAGTCATCGAACGGATCAGTCGCTGTCCGCCGAAGATGACCCATATGCCCGCCCGTCCCAAGCGCGAGTCCGAGGTCGTGACACAGCTTTCGAATGTAGGTGCCGCTTTCGCACTGCACCCGGATGAGCGCCTGGCGATCGTGGAGATCGACTAACGACAGCTCATGGATCTCACGGACGCGTAGTCGACGACTAACTGCGCTTTTTCGCGGCGGTTTCTGGTACAGCGGTGCCTCGAACTCCGAAAGAACGGATTCGAGATTCGTTGGCGCAGGACCATGCAGTTCCAGCACCGAGACGTACTCCTTGCGACCCTCAAGAAACACCTGTGCCATCCGGGTCGCCTCGCCCAGTAGCATCGGTAGGCAGCCAGTAACTTTCGGATCGAGTGTTCCAGCGTGGGCCGCTCGGTCGACGGTCAGCCCGTCGGGCGCGATGTCCGCAACTGCGCCAGCGGCGAGATCACGGACCCAGCCAGCGACTTGGTGGGCCGATGGACCGGCCGGTTTATCGAGATTAAGCACACCGAATGCCAGCAGTTCGTCGACCGAGCGTTCCGCAGGCGCAGCGCGAAGTGGATCAGTCATCGGTAGGAATACATTAAAAATCGTAGACGACGCCTTCGACCGGCTCTTTGCCCTCATCGGCGCTCGGACTGTAGGCCTCGACAGCGGTTGCCAACACGTCTTGCATCGCTGAGGGTCCCCAGCGGGCGGTGTTGCAGGTGAGATCGTAGATTGTCAGATCTGCAATGTCGATGTTGTAGTACCCCTCATAGCGGAGGGCCTCGCTTTCCTCACGGCGTTTTGTCTCTTCGAGCGCGCGGTCGACAGTTTTGTCCTCTCGGTCGGCAATGCGTTCGGCTCGAACCGTTTCGGGCGCATCAAGCCAAATCTTGAGGTCCGCGTGATCTGCAGCCAGCCAGCCCGCAAGCCGGGATTCAAGCAGGATATCGTCACGGTCGATGGCGATCTGTTGCAGTCGTCGGTCGAGATCGCGGTCGATCTGGTCGTCGTCTTCAGCCAACTCGTTGAACTCAACGGGTGTGTAGCCGCGCTCGGCGGCGAGTTCACGGAAAATATCGCCACCACTGATATGGTCGAGATCGAACCGCTCGGCCAACACGGCGGCATTGGTGCTCTTGCCGCTGCCGGGCGGCCCAGAGACGGTAAGTAACATACTACCTCTCGTCGGGTCCGGCTAAAAGAGATTACCCTTCGACCCGCCGGTCGACAGAGCGACACACGACGAGATCGGGGCGTCGACACCCAAGCAGCTCACGAAAGCTGTGCGGCAATGTCTGCTTCAGTAATAATGCCGACCGTCTCGCCACCTTCGGTGACCATGATCGCCTTGTAGTGTTCCAGCAGATTCCGAATCTCGTCGACGGTCGAATCGGTCGCAACGGTCGGGAACGACTCACTCATGAGTTCGCTGACCGGATACTCGCCAACGTCCTCGCCAGCCTGGATCACATCGCTCTGGCTGATCGAGCCAACAGGAATCCCGTTTTGGAGCACCGGCAACTGCGAGTAGGCTTCGGCTTTCATTGTCTCGATGGCCTCCCGAACGGCATCATCGGGGGCGACTGACACAACCTCCTCGTGCATTAGATCCGCCGCGCGGACGACCTCGCCTTCGGCTTCGTCTAGGGCGTTTACGATCCGCCGGAGTGTCGACAGCCGCGGGTCGACATCGCCGCCCTCGATTCGGGCGATTAGTGGCTGGGAGACGCCGGCAGACTCGGCAAGCGAACTCTGGGTCAACCCGAGCGCAGTACGGCGTTCCCTGAGATCCTGTGGCGTCGGCAGTTCCATACACTGCTATTACTCGAAGTTATTTGAAAAGCTTTCGTCGGTGGCAGTCGACGTCGGTGCCGCCGGCTCTGCACGGATAGTCAACGGCTACGGCCACAGTAGCAGGCGACTACTGATTACTCGTCGTCAGGGTCGGTCTCGATCACATCAATCACCGACAGTGGCACGTCACGAAGTGCGCCACCGACCTCGCTTTTGGCGATCCGCGAGGCGTGCTCAACGCTGTCGGCGTTGAAAATATCAATCTCAAGCAACAGCCCGACGAGCGCGGTGTCAGCGGCAATAAACGCTGAGTCGAACGGCTCGCCACAGGCCGGACAGCCGGTGACGCCGACTTCGACGTCGACGTACTCCTTGTTCTGCTGGTTGAGTCGCTTGCCCGCAGAGCTGACCGCGACCCCGATAGCATCATCGATATCTTCGACATCACGAACCAACCAAGCGGCTTCCATCGCAACGAGATAGTTACTCATTATTCTCTCTGGGTGCTGCGGGGTTTCGTGTCTTGTGGTTCGGCCGCGTTAGGTAGCGACGTGTGACCGTGTCACTAGCCGACACAAATAGGCGCAAGGCAGCCGCACATTTCTCATAAGTTATCGCTATCCATCGGATGAGCCACACCGTTTAGCCCATCTCAAGAAAACTGTTGCCAGCTACGTTGTACTTGGTACAACTCTACTTGAATCGACAGACAGCGTCGGGGTGTACTGTTTCTCGACGAGAGAAGATTTATATACCGGCCCGAATGCCCTCCAGATACGGTTATGATAGAATCGGCCTCGCGGCTCACCGTATTTGCCCTGTATCAGCTCACGGTCGTCTTGGGGATCCTCCTGTTGCCGGTCGCGCTTGCGGCCCGGCGGGTTGGGATCAACCTACCGGTTGGCGAGCTGATTGACCGACTCGATGCGGCCTACGACCAGACAGCGAACTAGTTCTACAAACGGCATTGCGGTTAACTTCCCCACCGCCCAAGAGTGAGTATGTCACTCCGCAAGTTCCTCGCACCACTGGCTGCTGTCGGAGCCGTCGTTGCGGCCAACCGTCGACTCCGCACAACAGACGAGTTGCCACCCGCTCTCGAAGGCGATCACGAACAGTTCCGCTGGCGCGGTCTCGACATTGCTTACACCGAGGCCGGCGACCCCGATGATCCGACGCTCGTGTTACTCCACGGCATCAACGCCGCCGGATCAAGTGGTGAATTCCGCGAAATTTTCGAGTCGGTAGCCAACGACTACCACGTCATCGCCCCGGATCTACCCGGCTTCGGTTGCTCGGATCGGCCACCGCTGCAGTACTCCGCACGACTGTACACGACGTTCGTCGACGACGTTCTCACACAGTTCGAGCCACAGGCCGTCGTCGCCTCCTCGCTGTCGGCTGCCTACACCGTCGAAGCGCTGGCCGAAGCTGACAACCACACCGTTAGGGAGTTGCTACTGATCTGTCCGACGACCCGTGCGGGCCCCGAGCCGCCGAAACAGTGGCTCAGACAGCTCATTCGCGCGCCAGTCGTTGGCGAGGGGCTGTTCAACCTCATCACCTCTCGGCCCTCGATTCGGTACTTCAACGCCGACCACGGCTACTACGACCCAAAGAAGGCCGGAGAGGAGTGGCAGGCCTACGAGTGGCAGACAGCCCACCAACCGAACGCCCGTTTCGCGCCCGCGTCGTTCATCAGCGGCTATCTCAACAGTGGTATCGATCTGGCCGCGACCATCGCCGAACTCGAAGTCCCGACGACAATCGTTTGGGGTCGCGACGCCGACATCACGCCGCTGACCGACGGTCGGGAGTTGGCTGAAAAAGCCGACGCAACGCTCGTCGTCTTTGACCGCGCACTGTTGTTGCCGCACGTTGAGTTCCCCGAAGAGTTCATCGACGTCGTAGACGAACACGTCGACGGCCATCCCGAACCGACCGCCTAACAGTAACTTTAGGCAGGCCGGAAGACGACCAACCGGTCGTCGGTCGTCTCGCGGGGTTCGACGGTGACTGTCACCTCGTCGCCAACAGCGACAGCTTCTGGGTCGACGCCGCGCAGAATCCCAGTGAGCGCGACTGGCCCGAAGTCGACGACCGCACTCACATATGGGGTATCGTCGTTGAACTTCTCGGCGGCGACGTGGACGACCGTGTAGGTTTCGACGGCTCCGATTTCTGGTAGCGGTTCTTGGATAAGGTCGGTCGACCCGGAGTGCGGACAGACTCGCCGCGGCGGCAGCGAGCCGTGGCCCGCGGGGGATTCGAGATAGAAGGCCTCGCCGTTCTCGATAGTCTCAAGCCACTCGTCGTACGTTGCCGGCTGCTCGGTGATGTGTTCAGTCATTGGTTTGCCTCCAGAACGTGAACAACCGCACTGGCAACGGTACCGCCCGCGTTGTGTGTCAGTCCAACTGTCGCATCGTCGACCGCCTCGCTATTGGGATGGTCCCCGCGCAGCAGGCGAGTGACCTCGACGATCTGGCTGCCGCCGGTCGCTCCCACCGGATGGCCTTTGGCTTTGAGGCCGCCTGAGAGATTGATCGGGACCTCGCCGTCGGCGGTTGTCTTGCCCTCACGGGCGGCCGAGATTCCCTCACCCGGCTCGAACAGACCGAGCGATTCGATGGCCAGCACTTCGGCGATGGTAAAGCAGTCGTGGACCTCCGCGAAGTCGACGTCGTCGGCCGAGATGTCAGCATCAGCGTACGCCTCTTCGGCGGCGGCCGTCGTG
>Ga0207421_10005043_pt1 | contig 14990 bp, 10 predicted proteins | sample SodLakKL_010_SED_4_FD_187542 | JGI IMG/M metagenome (GOLD analysis project Ga0207421, IMG submission 187542) | Alkaline sediment microbial communities from Lake Tanatar, Kulunda Steppe, Russia - 8KL_010_SED (SPAdes) (version 2) | ecosystem: Environmental > Aquatic > Non-marine Saline and...
GGTATTCCTCGGCTGCGGCTTTCGCGTTCGCCTCACGTTCCCGTACCAGCTGCTCCGCGCTCTGCACCTCCCGGTACAGATCCCGCACCTCGGATTCGATCTGGCTCTCCAACAACCGGCGGGCCAGCCCGGCTTCCCGCACATCCAGCTCCGCAATACGCTCTGCGTACTCGTCGTTATCGCCGCCGGATCCGAACCCCTCGAATCCGGGAATCAAATCCGGGGGCAGGTCAACCGGCCAGCCGTCGGGATCGGACGGGTACTGGCGGGCGAGATCCAGCCGGTATTCCGCCAGATCTCTCATCTCGGCGACTTCCTTCAGCTCATAGCGCTCCTCCAGCGCCTGCTCTGCCTTATGACCCAGCCTGACATCGCCCAGGGGTTCAAAGACGGGTCGACGGGCGCTCAGCTCGATCGGCACATGCTCATCATAGCCCAGAAGGATGCGGAGGGCACGCTCGGCCTTCTCGCGCGCAGCTCCCACCTGATCTGAAAGGGAGCGGGCCGCCTCCAGCCGGGCCTCGGCCCGGAGAAGCTCCTCCCGGGAGATCATGTCCTCCTCCCGATACACTTCCGCCGCCCGCAGGGCCTCCGCCGCCGCCCTGACCCCGGCGCGGGCGGGACGGGTCATATTCTCTGCCGTCTGCAGCGACCGGTAGGCCAGCTGCACCTGCATGCGCACATCCTCAATGGTGGCCTCCTCCTCGGAACGGGCCAGCCGGTGCGCACTCCTGGCCTGCCGGGGATAAAAGTACTTCACGAGGGCCATCTGGTAGCTTTGCACCGCATCATCTGAAATTTCGTCCGCGGCATCCGCGGCCTGCCGCGACTCCAACCTGGCCCGTTCCCGGCGGACCTCCGCCATCTCGACAGGGGGAAAATTCTCCAGCGCTCGATCCACCGCCTGCCGCATGGAGATGTCCTCTGACGATGCAACCAGGGGATGGGCGCCGACGGCAACAAGAGCAAAAAGAATGAGCAGGCCCGCAGCTGGAACCAGAAGTTTCCTGTTCACCCTATTCATCGGGACTCTCCTCCTTCGTTGGTATCAGCGTACTGTATGCACAGGGTATCACCAAGAGCGTCAGCGCGGTGGATATGACCAGTCCGCCCAGCACCGACACGGCCATGGCATTCTGCAGCTCCGATCCCGCACCACCCTCCAGCGCCATGGGAAGAAGGCCCAGCACAGTGGTGCAGGAGGTCATGAGGATGGGGCGGAGGCGGACGCCTGCGGCCCTGGCTACGGCTTCGTCCCTCTCATAGCCCCGCCCCCGCAGCTGGTCTATGTAGGTGATCATCACGATGCTGTTGTTCACCACGATTCCCGCCATGCCGATCACACCAACAATGGCCGGCACGGAGAGGGGTAAGCCCCAGGCGGTGAGGCCTCCAACCACCCCGATTAGCGCAAGAGGTATGGTGGCCATAACGATCACCGGGTGCCGAAACGACTCGAACTGCGCCGCCAGGACCATGTAAACCAGGACACATCCGGCGACAAATGCGTATCCCAGCGTCTCGAACGCCTCGTACATCTCCTCCGTCTCTCCCCCGTAATGCACGTCATATCCGGGCGGGAGACGCAGCTGATCCACATCAGCCCGTACATCATCCATCACCGCTCCCAGGCTTCTCCCCTCGAGGTCGGCGCTGATCTCCACCTGGCGCACCTGGTCACGGCGGGAGATTCTTATCGGCCCTGGTTCCGTCTGCAGGCTGCCCAGCTGTGAGAGCGAGACGATACTCCCAGTCGGGGTGAGCAGCTCAATGTCTTCAATCGAGGAGAGATCGCCGGCATAACGCTCCGGATACGCCACCCGGACATCAATGTCTTGTCCCTCGGTACCGTACCTGGTGGCAACCTCGCCCTCAACCGCGGCACGGACCATCATCGCCACCTGCCCCGCAGTCATCCCATACTCACCGGATCTCCGCCGGTCAACCACCAGGCGGATCTCGGGCGCTCCCTCCTCGTGCGAGCTGCGAGCGTCCACAATGCCGGGGATGTCCTCCACTATTCCCAGTATCTCCCCCGAGTGCTCCCGCAGAACGTCCAGGTCGTCCCCCAGCACGGAAACCGCCACGGGTGCTCCCATGGCCTGCTCCTCTCCCGCTATGCCCGACGCCAGGGACACCCTGATCTCCGCCCCCGGAATGCGGGTGAGACGCTCGCGCAGCTCGGAGACCACCTCTGCGGTTTCCGCCCTGCCCTCACCCTCATCGATGAGGCGAATCAGGAGGCCTCCCATATCGGAGGCCTCGCCATCCAGGACTCCTTCGCCCATCTGCTGACCAACAGACGCGTACGAGTGCCTGACGTCTCCGCGCCCGGCCAGGATTTCCTCCACCTCGGCCACCACCTGATCGGTGCGGTCCAGAGCTGTTCCCCGGGGCATGCGGATCTCGACGTCAATTTCCCCCTGATCCATCTCGGGCAGAAACACACTGGGCATACCCATCCCCCCCCAGATGGCCAGGGCGAACGCAACGGCGGCAACCGCGAGGACCAGGAATCTTCGCCGGAGCGCACGGCGCACTATACGATCATATCGCCTGCCCATTCGCGCCTGCACCCGCGCGCTGCGATCTGCGATAGATCCCCCGGCACGGCGTGGCCGCCCAAGAAACAGGGCGGCAATCATGGGGATGAAGGTGAGAGAGACGAAAAGCGAGCTGGCCAGGGCAAAGGAGATGGTCATGGCCAGCTCACGGAAAATCTCCGCCGCCAGCCCCTCAATAAACAAAACGGGCAGAAAAACTGCCACAGTCGTCAGGGTTGATGCAGTCACCGCCCCGGCCACCTCGCCGGTACCCTGCAGGGCCGCATCGGCGCGGGACGCACCTTCTTCCCGGTGTCTGAATATGTTCTCCAGGATCACAATGGCGTTGTCCACCAGCATCCCCACACCCAGGGCCAAACCGCCCAAAGAAACCAGATTCAAGGTGATACCGGAAAAGAACATGAAAGCAAAGGTGGCGATGACAGAAATGGGGATGCCGAGTCCTATGACCAGGACGGTCCTGGCGTCAGTCAGAAACAGGTACAGTATCAACACCGCCAGCAGTCCCCCGTAGAGGACGTTGCTGCTGACCGTCGCTATGGAGCGGTTGATGAAATCAGACTGGTCACGAACCACCACCAGGTCCGCATCCTCCGGCAGCTCCCCCGTGAGCTCGTTCAGAACGCGATGGATCTCAGATGCGACGGCAACCGTGTCCGCGCCGGACTGCTCGCGGATGGACAGGGTCACCGCGGGGCGGCCATCCAGCCGGGTGCGGGTCTCGGTCTCGCTTTCCCTCAGTTCAACGCTGGCCACATCATCCAGGGCGACGGTAGCTCCTCGCGGGGACTCGATGGTCACAGAGCGAACATCTTCCAGGGAGACGAACTCACCCACTGTCCGCAGCGTCAGCCGTTCACCCGCCTCGGTGAAATGACCGGCGGGCAAATCCACGTTCTCCTCCTGCAGGGCTGCTGAGACCTGCATGTGGCTCAGACCGTGGGCGTTGAGGCGAACCGGATCCACCTCTACCAGGATCTCTTCCCGCACCTCTCCCTCAATATCTACCGAGGCGACGCCTTCGATCCTTTCCAGCCGGCCCTCAATCTGCTCGGCCATCCGGGATATTTCCACGAGGTCGTACGGCCCAGAGACACTGACTCGCATCACCGGGAGCATGGCCGGATCAGTCTTGATAACCACCGGGGCAGAGGCCTCGTCGGGCAACAGATCCCGCACGTGATCTATGGCCTCCCGCACCTCCAGAGCCGCGAAGTCTATGTCCGTTCCCCAACCAAACTCTGCCAGAATAATCGAGGTTCCCTCGAGTGAATCAGAGGTTATATGCCTCACCTCACCGACGCCGGCCAGCGATTCCTCCAGGGGGCGCGAGACCAGGCTCTCCACCTCGTACGGGCCAGCCCCGGGATAGTCAGTAATCACAGCAACCGCGGGAAAGGCAATATCGGGAAGCAGGTCGGCGGGGATGTTGACGAGGGCAACCAGCCCGAGGAAAACTACTATCAGGACAACCATCAGCGTTCCAATGGGACGGTTGATGGCCAGGCGAGTAAACGGCATCACTCTATCTCCTCAATCACTTCTACCGGCGAGCCGTCCTCCAGGTATTCGAGCCCGTAATGTACCACCGCGTCACCCCCCTGCAACCCGCTGGTAATCTCGGTATATTCTTCGTCCTGCAGGCCCACTCGGACGGGCCTGCGGCGGGCCACATCATCCTCCACCACGAAAACGTAGTGCTCATCTGCCCGAGCACTCACAGCACCCCGGGGCACAGCCAGGACATCCCGGACTCGCTCCCGGACGAACTGTACCTCGGCCATCATTCCGGGCTTGAGCTGCTCCCCCGGGTTTTCAACCAATACACGGACCGGATACTGGCCGCTCTCCGGCTCCGGGGCCGGCGCCACCTCACTTATGACGCCCGTGAACTCCCCATCGATCGCCTCCACCTCAACTGCGACCTCGTCTCCCACGGTGAGGGCTCCCACCACACGGTCGGTAACCAGGGCGTCGACCCTGACCGGGTCCATATCTACGATGCCCACTGCGGCCATCTCGACGCCCAGCATATCTCCCGGGTCAACTGTGACGTAAGAAACGGTGCCGCTCATCGGGGCGCGTATGACAGTATCCTCGACGGCCTGCCGCACGCCCTGCACTGCGGCCTCGGCCTCCCGGACCTGCGCACGGGCCACCTGCACCGTCTCCTCGTCAGGACCGTCCAGCGCCAGCTGCAGGTTCGCCTCCGCTCCCTCCAACTGCGCTCTGGCGGATTCATATGCACTGCGTGCCTCCTGCAGCTCGGCACCAGATGCAACATCCCGCTGGTACAGACGCTCAACCCGCTCGTATAACCACTGAGCAGATTCCACTGCCGCCTGGGCTCCGTCCCGGGCCGATCGCAGCTGATCTATTTCCTCCTCCCGGGCTCCGCGTTTGACCTGGGACAGCTGCGCGCGAGCTGCTTCCAGCACCGCCTCCGCCTGCAGCACCTGGGGCTGCACATCGACATCATCCAGGCGAACGAGGGCATCCCCCTCCTCCACTTCTTGGCCCATCTCGACGTACACCTCCCGCACCTGACCGGAAATCTTCGGGGTCAGATCCACTGATGCCCGGGCGGTGATCCGGCCGCTCATCCGGGCAGTGCGCTCAATATCGCGGCGAGCAGCACTGGCTACCTCCACGACCACGGCAGCGGCCCCAGCATCATCCCCGGCCTCTCCCCCTGCCTCTGGAAGGCGGGGAAAAGCAAAGATGACGATGCCGGCCCCGATCACCAGGACCAGGGCGGCGGTGGCAATCAGCCACCTCCAGGTGCTGTGGTCAACTCGCTTCTGCGTCTGCTGCATGACTGTGGACCTCCAAGTGAAGCATTAAAACTGACCGGTCAGTCTATGACCCGATTATACGGCAAGCTGTGCTCTCGCGCCAACCGCGGGTGTGTCTACCTGAAATAGAAGTATGCTGGGAGGTGCAGGTTCACGCAGGGATACAGCGGACCAAATGGCGAGTCGCGATTCGGGCGGTTGGTAAACGGGCGGCGCCGGGGTGGTCGCCGCCCGTGCGGCAGTCCTCAACCTGAAACAGCCGGGCCGCACTACTGCTGTTTGGGATCCAGGGCATCCCGCAGGCCGTCACCGACGAGGTTAAGAGACAGTACTGTCAGAAACAGGCCGATACCCGGAAACGTGGCCACCCACCACGCCCGGTGCAGCACCCGTCCTCCGTCGGTCATGATGTTGCCCCAACTCGGAACGGGAGGCTGGGCCCCCAGCCCGAGGTAGCTCAGCGCTGCTTCGATCAGAATCGCCTGAGCGATGAAGAGACTGGTCTGGACAATGAGCGGCGGCAGTGCGTTGGGCAGGATGTGTCGCCAGATAATCCGGAACTCGTTCATGCCCACTGCCTTGGCCGCCTCAACGAAATCACGATCACGCATTGCCAGAAACTCCGCCCGGATTATGCGGGAGGGAGCGGTCCAGTACACCAGGCCAATGACCAGAATGGTAGTGGATATGGCCGGGCCTACGAAGGCAATAATGACCAGAATGAGAAAAATGGCGGGCATGCACATCACGACGTCCACGATCCGCTGCAGCACCAGATCAACCGTGCCGCCATAAAAGCCGGAGATGCATCCGACCACCAGTCCGATTGCAAGCGCTATGGCGGTGGCAAGCGGGCCCACGGTCAGGGATACCCGCGCGCCAAAAAGTGTCCGGGCAAACAAATCGCGGCCCAGGTTGTCGGTGCCAAAGAGATGCTCGCCGCCCGGGGGTGCAAGCCTGTTGGTCATATTTGGTTCACCCGGGTTGTGCGCTGTCAGGTACGGGGCCAGGATGGTGGCGAGGACAAGTACGGCCAGCACGCCAAGGCCGAAGAGGGCCCCGCGGCGTCGCCCGAACCGCCGCAGCATCCGCCAGACATTTATAGTGGCTACCGCAGACGCTTCCTCTCTCGTTTCAACTGTACTGATTTTAGTTTCTTCACTCAAGAAAAAGACCTCTCTTCCTCTGCTTCAGTCAAACCGGATCCGCGGATCAACCAGAGCGTAGGCCAGGTCGGTCAACAGGTTCCCGGCGAGCACGACAACGGAGATCATCAGACACACAGCCATCACGATGGGAAAATCCCGGTCGTAGACGGCAGACGCTGTCAAGCGTCCCACCCCGCTGTAGGCAAAAACCTCTTCGATCACCACCGATCCGCCAACCAGGAAGCGGATCGACAGGCCTATGACCGTCACCACCGAAATCATGGCATTGCGAAGCGCATGTTTGTAGATAACCACTCGCTCGGTGAGACCCTTGGCCCGGGCAGTGCGCACATAATCCTGCTGCAGCACCTCCAGCATCCCCGAGCGGGCGTAACGAACCAGTACAGCCAGACGCATGAAACCCAGGGCAAACACGGGCAGCACCAGGTGTCGCGCCCGGTCCATGTAGTAGGCCAGGGTTCCCGACTCCATGCCCACCGTTCCGCTTCCAGAAATCGGGAGCCACCCAAGGTGAAAGCCAAAGACGAGCATCAGCATCAGCCCCAGCCAGAAATTGGCTATACTGATTCCCATGAAGGCCACCAGCGATGCCACCTGGTCAAATAGGGAGTACTGCTTCACAGCAGATACCACCCCCACCACAATCGAGACGACCACCGAGAGCACCAGGGCACCGATGGTCAGTATCAGCGTGCGCTGCAGGTTGTGCAGAACCACCGGGAGTACCGGATGGCCGGTGCGGAAGGAATAGCCAAAGTCCCCCTGCAGGGAGGCCGTCACCCAGCGAAAATAACGCAGGTACACCGGTTCGTGCAGACCCAGGCGGATCCGCATCCGCTCGGCTAACGCGGGATCCATATCCTCGCCCACCATCACGACCTCCGGGCCGCCCGGGGCAAGGTTGATAATTGTAAAGATTAGAATAGACACTCCCAGAAGGGTCAGAAGTGCCAGACCCATACGTTTTATGATGTAGTTGCTCATGTGCTAGAACTCCCATTCCGGTGCACGGCAGGTGGCGGCCGCGCGGCAGCCACCTGCCTGGATTGATCTAATCTCACCTGCCTGTCATTCCGCCCAGTAGGCATCCTTCAGGCTCCAGAATATCGAGGCGTGCTTGGTCGGGTTGGGCACCAGGCCCTCCAGACCCTCGGCAACCGCATGGTAGTTCACGTAGTAGCTCATGTAGATGACCGGGATTTCCTCCGCGAGGATCTCCTGGATCTCGTAATAGTAAGTTCCCCGCTCATCTATGTCCGGGGTCATCCTGGCCTTGTCGAACAGGTCATCCACGCGATCGTTTCTGTACTTCATCACGTTACGCCCGCCGATCGCACTGGAGTGATGGACGGTGTAGATGTAGCCGTCCGGGTCGGCCAGCCCGGTCCAGCCGAAGTACATCATATCGAAGTCCGCGGAGAAGATGGCATCCAGCCAGGCCGCCTCCTCCAGGGGCTCGATGGTCACATCGACGTCGATCTCACCCAGGTCATACTGGAACAGCTCGCACATTTCAATCGAGGTGGAGCCAGTACCAACGCGGAGAGCAAAGTCCATGGACTCCCCGTCCTTGTACCAGCCATCACCGTCGTGTTCGAACCCGGCCTCCTCCAGCAGCTCGACCGCCCGGTCGGGATCATACTCGTACTTGGTGACATCGGGATTGTGCGCCCAGTCAAAGGCGGGGTTGAACGGCCCGTACGCCACCGGACGTCGTCCCTCGTAGATGGCATCGACTGCCGATACCTTGTCGAAGGCATGGGACACGGCCTTGCGCACGCGCAGGTCATCAAAGAAGTGGCGCTCCAGCTGGAAGTTGATCATGTCCCATCCCAGGCTGGGTCCGGAGAGTATCTGTACATTGTCCTGCTGCTCGAGGTAGTCCAGCTCGGCAAACGGCACACTGTAGGCCTTGTCGATGTTGCCGCGGGCCAGCTCCGATATTCGCGTGGTTTCGTCCGGGATGACGCGGAAAATCACCCTGTCGAGATAGGGACGGCCGTCCCAGTGGTCATCAAAAGCGTCGAGAATCCAGTGATCTCCCCGCTCCCACTCAATGAACTCAAACGGCCCGGTGCCCACCGGATCCCGAGCGTACTCGGTCTCGGAAAGATCCGTCGTTGTCAGGTCCACATCCCCGAGAATGTGCTCGGGAACCACGCCGACCTCGGTGGAAATGGTAAGAAAAGAACCGCTGGGGTACTCCAGATGGAACTGAATGGTGTAATCATCGACAACTTCTATGGCATCCTCAGCCTTCCATTCCTCGTAGGCCGCCAGGACGCGCTCCGTCCACTCATCCTCATCTATCTCATCGGCATCCAGTTTGTCGTGCAGTTCATCCACTTCTGCCGACATATCGGAGAAGCCAACCAGCGGCGCAAGATAGTCGGTCTTGGCGGAGAAGCCGAATGGGTTGGCTATGAACTGGTACGTGAGCCACACGTCATCGGCAGTGAAATGCTCGCCGTCGTGCCAGGTCACGTCATCGCGCAGGTGGAAGGTGAAAGTGAGCTCGTCATCAGAGATTTCCCAGTCTTCGGCTAGACACGGCTGCGGCTCCAGGTTATGGTCCATCCGGACCAGACTGTCGAAGATGAGGTATTTGGTATGGTAGGTATATCCATCCCCGGTGAGCGGCGGCATGAAGTAGTTGGCGTCACCGTAGGTGCCCATGACCAACTCTCCTCCGTACCGGTCGTCATCGGGATCTTCCGGATCATCCGGGTCGTCGGGCTCCTCTGGTTCCTCAGGTTCTTCTGGCTCCTCGACATCCTCAGCTGCGGGGCCGCATGCTGCCGCGAGCAGCAGCACTGCAGCCATGACCGCCAGGATTGCCATAAACCACTTGCCTCTAAGCATTCAATTCCCCCCTCAATCTGGTAACGAAAATCAAATATCCATCTCTACACTCTCGCCTTTATCCCGTGAATTGTTCGCCATGATAGAGCAAAAACCCTGCAGGACTCTCTTGTGTCGAGGGAACTTACCCCATCGCACCGCCGCGCGGGCCATCTGCCGCATGCAGAGAGGCTCATGCGCCGAAAACCTGCCGCAGGGCGGTGCGATGGGGTGCGGTCCCGGCTGCACCTGGACCACCGGGACAGAGCTGAATCGGTTAAGCGGGACCCTGTTCAGCCCGGTGCAAAAACTGACCGACTCGAGCCATAAATTCCTCCGGCTGCTCCACATGCTGCATGTGTGAGGCATCTTCAATTACGTAAAACTCCGAACCTGGAAGGCTGCGGTGGTAGTGCTCGGTGGTCTCCGGCGTGGCCTCGTCGTGCCGGCCGCAAATAAAGAGCACGGGGGCCTGAATGCGGCGCAGCTGATCCACCCTATCGAAGTCCTGCAGGGTGCCGGTGATGGTAAACTCGCTCGGCCCCCACATGGTGCCGTAAACGTCCTCACTCATCTTCTCGAAGCTGCGCTGCACAAAATCAGGCCAGGGTTGAACCCGGCACACGTGTTTCTCGTTGAACTCCATCATCGCCCTCTCGTAATCCTCTGACTCATAGTCCCCGGCCTCCTCACACTCGCGGATGATGCGTTGGCTCTCATCAGAAAGGCAGGACAGAAGCTCCCGCACATCCTTTTCCCACCGGGGAGCACTCAGGGCGGGGCCGGCGAACACCAGGCTCACAACCCCCTCCGCACGCGGGTGACGCAACATGTACTCAGTTGCCAACATGGACCCCCAGGAGGAACCCAGGATGTGCACTTCATCCAGTCCCAGTCCCTGCCGGACCTGGCCGAGCTCCTCGACGAACCTGTCCAGCGTCCACAGGGAAGGGTCGGACGGCCTGTCCGAGTTTCCGGCCCCGAGCTGGTCGTAAAAGACTACGGGCCGTTCGTCCCGCATATCCGCCAGCGAGGCCAAATAGTCGTGACTGAATCCCGGTCCACCGTGCAGAACCAGTAGCGGCACTCTCTCTCCTTCACCTTCGACAATTCTGTACCAGACCTGTCCCCCGGTCACGGGGATATGGCCTTCCCGCTCTCTACTCATCCTTTATCTCCCCCTCCCGCTCATATCGCCCCCGCAAAGATAGCAGTCGCCGACACACGACCAGGGGCGCTGGATATACACTACACCGCCGGTGCGTGCCGCTCCTGCCGGGACGAAATGGCTCGGGCTCAGCGATGCCCTGGCAATTTATTTCGTCTGCCGAGCAACTTGACAGGTCACCGCAGTTCCCTGCTACCCTAGACGTGCATGTAGGAGAGTGGGAAGGAATGGTCGAAATCTTTGCAGGCAGAGTAGCGTTGGAGGGAGAGCAAAAATGGGTCTAGCACTGGAAGTCGCCATGGCCATAGTGCTGGCGTACGCCCTCTACATCTGCGGCGTGGGTCTCTTCGGGATAATTAGCCCGGCCCGGGAGCGAATGATCGCGCCGCGCAACCGCTTCTGCATCATAATACCAGCGCATAACGAGGAAATGGTTATAGGTAACCTCCTCGAAAGCATCGAGGCTCTGGAGTACCCCCGCCACCTGTATGACGTGGTGGTAGTGGCCGACAACTGCAGCGACCGGACGGCGGAGATTGCCCGGAAACGGGGAGCAGAGGTCCTGGAGAGGTATGACCAGAACAACAAGGGGAAGGGCTACGCCCTCGAATACGCGTTCTCGGAACTGGGGTTCACCCGCGAACGGGCCAACCCAGAGTCATTTTACGACGCCGCGGTCGTATTCGATGCAGACAACCTGGTGCAGCCGAACTTTCTGACAGTAATGAACAGCCGCCTGCTTTCGGGCGAGCATCTGATTCAGTGTTTTTTGGATAGCAAGAATCCGGATGACACCTGGATAAGCGGCGCATACAGCATACTGTTTTGGGTCAACAACCGGTTCGTTATGCTCTCACGCTACCGGCTCGGCCTCAGCGCCGCCTTCATGGGAACCGGAATGTGCATCTCCTCGCAGGTTCTGCGCGAGGTGGGATGGAAGACAAGAACACTCACCGAGGACCTCGAGTATTCCATTCAGGCACTGCTGTACGGCTACCGGACAACTTACGCGCATCACACGCGAGTCTACGATGAAAAGCCGTTGACGTTCATGGCCTCATGTCGTCAGCGACTGCGCTGGGCACGAGGTCAGCTCGGCGTTTTCTACACCTACCTCGGGAGCCTGCTGCGGGGTGCCGCGCGCAGACGGGATCCGGTGCGCCTGGAGGCAGCACTCCGTCTCTGTCAGATCATGTACGTACTGACCGCCCCGCTGGTGATGTGGGCATACGGGGCTGCAGACATAGAACAGGTAACCTTCGAGTTCGTGGCCAGCATCCCGATACTGCCGTTTCTGCTGGCATATTTCCCGTACGCATTTATGGGGATCCTGTTCCTGGTAGACGATCACCCCATATCAGTCATCAAGTATGCACCGTTCTATCCGGCATTCACATTTAGCTGGGTGGGCATACTGGCCGCCGGACTGTTCACGGCCCACCGCAAGGAGTGGATGCCGACCCGGCACACCCGGGCGCTCTCGCTGTCACGGGTTCTTTCTAGTAACAAACAGGAGAGCATTCTCCACGAGCTCTCGCATCCTGAGGCACACCGGGAGCACCGGCACCCGGAAACCTCGCCGGAAACCTCCCGGGCGGCGGCCAACTACGGCATGAGTACTTACCAGCTAACCGGGCTGTAATCGATGGTAATGTGGGCAAGGATGAGCCACAATGGGGTACATCTTCATTCAAGGTCGTGCGGGAGAAATTGGTTGAAGTGGGCGTATACACTGCCATCATCTGACTGACGCAAAATCGGGTGGGAGGCGGCGTGGCTCCGGTCGTCTCCCACACGACCGAACATGCGGTCCGCATCGGGCGATCCAGCGCCATCTCGCACACATACTCGTTGTGATGGATAAAGGCATCCCAACGTGAACGGCTACTCCTCGATTTTCGAAAACACAAAAAGAGATGGCTCGCTCATCAGATTCAGAGACATAATCACAACGTCCGCTCCGGGGCTTACCGCTGCAGCTCCTATATCATAGACTTGCACCCTCTGATCTTTCGGATTGATAGAGCAAGGTCGGGCGTCATCAACCCGACAGGACATCACGGTACGGGAACTGGCCCCTGGTGGCGGTGCTCCCACCTGCGGCTCGCATCCAGTGCTGCTTCAAGCGGGTTGGATTCAAGATATGACCAGGGGTTCACCGGCACTTCGCCCACGCTGAAGGTCAGATGCAGGTGAGGACCGGTGGAAAAGCCGGTAGAGCCGACCTCGCCAATTACGTCTCCCAGCTCAACCTCGTCACCTTCTTCGGCAATCCGTTCATCCAGATGATAATAGACGGTAAAGAGATTCAGGCCGTGATCAATCACTACGGTACGCCCCGGGACATTCAGATCTTCCGAGAGTGTCACCCGCCCGGAGTTGGCAGCCAGTACGGGGGTGCCAGTCGGGGCGGCGATGTCCAGCCCGGAGTGGCGCCCGGATTCACGATCATTGATGTAACGGATCACTCCAAATTCGGTGGTGATTCGCCCCTGCACGGGCCAGATAAACTCTTCCGTGTACAGGGGATGAGGGGCGGTTTCCGCCCGCGAGCGAATCATGTGTGGTCGGTCCTCTTCCCACAGGTCAGAACTCCTCTGTGACTCCTGCTCCCCGGTAACCTGCAGGTGCTGGACTTCGAACTCCCTCTCGATCACTTCCAGGGTGCGCGAGGTTTCACGGGTATTCCCCGCCTTATCCACCTTGGCCGTCACCTCATATTCCCCCGGCTCGACGAAGTAACTGACCCCTATCAGGGCAGCTGCCCCGCCGTACATCGGGTACACGGGCCTCCGCTCGTCCAGAAAGTACACCTGCACCTCATCTGCATCAGCCCCATCCAGGTGGACCCAAAAGGACTCACCGGGATCAAGCTGCGCCGGCTCCACACTCATGCGTATCACAAACTCCAGCTCACGCAGGTCGGCGCGGCGATCTTCGGGCGGCACGGGCTCTTCCGCATCATCCGCCTCCTCGCGCTCTTTTTGCTCCGGCTCAACTGTCGGTGGGGAGCCCGGCAGCGCACAGCCCGCAATCAGCAGAAACAGCAGCACCGCTGTCAGCACGACGCGGTAAGGTTTAATGACCGTCACCTCCTCCGGCCAGACCAGGCGCTTCAGTATAAGGATGAGGCCCGGACAACCTGCCAATTCGCAGTCAGATAATCAGGTAATCCCGCGAGAAGCTCGTGAATGGGCTGCCGCCGTCCGGCGTGACCTGGACCACGTCCTCCACGCGGACACACACGGCTCCCGGAATGCGTATGCTCGGTTCCACGGTGAAGCACATTCCCTCCTGCAGGACGGTATCATCCAGCTGGTAGAGAAATGGTGGCTCATGCACATCAATCCCTATTCCGTGACCCAACCGGTGCGTGAAAAAATCGCCCCAGCCGCGGCCATCGATCACATCACGGGCCTTGCGGTCCAGTTCAGCGGCGGTAACCTCACCCGGACGCATGGCGCTAATCGCCACCGACTGCGCCTCCATGACGGCATCATGATACTCGACAAACTTCTGGTCGGGCTCACCCACGAACACGGTGCGCCCGAAATCGGATACATAACCCTCATAGACCACCCCGAAGTCAAAAGCGATAACGGAACCGGGCTGCACCGGCACACTTTCCCCGCCTGCCGCTGCCGGATCGGCACCGCATATTTGTACGGTCGTGTGAAAGGACACCCCGGACCCCCCGTGCAGGACCAGCTGATGCTCGATCTCCCGGGCTATATCATAGTCAGTCATACCGAGACGCAGGCGCTTCAGCACTGCTGAGAAGGCCGAATCCGTGATTCGTCCCGCCTCCTGCATGATCCTGGTCTCCTCCTCATCCTTTACCGCACGCATAGGCACGATCAGGTCTCGTGCATTGCAGAAGCACGTCTCGGGGGCTACCCGACGCAGGAGAAACAGTGCGCGCGCCCACATGCGATCGGAAACCGCCAGGCGATTGGGTGTACCCATCCGCTCGAGGAGACTGGATGCAGCATCCTCCGGGTGGTCCTCTTCATCTATCACGATGATGTCGTCGATCCAGTCTCTGCCCTCGGACTGTTCGGAAACGTAGTCACTCGCCCCCATGCGAGGCACCACAAAAACTGGCCCGCGCTCCTGCGTCAGATACATGCCGTACAGCTCGTCCCCATGCTTGTCATCATCTGTGGGATTATGCGGGGGGCGTTTCACTCCCGTAACATACTGCAGATCCCCCGACATAACCAGATACATCGCGTCAACTCCCTCGCGCTCCATCCTGGCGCGCAGGCGCTGAAGCCTGTCTTCATAAACAGTCATCTCTACCGTCACTCCCATCAGTCACTCGGGTGGAAAAAAGCATAGTATGTATCCGCCCCGTCGCGTCACTCCGGGGGCGCACGCTCCTCGTCTATGTCCAGCAGCTCCGGGATCGTCACAAAAGAGTATCCCCGCTCCTGCAGCACACTAATGATCT
>Ga0207421_10005045_pt1 | contig 14986 bp, 16 predicted proteins | sample SodLakKL_010_SED_4_FD_187542 | JGI IMG/M metagenome (GOLD analysis project Ga0207421, IMG submission 187542) | Alkaline sediment microbial communities from Lake Tanatar, Kulunda Steppe, Russia - 8KL_010_SED (SPAdes) (version 2) | ecosystem: Environmental > Aquatic > Non-marine Saline and...
CTCCTCGGTAAAGAGGATCGCCTCGCTCATCGATCGGGCGTGTAAGACGGCGCTGCCGTCGTTGCCGAGTGCCTCCAGGATCACGTCCTCGCGCGTGCGCTCTGGAACCTGACGCTCGACGGCCTCGACGACTCGCTCGGCGAGTTCGCGGTCGTCGGTGACGGCGACGACCGGCGAGTTGGGGTCGTGTTCGGCCTGCGTGATGAGTTCGGCGGCGACGAGGTCGGGATCGGCCGTCTCGTCGGCGACGATCCCCACCTCGCTCGGCCCCGCTAAGGTGTCGATCTCGACGTCGCCCCGTACTTGTGCTTTCGCCGCGGTTACCCATCGGTTGCCCGGCCCGACGATCTTCCGGACGCTCGTGACCGTCTCCGTGCCGTAAGCAAGCGCGGCGATCGCCTGTGCGCCGCCGACGCTGTAGACCGCGTCCGCCCCCGCGGCGTGGATCGCCGCGAGCGTGACGGGGTTGAGCTCCTCGGCCGGCGGCGTGACCACCGAGACGTGATCGACGCCCGCGACGACCGCGGGGACGACGCCCATGATCGCACTCGAGGGATAGGCGGCCGTCCCGCCGGGGACGTAGACGCCGGCCCGATCGATCGGCCGAAAGCGCCGGCCGAGTTCACGACCCTCGCTGAACTCCCGTCGCCAGTCTTCGGGCACCTGGGCTCGGTGGAACTCCCGGACGTTCGCCGCGGCGGTCTCGATCGCTTCGCGGGTCTCCCCGTCTACCTCGTCATAGGCCCGTTCACACCGGTCCGTGATCTCGAGGTTGCCCACCTCGACGTCGTCGAACTCGCTCGTGAACTCCCGGACGGCGACGTCACCCTCCTCGCGGACGCGCTCTACGATCGCACGGACGTCCTCGCGGACCTCGTCGATGCCGGCGTCGCGCTGGAAGAAGGCGACCCGGTCGTCGGGTCCGAGGTCGGCGACCTCCTGCAGGTCGATTGTCATGGCCACCAGTTAGGACGGCCGGCGAAAAACGGTTTCCTTTAGGAACCGGACTCCTCGATCTTCCAGATCCCGACCATCGACAGCGCCGCCCGCACGGTCAGGTAGACCACGAGCAGGAAGCCGACGACACCGATCGGTGCCGCGAACAGCTGTGCGGTCCGGAACGGGACCACGAGTCGGCCGAAGCCGAGCACGACGAAACTCAGGATGACGAGCGTAAAGGCCGCAAGCGAGAGTTTGACGAACGCGAACTGGTCCATATCCGACGTGTGTGTTCGAATCGCTAAGAGCTATCGGGATTTCCATCGTACGAGGTGTCCACACTAGGCGTCAGTATCTCACCAGCCAGTGTTTCAGTCGTTGAAACCTCTCACACGCTCTCTCCCGCGGGCGTCGTCGGTCCCGAGGCGTGACTCGAGGCGGCGAACCCGTCCGGAGACGTTCTTCGCGAGGACCCGCCCGGCGAAGGCGGGGCTCCGGCGCAGATCCCGGGAGTAGAACTCACCGAGCTGGTCGTCGGGGACCGTCAGTGGCTCGAACGCCGGATCCCGAAAGCTGAGAACGCCCTCGGTCAACAGCCGTATCTGTATCGTCGCGAGCCGATCGAAGACGTCCCAGAGGGTGTAGCAATCCCGTAGGCTGACTTCCTCGTAAGCGACGACCTCGCCGGCGTCGATCGACTCGTTCAGTCGCTGGAGGGTGGTCCCGGCACGGGTTCGCCCGTCGTGGAAACTCGCCGGCGGGCCCATACCGCGGTACCTGCGGACGTCCGCGGGGTGGAAACTGATGACGCCGTGTTCCGGGGCGGTCAGGACGTCGCCTCGAACCAGCCCGAACCCAAAGCGGACGACGAGGTCACACTGGTCGGCCAGTTCGGCGACCGTCCCCGCTGGCAACTCGTTCCAGACGCCGTCGGTGTGGGGCTCACACTCGAGAACCGCTGTGTCGGCCAGACAGTCGACGCTCTCTACGGGGTGGCGATGCCACAGCGACTGGTCGTCACCGAGTGCTCTGGCGGCTGTTCGCTCCGCGAGGACGAGCATCCACGCCTTCTCCCGACGTAGATCATCGACGAACCCCGTGGCCCCCTCGAGGGCACGTCTCACTCTCGAGTCCCCGGGTTCGGCAGTCGTCTCCGAACCGCTGGCGTTGGCGACGACCAGGGAAACGTCGACGTTCGGTTCGCGCTGGAGACGCTCGAGTGCGCGTACTTGCCAGCCGAACAGAGACGCCTCGGCCAGGACTCCGACCGTCACCGAAGATGTACCCGCCATCCGCTCTGTGGGTAGGCACGACTCGTCTTTAGTTACGAGCGGCGTTTGTCACCCCACTCACGCGGTACTGTGTGGCTACAGCGCTACCGACACCGTTCATCCCACGTTTCTCCGATACGTTTGCGCGCCAGGACTCCCCCGGCGATCGTCGAACCCGGCGGTCCCCGACCGCGTTTCAGCTATCCGTCCCGTATTATCGTGTAAGATCCGGCCGATACGTCGTCCCATAACGGTACCTCTTTTAGGAACCCACCCGACCCCACTGGTATGCCCACGCTCGGCCTGGTGGTCGCGGAGTTCAACCGCCCGATCACCGAGCAGATGGAGACCCGAGCCCACGAGGCAGCCGAGGACGGCGGCGTCGAAATCCACGAGACCGTCCGCGTCCCGGGTGCCTACGACGCGCCACTGGCGGCGGATCGGCTCGCCCGCCTCGAGGCCGTCGACGCCGTCGCCGTCCTCGGGACGATCATCACCGGCGACACCGACCACGACCAGGTGATCGCCGACGCGCTCGCGGGCCGTCTCGCGGACGTCAGTCTCGAGCGTGACACTCCCGTCACCCTCGGGGTCACGGGCCCCGGTATGTCCGCCGCGGAGTCCCGTGAGCGGATCGAAAACGCTGCACACGCCGTCGAGGGTGCGACCGACCTCCTCGAAGAGCTCCCGGATCCAGAACAATGACCATGGAATTTACAGACCGCGTAACCCGAGTCGAACCGTCCGCAACGCTTGCCATCTCCGCGCTCGCCACCGAACTCGAGGCGGAGGGGACAGACGTCGTCGACCTGTCGGTCGGCGAACCCGACTTCCCCACACCCGAAAACATCGTCGAGGCCGGAAAGGCGGCCCTAGACGCCGGCCACACCGGCTACACCACCTCCGCCGGTATCCTCGAACTGCGTGAGGCGATCGCCGAGAAACTCGAAGAGGACGGCCTCGAGCACACGGCCGGGGAGATTATCGTTACCCCCGGCGCGAAACAGGCCCTCTACGAGATCATCCAGGCACTGGTTCAGGACGGCGACGAGGTCGTCCTGTTGGACCCCGCCTGGGTCTCCTACGAGGCGATGGTCAAGATGGCCGGCGGCGAGTTGACCCGCGTCGACCTCTCACCCCACGACTTCCAACTCGAGCCCGCCCTCGAGGACCTGGGGACGGCCATCACGGACGAGACCGAACTGCTCGTCGTCAACTCACCGTCGAACCCCACCGGTGCCGTCTACTCCGACGCCGCACTCGAGGGCGTCCGCGATCTGGCCGTCGAACACGACGTTACGGTCATCTCCGATGAGATCTACAAGGAGATCACCTACGGCGTCGAACAGACGAGCCTGGGCACCCTCGAGGGGATGGCCGAGCGCACCGTGACGGTCAACGGCTTCTCGAAGGCGTACTCGATGACCGGCTGGCGCCTTGGCTACTTCGCCGCGAGCGAGGACCTGATCGACCAGGCGGGAAAACTCCACAGCCACTCGGTCTCCTCGGCGGTGAACTTCGTCCAGCACGCGGGTATCGAAGCGCTCGAGAACACCGACGAGGCAGTCGAGGAGATGACCGAGGCCTTCGAGAAACGACGTGACCTCGTCGTCGACTTGCTCGCAGACCACGACGTCGACGTCGCCGTCCCCGACGGCGCGTTCTACATGATGCTTCCAGTTGCAGACGACGATCAGGCGTGGTGTGAGGGTGCGATCGAGGACGCCCACGTCGCCACGGTCCCCGGCAGCGCCTTTGGCACGCCCGGCTACGCCCGGATCTCCTACGCCGCAAGCGAGGAACGCCTGCATGAGGGTATCGAGCGGCTGGCCGAGGAAGAGTATATATAGCTCGCTTCGCTCGCTATATTAGGAGACCGTTTGTCGTCCGAGACGCACTTCGTGCGTCTCTCTGTTTTCGGTACGACGGTCGGCCTGTGAGCGATACGTACCCGACTCGAGGCCGCCAGCCGAGAGTATATAACCGATGGGGCGGCCAGGCCCCTCGATGGACGCCGCCGGTCTCGAGGTCGTCGTCGACCCCACGTTTACGCTCCAGGCGCTCGCCTGGGTGCTCGCCGGCGCCACACTGGGGTCCATAAGCGGGCTGATCCCCGGACTCCACGCCAACAACTTCGCGCTGTTGCTCGCCGGGATCGCACCCTCGGTGCCGGGCCCGCCGCTTTTCGTCGGCCTCGCGATGCTCGCCGCCGGCGTCGTTCACACCTTCCTCAACGCCGTCCCCGCGATGGCGCTGGGTGTGCCCGACGCGGAGATGGCCGTTACGGCGTTACCCGGCCACCGGATGGTCTTGGATGGCCGTGGCTACGAGGCGATCCGCCTCTCCGCACTGGGGAGTATCCTCGCGGTGCTCGTGGCGGTCCCGCTTGCCGTTCCCGTAACGTGGGCCGTGACGGCCGTCTACCCGACCGTTCGTTCGAACCTCTCGATCGTCCTCGCCGTCGTCGCCCTGGGGCTCGTCCTCTCGGAGTACTCCTGGCGGGCGCGATTCGGCGCGGCGCTCTCGTTTTCGCTGGCCGCCGCGCTCGGGTTCCTGACGCTGGATCTCTCCCCCGATGCGCCGCTGGAGGCCGGCGGGATGCTCGCGCCGCTTTTCGCCGGACTCTTCGGCGCACCCGTGTTGATCGACGCGATCCGTGGTGGCGGGATTCCACCACAGGGTGACGAGACGGTCAGAATGTCCCGCGTCCTGCTCTGTCTGACCGCGCTCGCGGGCGCACTCGCCGGCGCAGTGGTCGGCTACATCCCCGGGATTTCGGCGGCGATCGCGGCGGTCGCCGTCCTGGTGGTGATCCCCCGCGGGAGCACCGACAGAGGCTACATCGTCGCGACGAGCGGCGTCGACACCGCGAACACCATCTTCGCCCTGTTCGCACTCGTCGCCATCGGCCAGCCCCGGACGGGCGTGATGGTCGCCTTCGAGAACGCGAACGCCCCACTCTCGCTTCCCGTCCTCGTCGGCGGCGTCGTCCTCGCCGGGCTGATCGGATTCGTCCTCGTGATCGTTCTCGGCGACTACTACCTCGAGGCCGTCGGCCGGACCGCGTACTGGAAGATTTCTGCGGCGGTGCTCACACTGTTGTTCGTCCTCTCGTACCTGTTCACCGGCGTCGCGGGGATCGTCGTCTTCGCCGTCGCGGCGGCGATCGGCATGGTTCCGATCCGGCTTCGGGCCCGTCGGGTGAACCTGATGGGCGTGTTGATCGGGCCGCTGATGCTTGGAGCCTGAGAGCGGGGCGCTTTTGCCGCCGGCGCACGTTCGTTCCTACGAATGCATACCGACGAAGGATTCGACTACGACGTAGCCGTCGTCGGCGGCGGTCCCGCCGGGCTCACCGCCGCGTTGTACACGACACGGCTCGGACTGGACACGCTGGTGGTCGACCGCGGCGGCGGGCGGGCGGCGATGATGCAGGACACCCACAACGTCATCGGCGTCACAGAGGAGGTTTCGGGCAACGAGTTCCTCCAAACCGGGCGCGAACAGGTCGAAAGCTACGGCGCGGAGTTTCGACGGGGTCTCGTCGACGACGTGCAACCGCTCGGTGAGAGCGCCGAGGACGGGTTCGAGGTGTCGTTCGGCGGCGAGACCGCCGCGGTCCGCCGCGTCGTCATCACGACCGGCTTCGCCGACGAGCGTCCCGACCCACCGTTACCCCGAACCGGGCGTGGTCTCCACTACTGTCTGCTCTGTGATGCGTACATGTTCGTCGACGAACCCGTCTACGTGATGGGGGCTGGCGACGCCGCCGCCTACGTCTCGATGATCATGTTGAACTACACCGACGACGTCGACCTGTTGACCCGAGGTGAGAAGCCACAGTGGAGCGAGGAGACCGGCGAGATGCTCGAGGCCCACCCCGTCGAGGTCGTCGACGCCGAGATCACCGGCATGAACAGACGCGATGACGGCTGGCTCGAGTCGTTCGAGTTCGAAGACGACACCGTACGGGAGTACCGCGGCGGGTTCCCGATGTACGGTTCCGACTACCACGCCGACCTCGCGGACACACTCGGACTCGAACGTGAGGAGGGAGCCGTCGTCGTCGACGAGAACTGCCAGACCTCCCGGGAGGGAGTGTACGCCGCCGGCGATCTCACGCCCGGATCGAGCCAGATCCCCATCGCGATGGGGGAAGGAGCGACCGCTGGCATCGCCATCATCAAAGCCCTCCGGAAGTATCCCCGCTCTCTCGAGGAGATCAGAGCACGTGGCCCGGTGGCCGACGACGAGGTTCCGGCCATCTCCCCGGACCTCGAGGAGACGGCGGTCACCCACGAGGGCCACGCCGGCGGCCCCCGTGAGAGCCCCGAAGCAGTCGAAGACGCCATGCGAACGGACGACTAACCCTCGAGTTCGGAAAGACAACGGTTAAAAGCGCCCGGGCGGAACGTGGGTGTATGAGTACGACGGACGAACGAGGGACGCGTTCTTGTGTCTCCTGTGGGATCAACGTCGCCGGAACGAACGCCGCGGCGTTTAAGTGCCCGGAGTGTGGCAAACAGGTCTACCGCTGTGCGAAGTGTCGCAAACAGAGCAACCTCTATGAGTGCCCCGACTGCGGGTTCACCGGACCCTAAACCATGGGAAAAGTAGCTGCCAAGATCAAGGTCATGCCGAACAGCCCCGAAGTCGACCTCGACGCGCTTCAGGAGACCCTCGAGGACGCCCTCCCGGAGGGCGCGAAGATCAACGGCGTCGAACGTGAGGAGGTCGCCTTCGGTCTCGTCGCGCTTTACCCGACCGTCATCGTCCCCGACGACGCCGGCGGTACCGAAGCCGTCGAGGAGACCTTCTCCGAGGTCGAGGAAGTCGAGAGCGTCGCCGTCGAGAACGTCGGCCGTATCTGACTGCCCGGCTTTTCCCGGTTCGTCCCGGTCGGAGAGCCGCTGCTCTCCCGACTGCGTTTTGTTGTGAATCGTCGCCGTCGTGTATCGAAAGATGTCACCCGGAACACTAACGTCCAGCCTCATCCCGTGGCGGCATGCCGCGTCGGCTGGCTAACCCTCGTGCCAGGTGGGTGGTTCACTCAGGGCCACCGAGTGACGGCAACAGCCGTCGAGTGATGTCGCGCGCCCGGGTTCTCCGTTCTATCATCGCTCCCGAGTAGGTTCGCTCGAACGGGGACTTGAGGCACGCAGTCGACGTAGACGGCTCGGCGTGAAAACGCTTTCCCGTCCGGCGTCGTCACTCGAGGGCGGTGAGTCGAAGTGGGAAATCAGCCTCTACGCTGGAACTTCTGCGCCCTTTTTGCGGGTAACGTATCCCGCGATCCGGTTGCGTACGCCTTTCGATTCGACGTTGGTCAGCTTCGTGACGCTCTCTTTGTTCTGCTCGAAGTCGGTCGTGAACGCCTCCGGGTATCGCTCCAGGAGGACGTTCCCGGTCTTTTTGACGTAGGCCGGTTTGATTGCCATACAGGCGTTTCCGTCTAGAGGCTCTTAATAGGCACCGTTTCGCCTCGATACCAGGTCAGTCCCGAATCGTTTTCGGGGTCCCGCCGTCGGCCTTGCTCGCCAGTTCCTGGAACCTCTCGGAGCGACCCGCGATCCGTTCGGCCGTCTCGTCTTCGGGACTGTCACCCCGGCTCTCTATGAGGAACGTGGTGATGACCACCGTCTTCACCCACGGTTTCAGGAGACCGGTGTAGACGGTGAGAACCATCCCACCGACGACGACCCACCCGACCAGTTCGAACGTCGTCGAGAGGGTCCCGAGGGATCCGGCGAGCGGTGTCAGTGCCATAAAAAGCCCGAGTGCAATACCGTACATCCCGATCACGATGAGTAGCGTCGACCCGAGGACTGGCTTCCAGTTTTGCCCGTAGAGGACGACTCCGTTTTTCGCTGCCGTCCATCGATCGTCCTCCTGGCTTACGAACACGTGGGCGATTATCGCCTCGTCTATGTAGGAGGCTGCAACCGCAACCGCCCGTCCGACGAGTCTGATCAGCCGCTGGAGGCCCGACGAAAGGGAGAACAGACCGGAGACGGAAACGACGGCGTCGTTGAACTGCCTGAGGACTGCCTTGATGAGCTTGTCGACCGCAAAGAGCGCGCTCGTCTCGGCGAAGTGTTCGCGTACCTGTGCTTTCCCGTACTGGAGCTGGTTTTCGGGCACCTCGCCGGTCTCGACGACGTGAGCGATGACGGCGATGTGAGCCGCCTTGACCAAGTAGAGGACGTACCTGGCCGCGAGACGCCACGCGGCGAGGAAGAGACCGACCGCGAGGAGGAGTCCGACGATCCCGATCCAGCCGGAGATCGTCCCCGCCTCGAGTAGGTAGAACCCGATCCAGGCGACGATCCCGAAATAGAGGACGGTCGCGATGCCGATCCCGAGCCCGACGCCAAGCCGGACCACGACGAAGGGCAAGGTCTTCCGGAAGACGCCCGTCGCTTCCCTGAAGTGTAACGCCATAGGGCGTCTGGCCGCCACCTCCTATTTAAACTCCGGGACGGCTCCCCCGCGAGGTCACCAGGGCGAATACTCCCGAACGCGCTCGAGGGCGTCTTTCTCTCGAGGCCCGCCGGCCCGGGAAACGACCGACTCGTAGTAGGCGAGTCGATCGCGGAGTTCGTCTTCGTCGTAGGACGGGACCTCGAGACGGGAGGCCGCGACGGTCGCCTCGATCACGGCGTTCGTGCCCCGATCGATCGCGCCGACGCGTTCGGTCTCGACTGCGGACTCGAGGGGGTGAAGTTCCCACTCCTCCCAACGAGTGCCGTCTTCCTCGCCCGCGTCGACTGTCTCGACGGTGACCCGAACCCAAGCGTCTGCACTCTCGAGGACGGGTTCCTCGCGTTCGGTGATCGAGAGGGCGGCCTCGACGAACGTGAGGGGGTCGGTCGTGAACTGAACGTAGCCCTCTCCCTGGCGGTGGAAGTTCCGTCGGGTGCGGGTATTCCCCCACGTCGTCGCGGTGACGGGCTCGCCCTCGCCCGCGAACAGGCCGAGTGCGGCGACGTTCCACTTCCCGTTCGGCCCGAGGGTGGTGACGACCGACTCGGTGACGCCGCCGAGGGGGACGGGCCAGGCCGCGTGCTCGTCGTCTTCCCGCTCGTCGTCGGTCATATTTCGATCGCTTCGTGCTCTAGGGCGATGAACAGTCCGGCGGCGGTGAGGTCTGCCGTCGTTCCCGGGTTGATCCCGCGGGAAACGAGGTCGTCGGCGAAGGTCTCGACACCCTCCCGGTCACGCGAGAGGGCGTCGGCCTCGAGCAACGCGGCGGCCCGATCGGTCACCGAACGGGCCACGTCCTCGCCGTGTTTTTTCGCGACGAGGGTGTCCGGCCGCTCGGCGAGCGCGGAGAGGTACGTTTCCGCCGCCCGATCGGTGATCGGCCCGTCGGCCGTCGCGAGTCGCTGTGCGGCAGCAAACGATCGCTCGAACCCCGTCACCCACTCGCGGGCGACGTCGTCCCCCGCCGCCCCCAGCTCCATCACCTCGAGTAAGGTCAGTCCCCGATCCTCGAGGTGGGGAACCGCCGCTGTCCCACGGCGGACGTCCAGTGGCTCGGCATCCGGAGGTGGATCGGAGACGAAGACGTCGACGTGCTCGAACGCCCGGTAAAACGCCGCGGCGTCGGCGACCGTCGTCCCCTCAACGACAGCCTCCGCGACCGGCTGTGAGAGCTCCTCGCTTGCGGCCCGGACGAGCGGGACGAGGAGTACCAACGCACCAAACTGGGTGTTCCCTCCCCCCTGGTCTCCCATTCCGGCGACGGCGCGTTCGAACGCCGAGCCGACCGCCGACCCGTTTTCTGCCATCTCGAGGCCGCGTCGCGTGCCGACCGTCCCCGCGAGGAAGTGTTCGAAGCGCAGGTCCCCGAGGTCGCGATGGCGATCGACGTTGCCCGGTTTCGGCGTGCCCGCGACCTCGAGTAACAACGCTAGTTGCGCGTTCCCGGCTGGCGTTCGCATGTATCGGATCTGGGATGGGCGATCGCTTAGGCCTGGCGCTCGCTTCACTCGACCTCGAGGCCAAAGGCCCGATCCACAGCGGCCCGCACCCGCTCTAAGACGGCGGGTTCGGTACTCGGCCGGCCGACGCTGACGGCGTCAGCGCCGTACTCGAGGTACTCCCGGACCGTCCGCTCACCCCTGACCCCGTTGTTTGCGATCACGAACAGCCCCGAGGCGTCGGCGACGTCGGCGATCACCGCCTCGGAGTCCATCGCGTCGACGTGGATCATCGACGCGCCGGCGGCCTCGAGGTCCCGCGCCAGCTCCGGGAGGTCGACGCCCGGCACCGCCGCGCGCACTTTCACGCTCACGGTCGCCCCCGTCTCGGCGGCGGCCTCGACGTACCGGCAGAGCCGGGGGGCGTCCCGAAGCAGCGTCTCCCCACAGCCGACCGCACACAGCTCCTCCTGGCGACAGTGGGCGTTGACCTCGAGGACGGCTCCGTGGTCGTGACAGATCTCGGCGGCCTCGCCGATCGGCCCGGGATTCCGCGCCCGGACGTTGACGCCGGGCTGGATGGGTACGTCCTCGAGGGCAGTGAGCTCCCGGTGGATAAAGGCGAGGGGATCGGGTGGGAGAAACTCCTCGCGGTCGCGGTCGACCAGTTGGCGGGCGGCTTCGCGGGCGGGCTCGTCGAGGGCGATCCCGCCGAGGAACGCCGCGCCGGCGTACTCGCTTCCCGCACGGGCCCAGTCGGCGTCCGAGCGACCGCTGAGACTCGCGAGCGCGAGCGGTGGGGAAAACATTAGACGAGGTCGATCGCTTCCTCGACGGCCCGGACGACGCGCGTGGCGTCCGTGCGGTCGTCTATCCCGATGTCGGTTCGAACCGTCGGCCGATCGAGTTCGGTGTCGTCGGCCTCGTCGATGACGAACGCGTCGGCGAACGGATAGGCTGTCTCGAGGCCGGCCGTACGCGGGTCCGCGCCGACGGCGTCCATCAGGTCGACGATCGGGCCCGAGAACGGCTCGTCGTCGAGAAACGGCGAGACTGCAACGACGGTCGTCTGCGCGAGGGCGTCGCCGAAGCCGGGCAAAGAGAGCATCGGCCCGATGCTCGTGACCGGGTTCGAGGGGCCGATGACGACGGTATCGGAGAGGGCCTCGAGGACGCCGGGTGCGGGTTCGGCGATCGATGAGCCCCGGAACTCGACGGTCTCGACCCCGGGGTCACCGCGGTGGCCGACCCAGTACTCCTGAAAGTGCATCATCCCGTCGTCGGTGTGGATCAGGCTGGCGACGGGATCGTCGCTCATCGGCAGGAGGTCGATCTCGAGGCCAAAGCCGTCCGCGAGGGTTTCGGTGACCTCGCTCAACGTCCGCCCCTGGTCGAGTAGACTGGTTCGGGTGAGGTGAACCGCACGGTCTTGGTCGCCGATCGTCATGAACTCCGCGACGCCGGAGAACCGCCGCCAGCGCGATATCTCACGGCCCTCGGTCTGGCGACGCTCCGCCAGGTACTGTGGGTCCTCCGACAGTCCGGCGGCCTCGGCCAGATCCATCAGCGCGTCGTGGGTCCGATGGGAGTCGCCGTCGATCCCCCACCACGTCTCCCTGTCGAGGATACCCCCACCCTGAAAGAGGAGTGTGTCGACGTCCGGCGAGACGAACAGCCCCCCGATTTCTATGTCGTCCCCGGTGTTTACGACGACGGTGACCTCCTCGGGCGAGAAGGCCACGCCGGCTCCATCGAGTAGCTTCGGCGTTCCCGTGCCCCCGGAGAGGAACGTGACCATGATCGTTCGTCTCACCCGATCTACTTAATCCCTTGCGGCCCGCCCGCGAACGTTCCGGGGTTCGGCCCCGAAACGGGTTGTGTCGGCTCACTCGGCCTCGAGTTCGCCGTCGCCGATCCAGTCGGCGAAACTCCCCTCGAGGATCGTCTCACGCTGGCGGTCGACGTATCGGCGTTGCATCTCCGTGATCGCCCCCTCGAGGTCGGCACCGTCCTCCAAGGCGTCGGAGACGGCGTGGCGTTTCCAGCCCGCGGGGGTGATCCCCTGGCGGACGCGCCGCCGGAGCGGATAGAGATAGGTCGCGGCCTCTTCGTCGGTGAGCCCGCGGCCGGTCAGTCCGTCCTCGGCGTGGGCGAGTAGGTCCTCGTAGATTCGTTTGCTGTCTCCCGTCTCCAGACCGTCGTTCGTGATCCAGGTCAGGTCGGCGGAGAGCCCATCGCGCATCGCGGCGTAGAAGTTCTCCCGGGCACGGCTCCACTCGAGTTCGACGACGGGGTGCTCGAGACGGGTCAGACTCTCCAGGAGGCCGGCGAAGACGGCCTGGAAGGCGATCGAGTCCCGGACGGTCGGCTGGGCGGGCAGGGGCCGGAACTCGATGCGGGCGTTGGCCGCCGACCGGGACTCGCCGCCGAAGACGGGGCGGACCCACCGCCAGTAGGTGCCGTGTTTGCGCCGGAAGTGGGCAAACCGGTCGTCGAAGCGGTCGCCTTCGCCCACTGGCATCGGGACGAGGGTGTCGTCGGTCGCGATCCGGACGATCGCGTCCTCGACGGTCGAGAGGTCCCGGGGGAACCGGACCTTCCCGAGGTCGCCGGTGGGATCGTTGAGCACCGTCTCGAAGACGCTGATCCGGTGTTCCATCCAGGCGTCGGTTAGGACGTCCTCGGCGGTCGCGTCCTCGTCGTAGCAGTCGGGTGGGAAAAACGGCGAGTTGACCCCGAGTGCGAGTAAGGGCCCGGCTACTCGGACGGCGTAGTTGAAGTACGTAGGCAGGTCCGCGGCGTGGGGCACCTGATAGTGGGGTTGGATCGAGGTGATCAGACTTTCCGGCATCACCGTGTCCGCTGGCAGGGTGACGTTCGGTGTCTCGATGCGCATTCCCGCCTGGTCGGCCCGGTCGGTGTTCGCCATCGCGTGATAGCGTGCCGCGGCGCTCATGTTCGTCGCGATGCGAACGCCCCGCTCTCGACCGTCGATCGAGATCGAACGCTCGACGCTGTCGGTGAGGTAATCGCGGGCCCGTTCGCCCTCCGGCGGGATCGTCCACAACCCGTCGCTGACCAGCCGCATTCGGTCCGCGCTCGTGACCTCCAGGGCCGTCCTGAGACGGGACTTCACCTCCGACTCCTGGGCGCGCAAGCCGTGGGCGTTAAGCGGCTGTGGGCTCGTGGTCATCTCGGCGTTGTGCAAGCCGAGTTCCTTCTCGAAGCCGATCAACTCGAGCAGTCGACGCGGCACTCGCCGCAGGCTGGCCCCGTCGTCCTGGATCGCGTAGAACTCGTACTCGAGGCCGACGATCGCTTGCGGGTTGTCGAAGCTCCCCGCTTTGATCTCCTGGACGATGACGTCGATATCCTCCTCGACGTGTTCTTCGAACGCGTCGGCGTCGACGGCGAGGACGTCCTCGAGTCTGGCCGTCAACTCCTCGTTTGCCATAGCGGTTGTGTGTCATGAACGAACTTGAATCTCCCCTCTGTGAGACGCGGTCGAGTGGTCAGTGACGTTTCGCCGGCAGTATCAGCACGTATCGGTCCTTCCACGGGCGGAGGTAGTTCTGTTCGACAGTATTATCCCGCCCCGGCCCGCCGAACTGACGTATGAGAGACCTCTTCGTCCGTGCTGCACGGGGCGAACGCACGGAACGCCCCCCGGTGTGGTTGATGCGCCAGGCCGGCCGCTACATTCCCGAGTACCGGGAGATCCGTTCTGAGTACTCCTTTTACGAGGCGATCACGACCCCGGAGGTTGCCGAACGCGTCACGATGCTCCCCTGGGAGTTGTTCGAACCCGACGGGATCGTGATGTACTCGGACATCCTGACGGCGCTCGAGCCGCTTGGCTTTTCCTATCACATCGAGTCGGGCGTCGGGCCCGTAATCGAGAACCCCGTTTCCGGCCCCGAGGACGTCCACCGCGACCGCCAGCCCGTCGAGGAAACGTTGTCCTACGTCGGGGAGTTACTCGAGCGTCTGCAAGAACGCTTGGACGGCCGTGCGGCAGTCCTCGGCTTCGCCGGTGGCCCCTTCACCCTCGCCGCCTACGTCTGTCAGGGCGAACCCTCGCGAAACTTCATGGAACTGCGCCGGCTGCGGGCGACCGACCCCGACGCCTTCCGGACGCTGCTCTCGGCGTTCGCCGACGTCGTCGCCGAGTACTTCCAGTACCAGGTCGACCACGGCGCGGACGTCGTGAAACTGTTTGACACCTACGCCGGCTTGCTCTCCCCGGCCGACTACCGGGAGTTCCTGCTCCCGCTTCACCGGGAGATCATCGACTCGGTCGACGCCCCCACGATGGTCTTCGCGCGCAACATGGGTGGCCGCCTCGATCTCCTCGCCGAAACCGGCGCTGACGTCGTCGCCCTCGACTGGACGGTCGACATGGCCGACGCTCGCGAGCGACTGGGCGACCAGCCCGTCCAGGGGAACCTCGACCCCGCCGTCCTGTTAGGTGACGAAGACCACGTCCGCGAACGGACCCTCGAGGTCATCGACGCGGCCGGCCCCGAGGGACACGTCCTGAACCTCGGCCACGGCCTCCATCGGGATACGCCAGTCGAGAGCGTGCGGACGTTCGTCGAGACCGCGAAGTCAGTAAAGCGGTAACGACGGCGAGACTCGAGTCGGTATCGCCGTTTCGACCCGACCCCCGGAAGTGACGGTAACTATCGCGGGTAGTTCACAGAGAGGTTGCACAGTAGTGGGTATTACAGGCAAGATAGTTGCCTGGCGAACGGATAATAACCTTCCAGTCCCTAGCTGAAGTACATGGTAACAGAAATCACGACGACGGAACTACGGGACAGGATCGACGCCGGAGACGACTTCCTCCTCCTC
>Ga0207421_10005046_pt1 | contig 14985 bp, 15 predicted proteins | sample SodLakKL_010_SED_4_FD_187542 | JGI IMG/M metagenome (GOLD analysis project Ga0207421, IMG submission 187542) | Alkaline sediment microbial communities from Lake Tanatar, Kulunda Steppe, Russia - 8KL_010_SED (SPAdes) (version 2) | ecosystem: Environmental > Aquatic > Non-marine Saline and...
CCGAGAAGCTCGGCAAACAAACCCCGGAAGGGCTCTTGCTCGAGATACCGCTCTCGCGCGACGATCTCGCCTCCCTCAGCGGGACAACCACCGAAACCGCGAGCCGCGTGGTCAGTGCGCTCCAACGCGAAGGGCACCTTACCTCCGGCAGGCGCCGGATCACGCTGAAAGACGGTTTTCCGCGTTCACCGGGACTCGATTGATACAGATCATAGAACGCCGCTGCGGAGTTTGAGATCTTGGTCGTACATTCTCGTTCGCAATGAACGATTTGAGGAGGACCACGATGAAGACCATTCTACGCAGTAACGATCTAACCTGCCCGAGCTGCATCGCAAAGATCGAGACAACGCTGCTCGCGATGCCGGGCGTCACCGCAGCTAAGGTGCGCTTCAACTCGGGCCGTATCGAGGTCGAGCACGACGAAAAGGCTGCCGACCTCGAAGCTCTGCGCGCCGCGGTTCGCGCTCTCGGCTACGAAACCGAGGAGTCGCCGCTATGACACGCACGCAGTATCTCAAAAGGACCACGGCGCTTGCAGGCGTACTGGCCGCGCTCGGCACGGTGTTCTGGTATGCCGGAGCTCCGCGGTTTGAAGCGGCGGGCGTGATGCTCCGGCCGGACGCGATGTTGCTGCTTCCGGCGACCGTAGTCGCCGGCGCCGATATCGCGCGGCGAGGCATTGTGGCGCTGCGCCGCCGGCACCTCGGCATAGAATTACTGGTAACGGTGGCGGCGATAGGCGCGATCCTGCTTGGAGAGTATTTCGAGGCGGCCGCGGTAACCTTCCTGTTCGCGCTCGGCGGCATGCTCGAGAACCGCGCGATGCGAAAAACCCGCGACGCACTGCGCGACCTTTGGCAGTCGGTACCGAGTACCGCAGCGGTGCTCCGCGACGGCGTCGAATACACGGTTGCGCTGCGCGAGCTTGAGCCCGGCGACACCGTTGTTGTGCGACCCGGCGAACGCATTCCGGTGGACGGACGTATCAAGCACGGTGAGAGCTCGGTTGACGAGAGCACCATAACCGGCGAGTCGGTTCCTGCCGAGAAGGGCTCCGGCAGCACCGTGTTCTCGTCCACCGTTAATCAGAACGGCGTGCTTTACGTGACCGCGGAACACGTAGGTTCCGATACCGCAGTCGCGAGGATCATCGCGCGCGTCGAGGAAGCCCAAGACTCTCGTACCAGCAGCGAACGCGTGATCGATCGCTTCGCCCGCTACTATACCCCCGCGATTCTCACCGGCAGCCTGATCTACTACTTAGTAACCGGGAACCTCCAGATTGCACTTACGCTGCTGGTGGTCGCTTGTCCGGGAGCGCTCGTGATTGCCGCACCGGTGGCGGTGATCTCGGCAATCGGCCGCGCTGCCAAACGCGGCGTTCTCATCCGCGGAGGAAGCGAACTCGAGACCGCAGCCGCGGTCGATGTGTTTGCTACCGACAAGACCGGTACGCTCACCGCCGGGAAACTCGGCGTAGCACGCTTGCTGGTGTACGCGACGGCAACAACGGCACGATCGGTTTCCGGCGTGATACCGGTAGACGCCTCCCAAACCCCGAAGGCCGGCGAGGACGAGCTATCGCTTCTCGCCTGGGCGGCGATCGCCGAAGGCCCTTCAGAGCACCCGATCGGGCGCGCGATCCGCGCGCACGGCGAGAATCTGCTCGGCCCACTCCCGCACGGCGAACAGTTCCGTTACGAGACCGGCCACGGCGTAAGCGCGGTACACGCGGGCCGCACTGTCCGCGTCGGGCGCCCGCCGCAGGACGATCCGGCAGCCGAAGAGCTGAGCGGCGACGGCATGACCGCGGTCGCGGTCTCCCTCGACGGTACCCGCCTCGGGTTGATAGCGCTCGCCGACCGGGTCCGGGAGGACGCGCCCGAAGCGCTCGCCGAGCTCAGAAACGGGGGCGTCGAGCGCGTGCTGCTGCTCACCGGCGACAATCCCTCGGTCGCCCGTTCGGTAGCCGAGGAGGTTGGAATTGATGAGGTCCATGCCGGTCTCCTGCCGGAGGAGAAGCTTGCCCTGATACGCGAGCTGCAGTCCTCCGGGTATACCGTGGCGATGCTCGGTGACGGAATCAACGACGCTCCGGCCCTGACCGCCGCCGATGTTGGAATCGCGATGGGGGCCGCCGGCAGCGACCTCGCGGTCGAGTCCGCCGATCTTGCCCTCATGTCCGACCGCCTTCGGGCCGTTCCGGAAGCCCTTGCCGGGGCACGCAAGGCGGTGCGAATCATTCGTGAGAACCTTGCAATCGCGACCGTAACCGTTGTGCTCCTTCTCAGCGGCGTACTGCTCGGTTGGGTTCATATGGCCGGGGGAATGCTGATTCACCAGGGCTCGATTCTGCTGGTGATTGCAAACGGACTGCGACTGCGTCGATAATGGGACCGATCTCGCATGAGAAGTCACCGGTTCCGGCGCACGCAGCCGAGGTTCTCGGTCTGGCGGTGCCGCTCCGCGAGTGATTCGGTTGATCAGGGACCACAGTAATGCGGATTCTGCGTTCCAACACGATACTGTACTGCCGACGCTGGGAAGAGACGGCGGCGTTCTACGAGCACGCGGCGAAGCGCGTCAAGTGTGGCTCTGTCGCCCTCGGTGCTGCGGGTAACCACGGCATCGCCGTCAGCCACGCCCTCAACTCCCTCAACGCCGTCACCATCGGCACCACCGCCTTCGAACGCGCTGTGATTCTCGCTGTGCTGTCTCAGCGCATTCATCGGAAAGAGCGCCATGCTATTCGCCACGAGATCTGTGAACGGATCGGCGAGCAGTTCGTGGCTTGAACGTTCGTATGCTCAGTGTGTCTGTTTCGGTATCAAGGTGGAGCTGCGATTTCGCGCATTCGCGGTAGAGCCTCCGGCGAGCCGGGCTATGCGAGCCGGGCTAACTCTGGCGGCGCATCCGGCGTCGATGATATAATTACAACCAATGAGACTCAGCGAGCACGAAAAGCAGGTGATCAAAGATGCCGTTCACCGGGTTGATCCCGATGCGGAGATATGGCTATTCGGCTCACGCGTCGACGATCGGCGCCGTGGCGGCGATATCGACCTCGCCGTGCTGTCTCAACGTATTGATCGGAAAGAGCGCCATGCTATTCGCCACGAGATCTGTGAACGGATCGGCGAGCAAAAAATAGATCTGGTGGTGGGCCCGGATCTCGATCATCCTATGCTTGCCCTTGCAATTGAGAAGGGAGTGCCGCTTGGCGAAAAGAACCGCGTCGTTTGAACTCCTTAAAGGTGCGTTGGATCAACTCGAGGCGAGCACCTCGTGGCTTGAGCGTTCGTATACGCAGTGCGTCTCCGTCGGAATCAAAGAGAAGTACGCCGCCGAGGAATACGATCGCTACGAGAACCTTACCTCTCGTTACGCGCGTGTCGCGGATCTGATCGTGCATAAGGTTCTGCGCAGCATCGACGCTGTTGAGCTTATGGAGCCCGGATCGATCATCGACACCGCGAATCGGGCCGTGGCGCGCGGTCTCGTGGACTCGGTCGAGACTCTCCGGGGGTTCAAGGACCTTCGGAACGACATCGCTCATGAATACAAGACCGATGATCTCGCGGAGTTGTTTTCCGATGTGCTGCAAGCGACTCCTGAGCTTCTGGCTCTTGCGCGGCGTATTCTCGATTACGGTCAAGGGCTGTTTGACGAGTGACGGTGGGCGACAAGAACATCGTGATCGCGCCTGTTACGGCCTATTCGCGTGCCGCGATGCGACTCTGCAGCTCTTCGTATACATACACCAAATGCGCGAGCCAGGCGAGTGCGATACCGACCAGAACGAGTGTCATGCCGCGCTCATGCAAGCCGGGCTGCAGTCCGGTGTGCGCGATCAGCATCAGCAGAAACCCAACGAAGTAACATGCTACTTTGGCCCGGCCCACGATGCTCGGAGTCGGCATGCGCACTTTATCCTCGAACCAGTACCACGCCACATACAGGAGATACATAAGGTCCGGCAGTACAATATGCAGAATGAGTATCGACGGGACCGCCCCGGCGGCGTAGAGATAGTACAGCACCCCGAGCGCCAGAATCTTGTCGGCGATAGGATCAACGAACTTGCCGAACCCGGTCACCTGATCGCGCTTGCGTGCTATCACACCGTCGGCGGCGTCGCCCAACGCCCCGATCGCGACCACGGCGAGCGCCACTGCCGGGCTCGTGAGCGTGGGAAAGAACAGCGCCAGCGAGATCACGAGGCGCACCACGGTTATGTGGTTAGGACGGATCCGCCGCGGGGTGAAGCGCAGAACCTTGATAAACGCGTCGTCTCTGAGTTGCGTCTCGGAGTTCGTCAACTCGGTTAGCCGCGAAAGCAGGCGACTTTGCATGCCGTATCATCCGGCGCGGCCGGAGTTGTGTCAACCACGCGCCGCTGCACCACGCGCCGCTGCACGCGCCGCTGCACCACGCGCCGCTGCAGTTACACCGTCAGCGCGGTGAGCAGTTGCGCGGTGAAGTACAGAACCATCACGAGCGGCTCAAGCCCGATGCCCCGTTTTACAAAGCGTTCAAACGCAAGAACCGAGTCGGACACGATGAATAAAAGCATGGCTACAAGAATCAGCGCCACCCGTGAATCGGGGAACTGTATCAGCTGCTCGGCCGCCAGCCATCCGGTAGACACCAAGACGACGGTGTAAACCGCGACAGGCCATCGCAGCTGAGCGTCCATGCGGGACCAGAGCCCGATGATCCAAACGCCGGCGTAGAACGCAAAGGGAATCACGAGCACCGGCGAGACCCGTACGCCGGCGATCGTCGCCAACGCAGGCAGGTACACGAGGTGCGCGAAGAGAAAGCATACTCCTCCAAGCATAATCCGGCGGGGAGTCTGTGGAAACATGAGAAGCGCGTCGCCCCCGATCGAGAACCCGAGCCGCACCGCAACTGCAGTCTGATAGAAGCGGGATACCGGCTCGGGAGCTACTGTCGAGAGAATCAGAATAAGGAGCGTCGTCAGCGGCTTGAGGAGATAAACAACCTTCCTGCGCCCGGCCGCCTGGGCGCCTGCCGTGGCGAGAGCGCAGAGGATAACGAACGCAGTCAACAGCAGTTCGGCGGTACTCATGGGAAGCCCGGTCAGACTACCATGTTACCGCTTCAACCGGAAGGCAGCCGTGCGGCCATTTTCGCGATCATATCTGCCGGCGCCGCGGTTTCGCGAGCACCCTGCCGGGGCCCGGGGCCCGAGGCCCGAGGCCCGGCTGCGGAGGCCCGAGGCCCGCCGGCAGGCGCTTGCGTCCCGAGCGGAGATTCCCTATCATTTGATACGCGTTGTGCCGGCAGTGGTCGCCGCACAGATGCGCGGAGAAGATACCGTCTTTTCCGATCCCACTACAGACGACGCGAACGGATCGCAACGCTGATGCGTGTTCTTTGCCCGGCGCACGCCGGAGTCCTCATCTGCCTCGTCTCCTTACTCTTCGCCCTGCGGCCGTCGCTGCCGGTGCACGCTTCCGGCGGACAGGTCCTCGAGCTCAGGCACACCGAACGTCTTGAACCTCACGAGACTGAAAAGATCGTCGGCGAGCTGTTCGGCGACCGCCCAGCGCCCGAGGCACGCTACGACATAGACGCCTACATCATGCGTTACACGAGCTACTATCCGAACGAGGGCAGGCCCAACGGAGGCACGCCCAACGAGGACGTGGCCTACGAGGACGTGGCCGGTATCACGGCGCAACTGTTCGTCCCGCGCCGTGACGATCCCAGCCCGCTGTACCTCTTCGCCCCGGGGACAACCGGGCTCGTCGACGCCTGCCGCCCTTCTCGCGAGCATATCGTCGGCATCCACTGGGGCCTGTATCGTGCGCACGTGCTTGCGTTTGTGAGCAAAGGTTTCATCGGGCTGTTACCGGACTACACCGGCTTCGGCGAGCCGGGCAGGCTGCAGCCGGTGTTTCACGCCCGTACCGAAGCCAAGATGATGCTCGACGGCGTGCGCGCTGTGGCTGAGGCGACCGCCGGGGAGCTCTCGCCGGCCCTCGCCTCCGAGCACGTGTTTCTTGCCGGGTTTTCTCAGGGCGGCCACGCGGCTTTTGCAGCCGCCGACTACCGCGAGGAGTACGCTCCTGACGTGGAGATTGCGGGTGTCGTCGGCTATGGACCCACAACCGATATACCCACGCTGTTCCGCGAGTTCCCGGTGGTTGCCCCGATGGTGATCAAGATGTTCGGCGAGCTCTACGGCACCGATCGTTTTCCGGCCGAAGCTATGCTTCAGGAGCGTTGGCAGGAGGACCTCGAGCATCACGTCACACGTCAATGCATCGGTTCCATGCAGTCGTTCTATCCGTGGAATGCCCGCGAGCTGTTCCGCGAAGAGTTCGCCGAAGCGTTGTTTGCCGATCGTCTCGAGGAGGAGTTCCCCGAGATCTACCGCATCATGCGCCGTAACTCACCGGGGCTCACCGGGCACGGCGTGCCGGCGTTCATTCTGCAGGGTGCCGACGATATCGTCATCTCATCGCAGAGTCAGGAGCGCTTCGTAAGCGCGCTTCGCGCCGCCGGGAGCGAGGTTCAATACGAGTTCTATGAAGACGCGCGTCACGATACCCGCCAAGTAGGGTTTCCCGACGTTCTCGAATGGATAGGGAGGTAAGAGATGGAGGCAGATCAGATTCAGCAGGCAAAGCAGCTACTCGTAAGCAGCCTTCGCGGCGAAGGGGCTCACCTTAGCCTTGAAACCGCGGTGGCCGAGTTCCCCAACGAGCTGATCAACACCATGCCGCCGAACGTGCCCTACACGTTCTGGCACCAGCTCGAGCACATCCGAACGGCGCAAGAAGATCTCCGACGCTATGCCGCCGACCCGCAACACGTTTCGCCGCCGTGGCCGGAGGGCTACTGGCCGGCTCCGGATGAGCAGGCCGACCGCAGCGCCTGGGAAAAGACGGTGCAGGCGATCATCCGCGACCGCGAGAGTTTTATCGCGTTTATCACCGACCCGCAGCGCGATATCTTCGCGCCGACGGATCATATGGCCGGCGGCAGCGTGTTTAGAACCGCCCTGCTTGCGATCGACCATACCGCGTACCACCTCGGGGAGTTTGTCATGGGGCGCCAGATTCTCGGCTATTGGCGATCGGAGTTTCTCCCCGCCGTCGATCAATGACATGTGCGGGGTGGTATGACCGGCGTGGGCGGTACGGCCGGCGACGGGCGCCCGTCAGCGAACGTTTACCTGCAAGGTGCGCAGGCGGTTGAGCGCTGCCGCCAGCTCCAAGGGCCGAAAGCGTGCAAGGTCGGCCGTGCGCCGCCGGCTGAGCGCGTCGAGCCCGTTTTCCTCGATCTCCAGTTCCACCGCGCGCAGGATCTCGGCGATGGTTCTGCTGCCGTCCATGAGCGAGCGCGCGTACACCAGCGCTTCGGCCAATGCGCGAGTTTGACTGGAGTCGACGATCTGTTCCACCGCCTGCAGCTCGATATCGTGGCGGCCGAAGGCGATGCCCGATACCCCGTACGACTTGGTTTTGGCTTCATGTTTGCCTTTGCGCGGGTCCAGGCTCTCGGGGCGCGGAGCGCGGACCGTTCGGCGGCCGAACTCTCGGCCCCCTTCCGAACGCCGTTCGGTTCGGATGCGGGCGGCGACGGCACGCGCCTGTTCGGTGACACGCCGCGGTCGGTATTCTTCCATCGCGACCACTTCGTCGGCAACATCGAAGTAGTCGCCGCTACCACCCAACACCAGCACCGTAGACACGCCCAGCTCCTCAAACAGTTGCCGGATCTTGTCGACAAACGGAGTGATCGGCTCCTGCTCGGGAGCAATCAACTCCTGCATGCGGTGGTCGCGAATCATGAAGTTGGTTGCCGAGGTGTCCTCATCGATAAGCAGCGTTCGTGCCCCCGCTTCCAGCGCCTCGATGATGTTAGCCGCTTGCGAGGTGCTTCCGCTCGCGTCCTGCGAGCGGAACGCGTCGGTGTCGCCGCCGCGAGGCAGATCGGCAATGAACGGGGTGATACAGGTGCGTTCCACCGACCTGCCGTCTTCCGCGCGGATCTTGTACGCAGTGCTCGTGGTAACAACCAGTTCGCGGCCGTCGCCGGGGAGGTGGTTGTAGACGCCGCGTTCGAGCGCCCGCAGCAAGGTAGACTTGCCGTGGTAGCCTCCACCGACGATCAGCGTCACCCCGCGGCGAATCTCCATCCCGGTGACCGCCCCGCGATTGGGCAGGGTAACCGAAACGCGCAGCTCCGGCGGCGACTCAAACGGTAACGCGCTTGCGGCGTCCATCGGCCGGTCGTCGGCTCCGCTGAGACGCGGAAGCAGTGCGCCGTCGGCCACAAAAGCGACCGCGCCGCGTTCATCGAGCAGCGCGCGCAGGTGTTCGGCATCCTCCACGGTCTCGATATGCCGGCGAAGCTCCTCTGCGCTCAAGCTGTGAAACAATAGCGAGCGGTCGACGACCCGCGGGATCTCATCGAGGAGCATTGCAATCGCCTCGCGCCCGGCAACTCGGCGGCCGAAAGCCGGGAGCCCGACGAAAAAGCGGAGCTCGATGCGGTCGGGGTGAATCCACGCCGCGCTCCGCTCGAGCACCTCCTGGTGAGGGGTGTCGATCTCCACCTGGCCACCCTTGCCTGAGCCGCGGTTTCCCTTCACGGCGGCTCTAATCGCTTTGCTGAAGGAGCGGGTGAGGTAGTCGGCGAGCGCCACCCGGCGGACGGGACTCGACCGGGTCCAGTCGGGGAACCGGGTAACCTCGTGGGAGAGCTCTACCCGCACTCGACTCGGCGTCGCGAACGGGTCGCCCTGCACATGGTCAATTGCGAGCGTAAACGCTCCGAAATCGTAGCTGCCGCGGAGGTCCTTGTAGGCCTTATACCCGCGGCCGTCTATTGCCTGGAGCGTGCTTTCTAGATCGTGGTGAGTCCGCATGGCGACAGTATGCAGACCGATCCCGGTGAAAGGCAACGGGGTGCACGGCGGCATACAGGCCACGCTCGCGGATGAGACGGCCGCTTGGTACATACACGCGGCGCTCGGCACCGCCGGGGTAACGCGAGAGCTCAGCGTACGCTATCACCGGCCGGCGCAGAGCGCAGACGCGCCTTTTGTGATCAAGGCCGACAAGATCAAGCACGACGGCAGGCATGTTACGATAGAGGTGACGATTGAAGGCGCAAGCGGCGCGCTCTTTACCACCGCCCGCTGCGCCTACGCCACCTACAGCGAAGAGGTAGCGGGCAAGCGACTCGGCTTTCCGGGTGCCGAGGCCTTCAAGCCGGAGAAATAGTCCACAGCGTATCGACCAACGCGGGCGGGCCGGGATATGCTGTTCCCACATGACGATCCAGCTTATCGGTACCAAGAAATCCAAAGAGACGCAGAAGGCCCAACGCTACCTCAAGGAACGTGGGGTTGCGTTTCAGTTTGTGGACCTCGCCGAGCGCAGCCTGAGTCCCGGCGAGCTCGAGCGCATCGCCGCCGCAGCCGGCGGGTACGAGGGGCTCATCGACACCGAGTCTAAGGCCTACGCGAAGCGCGGGATGCAGTACATGGAGTTCGATGCGCGCGAGGAGCTCTCCGAGGATCCGGGGCTGCTGCGCACCCCGATCGTCCGGGGAGACGGAGGCGTGGCGGTGCAGCCCGGCCCGGATGAGATGAAGCGCGTCGTCGGGAAGTAGCGCTCGTTACTCGAGCGCGGCAGCTGTACGGGCCAAGATAACACGGTTTAGCCGGTGCTCCGGCCTCCGAGGAACTCCCAGGGGCAACCAACGCGAAATGTCGGCGCACGTCATTGCGCATCAAGTTGATCCTCTTTGCTGACCATACCCGCGCTGAAAAAACAGTTGCGCAGTGTGCGAAATCGGGTAAGAATATCGGCAGACAATAGAAAACCGTGCGGACAGCTCCGCTGTGCCCGCTGCATGTACCAACGCAGGCGCTGACAGCCGCATCGCCCCGGCCGAGGGAGCCGCCGAGATGGTGACTATTGCAGCGTTAACGGGGTTCCTGTCGTTTCTCCTCGCGTATCTGGTGATAAGCCCAGATACCGCCTCGCGTCCTCGACAAGCGTTTGTGTTGATGGCGGTTTTCTTGGGAACCTGGGCCGTCATCGCGGTGTTTACCCTATCGAAAATCGAGCTCGATAGTTTTCGCCGCCCGTTCCTCGTCGGCTGTCTGTTCCAGTTGCTGCACTTCGGTGCGTTTTTGCACTTCGCGCTCGCGTTAACCGAGAAAACCCCACGGCGATACCGGCTTGTCTATCTCATATACCTTCCCTGTCTGGTTTCGACCGCACTTTTCTGGCTGCACAACGACTACGTGAGCGAGTTCGCTCTGGTCGACGGGACATGGCGGTTGAACCACCTTTACGGTTCGGCAGCATTCTTAAGTATGCTGGTGATCTGGTTCACGTATTACGTAGCGGCTGCCGTCGTCTATTTCAACAGGGCGCCCGCCTCCGCCACCGTGCGGGAAAGGCGCGTATTTCGCATACTCGGGGCTTCGGTGGTAATCCTTATGGTGATCACCTTTACGGAGGTGGTTATCGTGCCGCTGTTGCTTGGCGTGCCGTCGCGGGCAGGTGTGTTCTTATTCAAGCTGTTCTGGCTACTCTGTTTCGGCTATCTGGTTGATCGGTTTCACTTCCTGACCGCCCCACCGAGATTGGAAGAAATCGCGCTGACCGCGTTTCCCGGCTACGTTGTGGTGATCCTCGACAATCGACGCGCGGTGTATTGTGTGAACGAGGAAGCGTCGAATCTCTTCGAGGTTCCGAGTAAATCGTTACAGGGAGCCGCGCTTGGGGAACTTTTCGAGGGCGGCGCACAGCTGTGCGACTTGATCGATTCAGACAGCGACGGCACGGGATCCGTATCGGTTGTCCTGGAACTTCGGAATCACGGCTCATCGAACCGGCACCTCGACGTCAAGGCATCCGCCCTGCGAGACTCCGCGGGCAACCGCATCGGCTACGTGTTCTACGGCCGCCGGGTGTTCGGTACCCGGCGGTCTGAGCTGATCGCGGAGATCACGCCACGTGAAGTGGAGATCATCGAGCAGATTCTCTCAGGGCACACGAACGCCGCAATCGCCGACCGTCTATGTATCTCGGAGCGAACCGTGAAGACGCACATTACCCATATTTTTGACAAACTCGGTGTCGAGAACCGTATCCAGCTCTACGGTATTCTCAAAGATAACCACTTCATTTCTCGCCACACCGCCGATCGCCATCTTGTCCGTATTCCGGGCCAGAGGCGCAACGACAACCCCTTCTATCTGCGGGACTAGATTTCAAGTGACGACAGCAGTGACCACATAGTGCGGACGTCCCGGCCGAAAGAGGTCGGGCACGTAGGCAAAATACGACCAAGGTACGATGCGCCCGCAGGTTACCTCACGTAGAATTCGCGTCGGCCATAGAGCTTGCGGCGGGGCCCACTACGCAGGGGGAACGCAGGGGCGCGTGGAAGGAGGGGAATCAGGATGACTGTGGACTGTTATCTTCGGGACACTGCACGCAAGAGCCCCGAAAAGATCGCTCTGGTGCACGAAGCGATGCGCATCTGCTACGCGGATCTGCTCTCCGGTTCGATTTCCCTTGCCTCCCACCTGTGCGACCTGGGAGTCACTGGCGGGGACAGAGTGCTGATACTGACCGGAAACAGTCCGGAGACGGTGTATTCGATATTCGCCTCATCTATCTGCAAGAGTGTTTTTGTTCCGATTAATCCCGGCACCAAGGATGAGAAACTCTATTCGATAATCCGCTCCGCGAAGCCCAAAGCGATAATAGGCAGCTCTGAGGTACTGAAGCGGGTGGAAGGCAGCCGGACGGATGCGACGCTCATAGGGGCCTTCAATGATCCGTTCGAGGGATGGGAGTATGAGCTTGCCTCGATGATATCGCGGCGGAGCAGGTTCAGCGGTACCGGCCCGATCGATGTCGATATCGCATCCATAATGTACACATCGGGGTCTACCGGCGAGCCCAAGGGAGTCACTCTCACCCATTCCAATATCAACTCCGCCTCGACCTCCACAAACGAGTATCTGAAAAACAGCGAGAACGACACAATACTGGACGTAATGCCCCTCTCCTTCGACTACGGGCTCTACCAGCTCCTTATGTCGGTCAGGTACGGCGGAACGCTGGTGCTCGAGCCGTGCTTCGTACACGTGGACCGGATATTCCGACAGATCGAGAATGAACGGGTTACCGGCCTGCCGATTGTTCCCGCAATCGCGGAGTCCATGCTCAGAATGAATCATTTCGAACGGAGCGATCTGTCCTCGCTCCGTTACATAACGAGCACCGGCCAGGCGATAGCGCCGGAAACGGTTCATAGATTGATCGACAAATTCCCGGGGGTCGACATCTACTCCATGTACGGCCTCACGGAGTGCAAGCGTGTTGCGTATCTGGATCCCGCAAAGCTCAGGCGTAAGCCGTCATCCGTTGGCCGGGCCATTCCGAATACCGAGGTGTTCCTGTTGGATAACGAGGGGAGAATAATCGAGGAACACGGCTGCGTGGGAGAGCTTGCGGTGAGAGGCTCGAACGTGATGCTCGGCTACTGGAATGATGAAGAATCCACAAGGGCGGTCATACGCGAGGGGCAGTATTGCGCAGACCGAATCCTTCTTTCAGGGGACCTGTTTCGTTTTGACGAGGAAGGCGATCTCTATTTCGTCGGACGCCGTGACGACGTCGTAAAGATAGGCGGGCAGAAGGCGAGCCCCGTGGAGGTCGAACGGGTAATAGGGTCCATGGAGGGTATAGACAGCTGCGTGGTGCTGACTATTCCTCACGGGATCCTTGGAAACGTCTTCGTGAGCATTGCGGTGAAGAACGGCGATCTGCGCGATATTGACGTCAGGAAGTACTGCTCCAGGAGATTGGAGTGCCACCAGATGCCGAAGAAGGTCGTGTTCGTTGACGAGCTTCCGTTGACGGACAACGGAAAGGTAGACAGAAAAGGAATCGTACGCGAAATGAAGCTCTATCAGCAGATGGTCGAGATTTTCAGGGCAGGCGGAATGCCGGATGGGCTACATAGTTCCCCACTTTCCGGAGCCTTCAGAGAGCTCGGACTGCTCGAGGGGGATCTCTGGACTCACCCGCCCGACAAACCCGCCGTTGAGAGTGCAAACGCTCCGATCACGAATTCCAGCCCGTAATGGTCTTATCCCACCACTGAACCGATCTTTCTATCCCTGTCCCGGCCGAAAGAGGTCGGGCACGTAGGCAAAATACGACCAAGGTACGATGCGTGCCCAGATTTCCTCCCGTAGAATTGGCGATGGCTGGAGAACCAGCGGAGCGCAGGGACGCGTGGTTCGCCGCGTAATCGGCTGCAGTGATCGGCTGGGAGCGGGTGTTGATCGGGATTGCGTGGTTCGCCGCGTAATCGGCTGCAGTGGGGAACCGCTTCAGGATATGACGCCAGAAAAGTACAGGAGGAAAACGATGAAACCCAAAACAGTACGTGTAGCAGCGCTGCTTGCGGCGCTGCTGGTGGTAGCCGCCGGCTGCTGGAACCCAACCGGTGAAGCGCCGAAGGCGGGAACGGACGCGGGCTCGGAAGCTCACGGGCTTGTGGTGCTTCAGTTCCATGACCTCAGATCACTCACGATCACCCCTGAGATCAGTCTCGAGATCGAGTCCTACGAGCTGAGCTTCACCCGCAGCGGCTTCCGGCCGGTCACCGTCGGCGGTGTGCCCGGAGACACCACACAGACTGACCCGGTGAGCCTGCTTCCCGGGCCCTGGCAGGTGACGGTGAGCGCATTCAACGATGACAGCCCGGCGAAGGTGATCGGCTTTGGAGAGCGCGAGGTGAGCGTTTCCCCGCGGCAAACGACAACCACCGCGATCTCAATCCGCTCGCTGACCGGTGAAGGGACGCTCTCGCTCACCGCGCACTGGGGCGAGCTTGAGCTTCTCTCGCCGAGTATCAGCGGAACGCTGAGTTCAGGAGCTACCGGCGAAGAGAGCGAGGTGAGCATGAGCATCGACGGCTCATCGGCAAGCTTTGAAGAGAATCTTGAAGCGGGAACGTACCTCTTGAGCCTCGAGTTGTATGAGAGCGAGACACCGATAGCGGGGTTTGTGAACGCGGTGCTGATTGTCTATGAGGAGACAAGCACTGCTGAGCTTGAGTTCAGGCCCGTGAGCGGAACGGTGGTGGCTGAGCTTGCCGATGAGATCACCCGCCCGATCGCGATCACGCTTGAAGGGCTACAGGAGACCCTCAGCCCTGAGGAGTCGATGACCGTACGCGCCGAGACGGCGGTGGCGGTTGACTCCTATCAGTGGTATCTCGACGGCTACGCGATTCCTGGGGAGGACGAGCAGGAGATCACCCTTGGGCCGGGACTGCATGAGGGTGAGTACGCACTGACGGTGGTTGTGAAACGTGGTGAGATCTACAGCGCCGAGGCGGGAGAGTTCGCCGTGCTCGACAGCATCGGAGACGATCCCGTGGGCTTCACTTTTGGGGAGAGTCTCACAATTTCGTTTGAAATCGATAACTGGTGGTACGCTGACTACTCCTCAGTCCTTGAGGTTGCCTTTCTTCGGGAGGGTGAGGTCCTTTTCGCTCATGACGTGGGAGTAGAAAACGCTGTTGAGGACGAAAGTTGGGTGTTTTCATACGGATATGTGTTTGCTTATGCGGACGCGGTCGGCTCTTTCACCCTTCTTGATCTGCCCCCGCTCGCCGGAGTTACTGAGGTGCGTATCGAAATAGATGACATGACGAGCGGGACTTTTCACTATCAGTTCTTCTTGGAGTCTCTTGAAGGACAGGTGTTCTCGGTCTCGACTTCGCAAGGAAACGAGATCTTTGCGCTTACACCGAACTAGTGAGCTTCGAAGATGGCTTCCTGGCTATTGCTGTAGGCGGGTGATCGGTCCGAGCAGTACGTAGCCGACAGGTTGATCGCTCTGGGCGCGGCGGTGGAACCTACAAAACCCGCGTCCGGCGCAAGGGGGGTGTGTGGCT
>Ga0207421_10005047_pt1 | contig 14984 bp, 9 predicted proteins | sample SodLakKL_010_SED_4_FD_187542 | JGI IMG/M metagenome (GOLD analysis project Ga0207421, IMG submission 187542) | Alkaline sediment microbial communities from Lake Tanatar, Kulunda Steppe, Russia - 8KL_010_SED (SPAdes) (version 2) | ecosystem: Environmental > Aquatic > Non-marine Saline and...
AGCAACGGCCTTTTAAGCCGTGGGTCGTGGGTTCGAGCCCCACCCGATTCACCAATTCTCCTTTATTAAAAGCGCATCGGATGTCTTCTGCTTCCCTTGCGCTTTTTTTTTGATCTGTTCATATCATTTCGATTTCGCTTACGCATTTCACCGGGCACTTCGTGACCTGCGGTTCATCTGTTTATATCATTTCGATTCATGCGGCAAGAATGATCTCACATGACAGGATGTAATCATGCTCCTGTATGTCATCCGGAGACGGTCATGTTCGTTACATCGATCCGGTACCCGGCCGGCATTTGATATGCGACAGCGAACCCGGCACGTGCCGCGAGCGGAAATGGCCGCAAGGCAATGCAACCGAAGGGAACTCAGAAGATGAATCTCCCGCCGAAGGTAATGCTGTACTGGTCAAATCCGCCAAAGCTCCGTTTGGATTCTACAAAGAGAATGATTCCTTCCAGATCAAATTCCGTTCCTCCTCCGGCATTCAAGCCGAATTCATTTTTTGATTCCTCGGAATCCGGTCCGGTTACCGGACGATTGTACCGGTAACCGGCAAAGTGCACCCCCACCAGCACATACATCCGGAACATTTCCTGATTGACCAGATGGTAATTGGCATTTCCATTCAGTTCAATAAAGCGGGGGTTCTGAAACTGGGGATCGTTCAGCAGGTAGTAGATGAAATCGGCGCCGATGCGGATGCCGTCCGTCAGGGAACGGTATAAGTTGACATTCATGCCCATCTCCCCGTCCGCGCCAACATCGAATCCGTAAGCCACCCCCAGCCCTATTTCGGAATCTCCCGCCTTTTTCTGCGCGTTTCCGGACAGTGGCAGCATCAGGATCACTCCCAGGATCAGGAACCTTCGTATCTGTCTTGTCTTCATGGCTTTTGGATATCGGGTTTCGGAGAAGGAAAATCCGCAAGGAAGCAACACGGCCTCCGTCATACAAGGATAATTAGCAGCAGGGCAGCAACGATGACCACCGAAAAGGCAGGAATAACCCTGTTTGCCACGGCATTGCCGCCAATGAACCGGATCAGCAGATATTTGAATATGGTATTGGAGATAAGGGCCGTCAGGATCAGCTTCCAGCCCAGGGTGTAGGCAATGGTACCGGCCTGCACTTTTTGGGAGACGGAAAGCGTAATGGCATCCATATCTGCCAGACCGGAGATCCCCGCAACAATATAGAGCACTTCCGGGTCGAGGTATTCCGTGGTGGCCGCAATAACAAACAGAATGGCTACATACACAACGCCGAAGGTAAGCGCCGTGCGCAGCTCACTCGGGTTGCGCTGTTCTGGCATTTCATGCTCGCTTTTTTTGACCTGCCGGTAGGCATACCAGGCCACGACGATGTTGACTGCAAACATCACTGCCACGGGCCAGATCATCTGGTAAAAATAGTCCGGAGCCATGACACCAATTTCAATGGCCACCCTGGGATAGACCATGGCGGATGCAATGATGATCACCACGGCCGCGTGGAATCCCGCCGTTGGCGTCTGTGCCGTTATGCGTGCATAACTGACCGTGGTCGCCGTACTGGATATGATCCCTCCCAGCATGCCGCCAAGCGCCGTACCGGCCCGGTCGCCCATAAACTTGTAGATGAGATAACCACCGAGGCTGATACCCGTGATCAGCACCACCAGCAGCCAGGTGCGATACGGATTGAACACATCGAACGGCCCGAATGTCTGATTTGGAAGAATCGGGAGGATGATGAAGGTGATCAGCACAAATTGCATTATCGCCTTGATATCCTTGCTTTCCAGCCGCGCCAGCGCGCCCCGGAATTGCGGTTTCAGCTGAAGCAGGATGGCCGTGCTTCCGGCTACGGCGGCTCCTATAACCCATGGCCCGACAGTGATGTACGCCCCGACACCGTACATCAGCAGGATGGAAATCTCCGTGGTCATGCCAAACTCCGTACTGCCGCCCTTCATCTTCATCATATTACCCACCACGATGATGGCAATCACACCAAGCAGCCCGAAACCAAGTATGAGCGGGCTGTAGAACTGGCTCAAAAAACCGCAGATGGTCCCGAAAACCGTCACGATCGCAAAGGTGCGAAACCCCGCAATGGTGGTGTCCTGAAGCTCCCGCTGCATCCCGACCAAAAGTCCCATAAGCAGCGAAATGCCCAGTGTCTGAAATACGGTATAAAGTTCTTGCTCTGGCATTGAAAGGATAAATCCGTAGGAATTCCGTTTTTATCTTAAAAATATAGGAATCCTGCGCCAGCTTTCCATTGGCAATCTTGAGCAAAAGGGTATGCTGCGGGGGATGCGAACGCAACCCCCGCATGATTTCTCAGAACGATATGGAAAGGCCACCCAGCACATGCCGCCCGGCCTGCGGATAGTAGTAGTTTTCCCGGACCTCCCGACTGCCGGCAAAATAGCCGAACGTATAGCCATTCGACTCGTACATGTGGTCGAAAATATTATTGACCATAACCTGCAGGCGGACGTTGCGGACATACTGCAGTCCACCCCAGTCCCATGAGAGGCGAAAATCATTGATCCACCACGGATCCAGCGAACGGTCGGGGTTCGATGTGTTGTCCAGGTATTGCCGCCCGACGTAGCGCGAGTACCAGTCCACACGGACATTGTCGTACTGCCAGCTCAGCTGCGACGCTGAAGTTACCGATGGCGAAAACGCAATGGTGGTGTTTTCATGGAGGATCTCCTCCTGACCGGCAAATGCCCAGTTTTCATCGTACCGGTCGATGCGCTCCACAAACTCCGGGATACGGTTCCTGCTCAGGGTCACATTTCCGTTCCAGTGGATGGCGGCTGTAATCCGCGCCGACGCCTCCAGCTCTACACCCGCCCGGTAGCTGTCCGGCACGTTGGTCCGCACCGGATCCCCGACATCATTGATATCACCGGTGTTGATAAGCTGATTGTCGTATCGCATGTAGTAGGCATTGACCCCGAGCCGCACTCTCTCCCATCCGCCGCGATAACCGGCCTCCACATTGTAGAGCGTTTCGTGGCTCGGCATATAGGTTTCGGTCGCATCGGTGAAATCACGTCGCACCGGCTCCTTGCTGGACACGCCGAAATAACCGTAGATACGCCCGATGTCACTGAGCAAATAGCTCAGGCCCGCCTTGGGATTGACGAAGGTAAACTGGTGTTTGTCGTCCAGTACGCGCTGATCGTTGTTGATGCCGTCCAGTGTGTAGTCGATATGGCGCACCTGGAGATCGGCAAGGACGCTCAGCCGCTCCGACAGGTCAACCATCGCCTTGGTATAAAAATTGCCATCCCACTTTGTGCCCTTGTTGTCGTAATAGCGGTCGCCCAGTTCGGCGGGACTCGCCACGCGGGTCCAGACAATCTCACCGAAGTGGTCGCCGTCGTAGTAGTTCAACCCGCCGCCGAAAGTCAGCTGCCAGTTGTCGCCGCCCTGGTAATCGGTCGAGAAGGTAACTCCGCCAAAGTGGTTGTCCAGCCAGCGCTGGCGGACCAGGTCCGTCCGAGTGATGACCTCCGAGCCGATGAGAACCGGATCGAAACCGTAGGCAGAGAGGGCATTGTTCTGGCGGTACTCCTCGTAGTAACCCGCACCGCGCGTATAGTGCAGCGACAGGTTGCCGGACAGCCGCTGGTTCAGGCGCCGCGAATAGTGAAGCTGATAGTGCGTCTGCGTGTAATTGTCGGTTTGATTGTCGTAGAAGCGTACCTGTCCTTCCGGATCGGTATACATCCCTGCGGGATTGAAACGGCGGTTTTCCTGTATCTGGTCGCGGTCGACGCCGTACCAGGCCTGGTAGGTCACCTCCTGCCCCGAAAACACATTCAATTTGAGCAGGCCGTCGTCCGTGTGACGCGTTCCGGATATGAAAAACGAGCGCAGGTCGGATGAGGCGCGATCGATGTATCCGTCCGACGTGATGTAGGAAAGGCGTCCGTCAAAAGCCCAGCCGTTGGACATGAGTCCGGTTCCCACGAGGATGTTGCTTTTGAACGTATTGAACGAACCGCCGCTTGTATTGATCTCACCGTAGGGGTCGGCCTGCAGGGTTGTTGTCTGCAGGTTGACGGTGGCCCCGAAGGCAGCCGGACCGTGAGCGGAGGTGCCGACACCGCGCTGGATCTGGACCAGGTCCAGGGAGGATGCGAAATCGGGCATGTTGACCCAGAAGACACCGTGGGACTCCGAATCGTTCAACGGAATACCGTTGACGGTGACGTTAATTCGTTGCGGATCGACCCCGCGGATGCGCAGGCCGGTGTACCCGATACCGGCACCGGCATCGGAGCTGCTGATCACCGAGGGGCTCATTTCCAGCAGCACCGGGATATCCTGACCGAAATTCCGTTGTTCGATCTCTTCCCGGGTCACGTTGGTATAGGTTACCGGACTTCGCTCATCCACCCGGAAAGCTTCCACCAGTACATCTTCGCTGACGATAGTGGTCGGGATGAGGCTCACGTTTTCCTGGCGTTCGCCGCTCCAGTTCACGCGGAGCCGGTGCGATTCGTAGCCGAGAAAGCGGAACTCCACTTCCGCGGGAGTACGGTCGATGAGGCGTAGTTCATACATGCCGTTGGCATCCGAAGTGGTTCCGTGTTCGGTCCCGACCTGAATGACGGTGGCGCCGGGCAGCGGCTCGCGGGTCTGGGCATCCCGGACCACGCCGCTGATGGCCTGTGCCGATGCTTCACCGAGGCTTGCTGCCAGCAGTATCGTGAAAAAAAATGGTAGTATGGATTTCATAGCTCCTCCAAATTTTGTGATTCATCAATTTGAAGGCGCTGTACATCAGATGAGCTGTTTCCGATCGTTTATCAGGCGCAATGAGCACCGTTTATCTGGATCGGCAAGGTTTCCCTACGCCGGTATTACCCGGTTCAGGTGATCGGGGTATGATCTCAGCCCGTGCGTACAAGCACCCCCAACCTGTTTGGTTGTTCAACACTGTAATATAGGCATCATCAGTGACTTTTTCATGGGCCACCTTCCTGCTTTTTTTTGCCTTTAAAGATTCATCATGCAAAGGCCGGTCCTACAAGGTTTTAGGTTCGCCGCCCCAGAGCTCGAACATAATCCGGGCGATTTCGGTATTGTCCATCATACCTGAGAATCGCTCGGCACCGGGACCGTAACTGAAGATCGGGACAACGGAGGCCGAGTGGCCGCCGGTGGACCATTCATAATTCATATCTTCACCGGCACTGGTCAGGGTAAGCCCGCCCGTTTCATGATCGGCCGTCACCACAACCAGTGTATTGCCGTCATTTCTGGCGAATTCCAGCACATTGCCGATCACATTGTCAAAATCCTCTAATTCCTGAAGCATATAATCCGGGTCGTTGGCATGGCCGCCCCAGTCGATCATGGCACCCTCTATCATCATAAAAAAACCATCTTTGTTTTGGGAAAGCTGATCAAGGGCCTTTGCAGTCAGTCTGTTCATTACATCCCCTCTTTCCGGATAACGTTCCAGATGGTTTGCTCCAAAAAAGGCCAAAACTTTATCTTGACCGGCCATTCGATCCATTTCATTCTCATCATTTATAAAAACATATCCCCTCTCTTTCATTTCCGTGATCAGATTTCGATTATCCGTTCGACCTCCCCCTTCACTTTCCGGTAAAAAAAATCGGTATCCGGATCCGAGAAGCATATCGATATTGGATTCGGCGATTTGATCGGCTATGATGAATGCATCGCCCCGGGCGTGATGGTGTACGATAAAACTGGCAGGTGTGGCATGTGTGATAGCGCAGTTAGCAATGATAGCGGTTCGTTTGCCGAGCTCGGCAGCGTAATGAGCTATGGACTGGACAGGAGTACCATCGGGCAGCTGGCCCAGCATCCCGTTGTTGGTTTTGTAGCCGGCCGCCAGAGCTGTTCCACTGGCCGCTGAATCGGTGACCCTCCTGTTGGCCGCATGGGTGAGCGCTATGCCGGAGTACGGCATACTCTTCATATTCAATCCTTCGAACTCATAAAAACCTGCGGTAATTTGGGCCATTCCCATACCGTCACCGATAAGGAATATGATGTTTTGCGGGATATCCTCTTCCTGTGAATTACAGGCCGTTACGCTGAATACAACTAACAGAAGTACGGAGATTATTTTAGACAGTGATGCGAAGCGATTCATAAGTAACCAGTTGATATAGAATGTCATTATTAATGAAAAACCTGTACATGCCCAGGTATTTATCATATTACGTTCAGGATCGCTTTTCTCTTGCAAGAAAAAGAGATACAGACTTTTATATTACCATTTGAGTACCAATAAACCAAACTTTTGCAAGCACTCATCGATGGGTCAGAGCTGAAAAGGTTTTGATGCTTAACGGCATTCATGGTTTTTTTTGCCAGGAATCTTCCATCACGCAATTTTTTGACGAAAGATGTACTTGTTCTGGCGTTTACTGCATAGCAGGCTTTTCAAGGTGCACGGAAAGGTAGATAGACAGCAGCATCAGCAGCGTGGTCGTACCGGCGGAAACGAAACAGTAGATACAGATGGCCTCGATCACAAAGATCATCAGGTATACCAGCCACATTGAAAACAGGAAAGCGGGGATGGTGAGAAAAGGCAGGTAGCGCAGGGCGGCGGCTTTGCGCATATCCACCCAGATAAAAGAGGCCACAAGCATGACGGCGTAGAAGAGCACGCCGAACAGGGCCACGGGGACGGGACCGATGGTGGAGTACTCGCTGAGCGCCACTTCGTCGCAGCCGGCCACTATGGTACATGTGGGCAGCGCACCGACATAATGTGACGCCGTAAGATACATGGCATCGGCGAATCCGATGAAGGCAATTACGATAAATGCGACAACCCACTTCAGGGGTGATGATGGCTGTGACATGTCCTTTTATAACAGACTGATTAGCAAAATGGTAATGATTACCGTGTCAAATATTTGCCGGGTGGATGCGCTCGGCGGCATGGCATCAACTCTGTACCAAAGCAGCTTGTCACGCGCGCTCCGTAACAGAAACGAACATTATTTCTTGGAGAGGATCAGGTCGCGATAGGCCTCCAGGGAGTTGATTCCCTGGGCATGTTCGCCGTTTATGTAAATGGTCGGGACCGCGCGAACCCCAAGGCGCTGCCCGTCACGGTAATCCGATTCAATCCGCTCCATGAGTTCGGGATCCTCAAGGTCACGGTCCAGCTGCTCCATATCCAGCTCCAGAGACTCTGCGAAAACCCGGAAGATCGATTCCGCATCACCGCGCGACCAGCGCTGCTGGTTGATGTAGATAAGGTCGTGCATTTTCCAGAATTCACCCTGCCGGCCTGCCGCTTCGCTGTATCTGGCAGCAAGTCGGGAGTGCTGGAAATTCCGTAACGGGAAATGGCGATAGATAAACAGTGCGTCTTCTGCGAGCTCCTGGCTGAGCTGGTCATCCATCGAGGCATAAAAACGGCAGGCCGGACACTGGAAATCACTGTACTTGACGACAATCACACCGGCATCGGGATTCCCTTTTTTCCAGTCGTTATCCCTTGGCGCGAGTATGTCGTCGTTGCCACTGCTGGCACTGTTCACACCTGTGCCGGCATCCGAGTTGACAGCGGCCAGATTGGGCTGCGGGACGGATGGATCTTCGCTCGCTAACTGAACCATGGCAAAGGCTACAACGGCCATCGCCAGAACGAGTCCGCCCCAAAGTGCGAATCTTTTATTCATGTGCTGTTTTTTAGGTTTCTTGCTCATAAGAATGGAAATTACAAAAAAAGGGGATTTTTTCCGACAACAACCTTCCGGCTCGTGCGTGTACTTTCAGGCCCTCGTGACCACTTTCAGGATCCGGTTTCAGCCTTCCGGCAGTGAGAAATCATGGTACTACATAAAACTCGGCAACACGCAGGCGTATTGTCTCGGCTTCCTCTTTTCTGCCGAGACGCTCAAGGATGTCTGCCCGGGCGGCATGTGCGCTTCCGGCCACCCAGGAGTCAGGAAAGGAACGAACCGATCGCGTCAATAGTTCAAGCGCCTTCTCCAGATCCGCATCGTACTCCATCAGACGCTTCCCCTCGCGGTAGTCCTGTTTCCAGAGCCGGGCTTCGTCGGCCATGCGTCCGGCTTCCTGAAATACTTCAAACGGGGGAAGCTGCACCGTACTGTATGCTTCAAGGATTTCGGGACGGCGCTGATAGAAAAAATCCTCCAGGGCCATGACATAAGCCTCGGCCTCAAGACGATTGTACTCCGGATCCATGAGCCGTTGTTCTTCTTCGGGATTCGTAAAAAAAGAGGCTTCCACGATTACTCCGGGAATGCCGTAGGAGTTGCGGAGCACACCGGTGCCCGCAGTGGGAAAAATGGTATGGTCGGAGACCACGCTGACCGGCGCTTTTCCATCAAACAGATAGAGGTTCATCCGGTCTGCCATCGCTTTTGCCAGCATCACCGACGCGCCGTTTTCGGAGGCATTGCCATGGAAATAGACAATCGGGAAATTGACTTCGGGGTCGGCGGTGGCATTGTGGTGGACCGACACAAAAGCATCGGCCTCGTTTTCCACAGCCAGTCGCGCACGGTCGGACAAATCCACCTCGACATCCTCCGTGCGGGTCAGCAGGACCCTTGCGCCCCGTTCTTCGAGCAGGTCCCTGAGTTTCAGCGCAACCCGAAGGTTGATCCACTCCTCGCGCTCGCCTGCCGGACCAACGCGGTAATCGTCGAATGCCGCCGTTCCTCCGTGGCCCGGATCCACGACCACAACACGACCCTCCAGCGGATCGCCGGCCTGCGGCTTTTCAGCCCTCCGTTGGGCCTCTGCGGGTTTTTCCGTCTTCAGATGGGCCTCTGCAGCTTTTTGCATCATGAAGTCATAGATCCGCCGTGAAATTTCCGCGCCTGCACGGTTGGCATCCGCTCGGTCCGGCACGTTTTTGGACAGGATAACCAGCACATAGGCACGTCCATCGGGCAGATAGATGATTCCGGAGTCGTGCCGCACCCCGGTGATCCATCCCGTTTTGTGCGCTACCGTCACATCCTCCGGAAGCAGGGCCGGGATCATGTCCCGGAAATGCTGGTCTTTCAGCACGGATAGCACCTGGCTGCGGTACTCCTCCCCCAGAATGCTGCCGTCGGCCAGCCGCAGGTACATCATGGCCAGGCCGCGCGCAGTAACCTCGTTGTTCATGCCGGCACGGAAGGCCTCCATATCTTCCACGCCCCGCAGCACACGGATGCCATCCGCACCAATATCCGCCATGGCCCGGTTCACGTTTTCGGCGCCGACGTGCTCTATGACAATGTTCGTTGCCAGGTTCCCGCTGCGCACGATCATGGAATAGACCAGCTCGCGGATCGACAGCTCCGAACCAATGTGATCATACAGCGCATCGCCGCTGTCGCGGTCAATGCTCAGGCTGTACGTGCTCCCGTCAGCGATACTCACAAATTCGTTGCGAACGACAAGCTTGTCGTCCAGGCCGAACCTGCCCTCCATGGCCTGCCGGTAAACTTCGATCATCACCGGTGTCTTCATGGTGCTGGCGGCATGGAACCATTCGTCGGCATCAATGAACAGACTGGTCTCCGGGTTTCCGGCATCGATAAAAGCCACGGCATAATCCCCTTCCGCGGCTTCGGTGATCCGGAGGACCTGCTGCCCGAGGGTCGAGGTGTCGCGGGCGGATTGTGCGTCGCGGGCGGATTGTGCGTCGCGGGCTGACTGCGCGTCGCTGCCGGGTTGCGCTTCCGGCGATCCGCAGGCGAACAGGAACGGCATCAGGCAAAACAGGACGGCGAAACAGGCGGAATGCATTTCCATAGTGGACATGGTGATGGTGGAGTGATGGTTTTAAAAAGAGCGGGAAAAAATGCAGAAAAAATGCAGAAAAAGTGGAGAAAAGAGTAGAGAACAGATTGAGGGAAAAAGTGATGGATTTTAAGTGATGAATTTCAAATTACCGGTAGATCAGCGCGTTGCCGACATCCTGCAGCGCCTCGCCCGCACTCAGGGCTCCGGCCACATCCACCAGAAAACCGTTGATGACCGCATAGACAACCTCGTCACCGCGGCGCAGTATGAGGTTCGCGGGACGGCCGATCTGGAAACCGGACGGCTGGCGGGCGGTGGGACCGATGATGTTGAGCGGGAAATCGGTGTACCGGCCTTCGGACGGCTCTTCCACCCGGACAGCGGTGAAGCCGCCGCGAAGGAGCGCAAGCGCATCCACCCGTTCCAGCTCTTTTTCGGTGGCAAAGATGTCGGGGTAGACCCTGCCGGAATCGACACGCATGCCGGTCGCATCCACCTCCTCGAACCCGTCGAAGGTGGACAGGTCCCCCAGCTCGCTGACGGATCCGCGCTTGTAGAAGTCCGTTGCGCCGTTGATGTTCACTTCCACACGGTTGACGGCCAGGTCGAGCTGAAATGCGTATTCCCTGAACGGGACGGTCAGGTTCCGGAAAATGATGCTGTGCAGCCGCAAGCGGTTCGCCGGGATGGCTTCGTACTGCTCAACGGTGAAGTTTCCGTATCTCCCGCGGGCGATGGAGCGGAACGACTCGAGCAGCAGCAGATAGTTCATTTTGCGGATGTACTGCTTTTCGGGATCGCCTTTCAGTCCGCCGCTTTCCACCAGGATGGTGCTGGTGCCCCATTTCTGGATGTTGTCACCGAAAGCGCGGGGTTCGAACGTGTCGGAGTAGGTGGCAACGTGGCCCGGGATGAACTCCCGGAGCATATGGTCGAGCTGGGCGATCAGGCGCATGCTTCGCTCACGGACCGGGTTGATGCTGCGCTCTTCGTCAAATGCCGGCGCCAGGAAAGCAATCACAGTGCTTTTTGGGGTGCTGCCGGCCGAGTAGCGGATGCTCTGGTCGTGCAGGTTGAAGCCGAAATCGGCATCGGTCTCGTCGCGGAGCCGCTTCAGGATCTGCGACTCGGGGGCCTGAAGCTGCCGGGCGTCGCGGTTCATGTCGATGCCGAAAGCCGTGCGCCGCTGGTACCGCTCGCTGCCGTCGGGATTCAGCATGGGTACGGCGTGGATGGTGATCTTCTCCAGGATCTCGGCACGGACATCGTTGAAGGCGTCATCGGCCGTCAGGAAATGGAACATGTCGAAGAGCGCCATGGTGGCCGTCGGCTCGTTGCCGTGCATCTGCGACCAGAGCAGCACCTGGATGTCGCCGGTCCCCATGGTCAGCCGGAAGATCTCCCTTCCCTCGGTCGAATACCCTTCCTGCACAAGTGTGATCCCGGGGTGTCCACCCAGCTCCCGGATCAGCGGGACGATGTCGTGATGCTTGAACCGCCGATGGTTCAGTGACGGCTCGCGATAGGTGTCGTAGGTATCGTAAAGTAGCCGGGCAAACGAGGGGGGCGCGTCATCGGGGCCGGATGCGGCTCCTTCCGCACGGGAGTCTGTTGTCATGGCGATGATCAGTAATGTGATTAGGAATAGATATGGCATGCGGTATCCGGAATAGAGCTTCCTGTTCATCGGTGTCAGGATGATGTGGGTGAAAGGAATCAATGCGATGTGGGTGAAAGGGAAAAAACCATGAGACCTGCAATAAGACTTGCGATGCAACGAAATGAGCATATGTCTGTCCCTCAGCATGTAACGAAATGGTCATCAAAAATATATCTGCTGCTATATATCTGGTGCTGGATAAATATATTGAATGAACGTTCTGTTCCAAAATTCTGGTTGTAACAACTATTTGAATAAATATCCATTATTTTGGGATAACACTTCCGTACCGTTTCAAGATTTTCCTGCCGGACTGTCCCTGGCTCTCAACTCATGAACCTAACCGTGCCCGACTCACGCCATGACGCATCAAACTGTTCCCAAGCAACCTGAAACGAACCAGCTTTCCGGTCTTGCCACCGGCAACCGTCTGACCCGCCAGATCTGCCTGGTCCTGCTTTTCTCCATGATACCGGTTTTGGGATTTGGCGGAACGGGCGCCCCGGAATACCTGCCCGGAAAAATCATCGTCAAACTGGAGGATGAAAGCGTCTACTTCCGGAAACTCGAGGAATCCGGCATGAACAAAGGCAGCTACGGCGCCGGACAGAAAACGGGGCAGAGTACCGGACAGCACACAGGCCAGGGTGCGGGTCCGGAATCCGGTCCGGGCGCCATTCTCTCAGCACATATGGAGACGTTCGGCCTCACCTCCATGGAGCCGGTCTTCCGTCAGGACGCCTCGCAGGAGATCACGCGCTTCAAACGGGCTGGCAGCGAACCCGAACGGCTGCAAGAACTTGCCGCCGGTTTGGAACGCACCTATTTCATAAGCTATTCCTCAGGCGATGACCCGCTGGAACTGTCCCGCGGGATCCGTAAACTGCCCGGCGTCATCTATGCAGAACCGCACTATGTGCATGAAACCACCGAAGAGTATATACCGGACGATCCCCTGATAGGCACTGAGGGACACAATTACTTCGCTGTCCAGAATTTCTTCAAGGCATGGGCCGTATCACAGGGATCTCCGCACGTGGTCATCGCCATCGTGGACAGCGGTGTCTACTACGAGCATCCCGATCTTATCAGCAAACTCTGGCGCAATCCGGAACCGGGACGGGCCGACCAGTTCTTCCCCTGGGAAATCCGCAATGACACCATCGGCTGGAATTTCTGGGAAAGCGGGGATGTGTTTGCCGGTGAACCGCCGGTCCAGAACGGCAACCCGGTCGGCAATTTCTCCACCCACGGGACCCATGTGGCCGGCATTGCCGCCGCCGACACCGACAACGGCATCGGCGTTGCCGGAACCGGCTTCAACGCTACGTTCATGCCCATTAAAACAGGCGGCACGCGCGAGTATCCGCGAAGCATTGCCTACGGTTACCATGGAATCCTCTACGCCGCCATAAATGAAGCCGATGTCATCAACTGCAGCTTCGGCGGCACCAACTTTTCGGAGTTCGGGCGGGATGTGGTTGAGTTCGCCACAGCATCCGGTTCGCTTGTGGTGGCTGCCGCGGGCAACAACGGCAGTGATGTCCTGTTTTACCCCGCCGCCTTTGAGGATGTACTCACCGTGGGGTCGGTGAACCGGAGCTTCACCAGTCTGATCTCCCATTTCTCCAATTACGGCTACTATGTGGATGTATTTGCCACCGGTGAAGGTATTCTGAGCACCGTCTTTGACTATTTTGAAGCGGATAACCTGTGGGAGCCGCAGTACAGGCCCAACACCGGAACTTCCATGTCCGCCCCCGTTGTGAGCGGACTGGCGGCACTGATCAAGGCAGCCAATCCGGGCTGGTCGCCGCAGCGCATCGCCAGCCAGATCCGCACCAACGCCAATCCCATCGACGATTCCAACCCCAATGAAATCTACGACAACAGACTGGGCATGGGACTGATCGACGCCCATGCCGCGCTGGTCAATATCAAACCCGGGCTTCGGATCACCGAATACGCCTTCGAAACCGGTGGCGGGAGAAAAATCAACCTGGGCCAAAAAGGCACACTGACCCTGGAGGGCGTCAATTTCGGTGCGCCCACATCCGCATCCACCCTGATGCTGGAAGTGCTGCAGGAAGGCATCAGCATCGATCCGGCAACCCTCACAACAGGCACCATCAATACAGATCAGCAATTCACCGTCATATTCGACATTGACATTTCACGTGATTTCCGACTGGATGAAATCCCGCTTTTCCGGCTGGATTTCTCCGAAGCGGCAAGCGATTACAACGATTTTCTCATGATCGAATACGAACGGCTGATGTTTGACATCGTCGATATCAACACCATCACCACCTCCTTTTCATCCGACGGGACTATCGGTTATCTGGATGCGCTGTCCGCTTACGGGGGCGTCGGTTTCCTGCCGGGCGACTACGAGAATGTGCTTTTTGAGGGCGGACTGATGATATCCGCTGTGGGCGATTACGATTTCCTCTTCGATCCGGCCAAGGTTGTGGTCGACCAGGTGCGTGAGACAGATGACATCAACCGGGATTTCCTCCCCCTTGAAAACTACCGGTTCCGTTCCACACCATCGGTGTCCGACCTGGACGGACACGCCGTGTTCAAATCCACCGAACATCGCCTTGCGAAAGATCTCAGGGTGAATATGGAAACGTACGCCTTCAATCAGCCGGGCCTCGACCAGGCCGTTATTGTGGTCTACGAGCTGATGAACGCCGGCCTGCACACCTACCATGATCTCCACCTCGGGCTGTTCAATGACTGGGACATTCGCGATGCCGGCAACAATTACACGGGATTTGTACCGGCGGACAGCCTCATCTATGCTTACGCTCCCGGAGGTGGGCCCTATGTGACTTCCGCCCATCTCGGTGCTGTAGGGAGCGCATTTGCCATCGACAACGCATCCCCCATGTCGCTTATCGCTGCCCGGACGCGCGAAGACAGCCTCAGCTTTGGTATTTATTACCGGTCGGATCAGTTCAATTTCGACGGATTCACCGAAGAGGAAAAGCGGCTCTCACTCACTGCCGGAACCGAACGCACTACCATTTCCGGCACGGACATTTCCCTGGTGACATCCACCGGACCGTTTACAGTGCATCCGTATGCAAGTATCCGTGTAGGTTTCGTGTATTCGTGGGGCGAAACGGTAAACGAATTGCGCCAGCAGGTCGCGGCGGCCCGGGGGCTGGATTTCAGGATAAGTCCGCCCGGTGAATACATCCACACACAGGAACTGGCCGACAGAGCCACCATTTACCAGAATTTCCCCAACCCGTTCAACACATCCACCATCATCGAGTTTCACCTTGGGGAAGCGGGTCCGGCCGTGGTAACCGTCTATGATGTTCTCGGACGGCGCGTGGCCACGCTGTTCGACGGTGTAGCCGACGCCAGGGTCCAGTTCGTGAGTTTCGACGCCGCGCAACTGGCCAGCGGGGTTTACATCGCCGTGCTTCGGGCGGAAGGGCGGACCGACACCATGAAAATGACCGTGGTGCGCTAGTGCCATGCCATTTCCCCTGGCACAGGCCGGTCAGGCCTCCTGAAATAGGCCG
>Ga0207421_10005048_pt1 | contig 14982 bp, 7 predicted proteins | sample SodLakKL_010_SED_4_FD_187542 | JGI IMG/M metagenome (GOLD analysis project Ga0207421, IMG submission 187542) | Alkaline sediment microbial communities from Lake Tanatar, Kulunda Steppe, Russia - 8KL_010_SED (SPAdes) (version 2) | ecosystem: Environmental > Aquatic > Non-marine Saline and...
TTTGTAGTGAAAAAGACATGGATAAAAATATTTGCTTCTTTGACTATAATTTTAATGTTGTTTTCCCTGGCTGGAGCTTCTGCAGCTGAAGCCTGGTGGTGGGGAGGTGGAGGAAATAATAATCCTTCTAATAAAAACCCTGTAGTATTTGTTCACGGGTACCTTGATAAAGACATGGTTGTAAAATCCAACTTTGACGACATGATTTCTTACCTGGACAATCAAGGCTGGAATTCCCATGAACTTCACGCAATTCAATACTCCAATGTAGTTGGATGCAACATCAACAACGCCTATGAATTGCAAAGTTTTATAAACAACCTGGGCTACAATGAAGTGGATATAGTGGCACACAGCATGGGTGGCCTCAGCACCCGCTACTACATGCAAAACTTGGGTGGGCACAACAACGTAGGCTCCGTGGTAACGCTGGGCACCCCGCACGACGGCGTTGTTATGGCTAACCTGGCCCCCGGGGCAGGCGCAGACCAGATGAGACCCAGCAGCAACTTCCTTAACAATTTAAACAGCGGTAATATCACCCCCGGTTGGGGAACCGATTACACTTCTATATACTCTTATTCTGACCCAGTAGTGCCCTGGTACAGGTCACGTCCGGACGGATGGAACAATATTGGCGGTTGGTTTGGCTTACACATAGGCATGTTGAGCAACAGTTCGGCAATGTGGCATGTTCAAAATAATCTGACCCAGTAAAAAAAATACGTGCAAAACACGTTTAAGATCTTTGTTTTTAAACAAAAACATTTAATAAGTTGACCACCCATAGGCTTACCAGGTTTTCACCGGAAAGAACTCAGGCCAGGGTGAAGCCAAATAGCCTGGAGGGTGGTCAACTTTTTCCCTACCCCATTATTATAAAAATTTATTAAACGGTCAACCTGTTGGCTTATATTTGTTATTATTAGAAATTATTTTATATTTTTTGTGCCCCCCCCCTTAAAAAACTTTAAACCCAAAACAAATTAAATAAAGGAGTCTGCCCGGTAGCGTAGAACTTTATAAAAGTGTGTAATAAGGCCGGGAGGTACCAGGTAGCAAAGACTAAAAGCAAAACCAGGGGAAAACCCTCAACTTTAACTCCTCCCCCTACAGAGGTAAAATTATCTAATGCAAGGAGTAAAACAGAATGCAAAACCAACCAGTGGTACTTATCCCTGCATACAATGAAGCACCTCGTATCGGTTCTGTGCTTGAGGTGGTCTGCAACTACCAGAGGCAGCCGCGGGTCGTGGTCATAGACGACGGATCTACAGATGACACTTCCGGGGCGTGCCGGCATTATCCCGTGGAAGTAATTTCTTTACCGCAAAACCGGGGTAAAGGAGCCGCCCTTCAGGCCGGGATAGATTATACAGGTACAGCTGATTACTGGCTGTTTGTCGACGCCGACCTGATAAATTTCCGGGTAGAGCACCTGGAAAGCCTGTTTCTTCCCCTGCAAAAAGAAGGAGCAGCCATGACAGTAGGAATATTTAAAGGTGGAAGAACCATTACGGATATGGCGCACCGTTATTTTGGAATACTTAACGGCCAGAGAGGGCTTAGCGGGGAATTTGTTGCTTCACTTCCCGACCTTTCATGGGCCCGCTTCGGGGTGGAAATTTTCTTGAGCAAATACGCTAATTACCAGGGCTTTCCTGTAGCTTATCCCTATTTGCCGGAAATGACACACCACACCAAGGAAGCAAAATTCGGGTTTTGGAAGGGATTCCCTTACCGCCTGCAGATGTTTAAAGAATGCCTGTATTCCCTGTTCAACTGGAAAAAATACTGCAAGTAAAAATTAATTCTTCAGATTTCTTCACCGTAAATGCTGACCTGGTTTCTACCCTTTTTCTTGGATTGATACATGGACCTGTCTGCAAAGTTTATTAGCGAATCTATATCCCGGGCATGCTCCGGGTAAGAAACTATACCCATGCTTACAGTAATATTAAGGTTTTTATTTTCGTATTCCATATTCGTTTTTTCTATGGTCTGTCGCAGCCTTTCGGCGTAAACCATGGCTCCTTCAGGGTCCGTTTCCGGGAGATAAATGATAAATTCTTCTCCTCCGTACCTGGCCAGGACATCAATATTGCGGGATTGAGCCCTGGCTATTTCCGCTACTTTCATCAACACCAGGTCCCCCAACTGGTGACCGTAAGTGTTATTGAAATCCCGGAAATAGTCTATATCCATCATTATAACGGAAAGAGCCTGCTGATTACGAAACGCCCTTTCTATTTCATTTTGCAGAAGCAGCTTGAAATGCTTCAACGTAAATAACCCGGTAAGGTCATCGGTTATAGCCTGCTCGTACAACTTGGCGTTTTCTATGGAAATAGCAGCCTGTCCCATAATGACTTCCAGCACCCCCAGGTCCTCTTCAGTGAACACATCGGTAGACAGATTGTTTACCAGGTAGCAAGCCCCCTTAACCTCGTTTTGATACTTGATAGGGACGCACATTACTGACTTTAATTCATGGTTTACTACTGTTTCACACCGGGAATACTTTTCATCTTCCAGGGCATTGGCAGTTAACACCGGCTCCTCGCACTCCACTACTTCCTGGACTATCCTGCCGGATACCACGTCTTCGCCGCCGTAATCCCGCTCCAAACCCTTTCCGGCCCGCACTTCCATTTTGCCGGTTCTTTCATTTTTCAAAACCAGGTATCCTTTCTGGGCACCGGCAACTTCTATAGCTACTGAAGTTATTTTTTCCAGGAGTTCCTCCAGCTCCAGCAGGGAACTGATCTCCCGGCTTAATTCAATAATGGAAAGCAGCCTTTGAGCGTAACCCAGGTCGCGGGTAAACCTTTCTTCGGTGGAGATAATATAATTTTCCAGCCCCAGGGTAGCGGCAGCCCTGCTTTCATAAAGCCTTGCTCCAAGCTTCTTGAACATACGGTAAGCTTCTTCTATCTTGTGATGAGCTTCCCCGTACCGCCCCGTATACCTTAAAAATTGACCGTATTCGTATAAAGTCCTGGCCGCTTCGTACCTGCGCTTGTGCTTCCGGTTGTGCTCCAGGCTGTTGCGGTATAGTTTATCCGCCTTTTTATTTTTACCCAGGGCAAACGCTTCCCTGGCCGCTACCCGCAGGGAAACCCCGTGGTGAGTTGGCCACCCTTTGGTACCCTTCAGGGCTTTGGCTACTACTTTTCTTATATTTTTTAACTCCCGCCCTTTCTCTTTATGGCTTAACTTACTGTTTATGGCATGATAGCGGGAAATGTAAGCATCTGCCAGATAAGGATAAAGTAAAATGGTGTACTGTTCCAAGAAAAAATTGTTTTCCTTTAATTCTCGTGCTATTTCAAAATGTTTTATTGATTTGTCCACTTCTCCCTTTTCCAGGAGAGTTATAGCCAGCTCGTTGTTGGCGGAGCAGTAATTAAACCAGTGCTCCACTGAAGCGGCAAATTCAACCGCTTCTTCCCCCCACTCCTGGGAAGCCTTCAAATTACCTGTTTCCCGGTAATAGTGTATATTATAAACGGAAGCCGCTCCCCGGCAGTAGGTGTCCCCGCAGCGAGTACTAAGCTCCAGGTAATAATCATTAACATTTTTCATCCTTTCGTAGTTCCCCGTGTAGTAATAGCAATGAACTATCCCGTTCAGGCTCATCCTGGTTTCTTTTATATCACCTATGCTCTGAAACATCTCCAGGCTCTCCTGGAAGTACTCCAGCCCCTTGTCATAATCCCCCTTCCATTCACATAAATAACCCATCCACTGGTAATACCGGGCTATACCCCAGGTATCATTTAATCTGGCTTTAAGCTTCATTCCTTTTTTATAATACTTCTCCGCCACACTAAAAAAACCCAGGCCCATGAAAACACTGGCATAGGCTCCCAAACCCAGGGCTTTCTCTTTAGACGGCCCCATCTTGCTTTCCGCCAGGTTAATAAACCGCAAAACGGAATGAAGATGCATTAATCCATCGCTTAAAGTATAAACCCAGGCCATGCAATAGAAAAACGGAAATATTTCTTTGTAGAGGGAAGCATCTTTGCTTTCTTTTTTGCGGTCGTAATACACTGCAAAAACGGTATGCCACCCACGAATTAATGCCTCCCGAAGCAGGCCCAAAGTTTTTTGGAAATTGTTTTCCGGCAGCTTTTCACCTAAAAGTTTCAAGCCCTGCCGGACATAATTCTGGCAGCTAATCCAATCTCCCTTGTTTAAAAGCGCCCTGGAGATTTTTTGATAACCCCTGAGCAGGACTTCCCTATCGTCGGTGTGACGTAAAATATTTTCAAAAACTTCCCTGGCGCTATCATTTTCCCCCATGTCAAGATAAACGTCACCTTTGTTTTCCATTATTTCTACCCATTTCTCTGCCCGGGTGTAATCCAGCTGTTCCATAAACCCGGCCGCTTTCTGGAGGTAAGATAGAGCCTCTTTGCTGGCGTAGGAATCTTTAGCTTTAATGCCGGCTAAACAACAATACTCTATGGCTTTTTCCTTTTCCCCGGCTTCCGAGAAATGGTGCGCCAGGTCAAAATAAACTTCGTCAAGCTGTTCCCGGTATCTTTCCTCCAGCAAACCGGCAATATCTAAATGAAGTTCTCTTTTTCGGGCTCCTGAAAGTTTTTCATAAAAAGTCTCTTTTAAGCGCTCGTGTTTAAAAACCGTTTTTCCTTTTGCAGTATCATGGTAATTTAAAATCTGTTTTCGGACCGCCTCGTCAATTATCTCAATCACTTTTTCTTCTTCCAGGCCGGTCAGGGCGGCCAAAAATTTAATATCAAATTCTTTTCCAATAACAGAAGCCACGGAAAGAAGGTCGACTTCTTCCCGGTTTAACAGGGAAATCTGTTCCAAAAGTATATCCACCAGGCCCGATTTAATTTCAAATTGCTTCAGGTCCCCCTGGCCAAGAATCCACCTTCCATGCTGTTTTTCCACCAGCCCTTTTTCCAGCAGCTGTTTTAGCAATTCCATGCCAAAAAGAGGATTACCACCGGTTCTTTCCATTATATAATAAGAGAGTTCCTCTATGCTCTCCACCTGCTCCCCCATTAAGCGGGCAAGATAATCTTTCATTTCTTCTTCATTAAAAGGCAGCAGCTCCAGCTCGGCAAACAATACCTTGCTTTTCCTGGATTCCTCTAAAAGCACCTGCATCCTGTCTTTTATTATTTCTTCTTCTTTCCTGGATACTAAAACCAGCAGCACGGGGCGTTCGTTAATACGGAAAGACATCTCCCGGAGCAGTTCAAAAGAGTCATCATCCGACCACTGCAGGTTTTCCAATACCATTACCAGGGGATTATTCCGGCACCCCAGGGCAAAAAAGAAATCGGAAACCACCATGTGGAAGCGCTTGCTTTCCCGGTCCGACTCCAGTTCTACCAGGGGAGGCATTTCCTCAAAAAATTGTTGTGCCGCGGGGCTAAAGCGAGTCATAACGCGGCCCAGGTCTCCTACCGCTTTTTGTATTTCCATTTTTACTTCTTGCTGACGGTCCAGGGGATATTTACTAAAATAGCTTATAAAGTCATTCAAGGCCTCCTTAAAAGGTGCATAAGGTTCCCTTTCTTTCCCGGAAAAACATCTTCCTTCGATATACACGCCCTGGTTTTCCAGGACAAAATCACGGAACTCTTCAATTAACCTGCTCTTACCGACACCCGCCTCTCCTTTTACCACGCAAATACCGCCTTCTCCCCTGCTGGAACGGAAAAAAGATTGTTTTAGCTGAAAAAGCTCCGTTTCCCGGTTGACCAGGGGCGCCCGGGTATTTATACTCCATACTTTCTCACCGGTTCCGGGTAAAAAATCAACCTCTCCCAGCCGGTATTTTTCCAGGTCCTTTAATAAACTGGCAGCACCCTGGTACCTTTTACCCGGTTCTTTTTCCAGCAGCTTTATTACTATCCTGTCCAAAACAGACGGCACTTCAGGGTTTGTGTGGGAAGGGGGCTCTGGGGCCATGGCTATATGCTGGTGTATAATGGTAATAAGGTTGTCGCCGTAAAAGGGAACTTCTCCTGTCAACATCTGGTATAATATAACCCCCAGGGAATAGAGGTCGCTTCTTTCATCTACATTTTTTTTCACCGCACCACTCTGTTCCGGGGGCATGTAGTAAAGAGTGCCCGCGATGGTATCCGCATCCTGCCAGGAAAATTCTTTTAAACGGGCCAGCCCAAAATCTATCAACTTGACTTCCATTGAGCTGTCCCGGTACCCATAATTTCTTTTAATCAATAAATTGGCGGGTTTTATGTCGCGATGAAATACACCTTCCTGGTGAACCTGCTGCAGCATCCATGCAACCTGATAAACTATTTCCACCGCTTTATCTGGCTCCAAGTATTTTTCTTTTTCCAGGAGCTGTTGCAGGCTTTCCCCTTCCACATATTCCATCACCATGTACCGCATGTCTTCAATTTCATTAATTTCGTATACTTCCACTATGCCGGGCACACTAAGGCGCGAAATAGCATTGGTTTCATTGCGGAAACGTATCAGGTCTTCCCCCCTGCTGGAAGTAACCCGCTCTTTAAGTACTTTAACCGCAACCTTGCGCTTTTCCCGCAGGTCATGCGCCAAATAAACCCGGCTTAACCCGCCCTGGCCAATTTCCTCCAGCACTTCATAGCGCTTGTTTATAACTTTTTGGCCCAGTTGCGTCATGGCTTCACACCTTCAATTTATTTTCCAACGTAATTATAAGCCTGGTTTTATCTTTAAACATGTAAATAAACCGGCAAATCTTATATTTAAAATATTCTACATAATTAAATTTCTCCACATCTTTTTATCTTCCTTTCTATTGGTAACAATTTGTATTATTTTACATGCGACAAAAGCCCTGTAACTTTCTAACCAAATTATTCGCCGTATACGCTTACCCGGTTTTTCCCCTTCCGCTTGGATTGGTACATGGCCCGGTCCGCTGCCGAAATTAACGAATTTAACTCTGTAACGTGATCCGGGTAAGTAGCAATTCCCTGGCTTACAGTAACTTTTAAAACCTGTTCTTCGTGTTTTAGTTCTGATTCTTCTACCGCCTCCCGCAGTTTTTCCGCGTAAACCCGGGCTCCCTCTACTCCCGTTTCGGGCAGAAAAATTATAAATTCCTCTCCCCCGTAGCGGGCCAAAATATCTATGCTGCGGGACCTGGTTCTGGCGATTTCCGCCACTTTCATAAGCACCAGGTCCCCCAGCTGGTGGCCGTAAGTATTGTTAAATTGCCGAAAGTTATCTATATCCATCATTACTACCGATACCTGGCGCTGGTGGCGGATTGCTTTTTCTATCTCGTTCTGCAAAAGAAGTTTGAAATGTTTTAAGGTGAATAGCCCCGTAAGATCATCGGTTATAGCCTGCTCGTACAGTTTGGCGTTTTCTATAGATATAGCAGCTTGCCCCATAATAACTTCCAGCACTCCCAGGTCTTCCTCGGTAAAAACATTTGTTGACAGGTTGTTTACCAGGTAACACGCACCTTTAACCTCGTTCTGGTATTTTAAGGGGACACACATGATGGATTTCAGCTCATTTTTTACTACACTTTCAAAACGGGAAAATTTTTCGTCTCCCAATGCATTGGAAGTTAGCACTGGCTGTTCGTATTCCTCTACCTCTCTGACTATATTACTGGACACCATATCCCGGTCCCCGTATTCCTGGTCCAAACCCCTGCTGGCTTGCACTTCCATTTTCCCCGTCTTTTCATTTTTTAAAATTAGAAAACCTTTCTGGGCCCCGGAAACCTCTATGGCTACCGAGGTGATTTTATCCAGCAACTCTTCCAGCTCCAGCAGGGAACTGATTTCTCGACTCAATTCAATTATGGAAAGCAGCCTCTGCGCATAGCTTAAATCGCGGGTAAACCTTTCCTCGGTGGAAGTAATATAATTTTCCAACCCCAGCATGGAAGCTGCCCGGCTTTCGTACAGTTTCGCCCCCAGCTTTTTAAATATACGATAGGCTTCCTCCAGGTTTTCCCGGGCTTCTCCGTGATGTCCGGTATCTTTCAAAAAAACACCGTATTCGTAGAGGGAACGCCCTGCTTCGTAATTCCGTTTATAGTACCTGCCGTAATCAATACTGCGCTGGTACAATTTCCTTGCTTTTTTATTGCTCCCTTCTAAAAACGCTTTCCTTGCCCCGGCCCTTAATGCTGCTGGACGGTGAGCAGGCCACCTGCGAGTAGCAGCCAGGCCCCTGGAAACTGTTTCCTTTATTTTTCCCTGATGCTGCTTTCTTTCTCTTTCCCCCAGCTGCTCATTGAGCACTAAATAGCGGGAAATGTAGGCATCAGCCAGATAAGGATATACCAGCACCGTATACTGCTCCAGGAAATTGTTGTTCTCCTTTAAATATCTTGCTTCCTCCAGGTGCCTTACCGACCTGTCTATTTCTCCTTTCTCCAGTAGGGTAATACCCGTTTCAATATTGGCTGAGCAGAAATTAAACCGGTCTTCTGCGCCGCGGGTTAACTCGATAGCTTCCTCCCCGCATTCCTGTGAAGCTTTTAAATTGCCGGTTTCCCGGTAATAATGAATGTTGTAAATGGTTGCAGCACCCTGGCAGTAAGTGTCTCTGCTGCGGACACTCAGCTCCAGGTAGCGGTCGTTAACTTCTTTCATGCGCTCGTAACTGCCCGTGTAATAATAACAGTGCACTATCCCGTTTAGACACATGCTTACTTCCTTCATGTCGCCAATATTCTGAAACCTTTCCAGGCTTTCTTTAAAATACTGAAGGGCCTTTTCATAATTCCCGGCCCATTCATGAAGGTAACCCCTCCACTGGTAATACCGCGCTATACCCCACCTGTCATTCAGTTTTCCTTTAAGTTTCATGGCCTTATTTAAATATTTTTCCGCCGGCCCGTAGAATCCCAGTACCATATGAAGAGTAGCGTACGCATCAATACCAAAAGCTTTTTCCCTGGAGAGGCCTAAATACTTTTCTGTCAAGTTAAAATACCTGATAGTAGTGTAAAAATACATGTCCCCCCTGCTGAGGGCATAAGCCCAACCCAGAAAATAAAAAAGAGGGTACATTTCCTTAAAACGGTGAGCTTCACGGCTTTCTTTTTTAAGGTCGTAGTAAAATGAAAAAACGCTGCGCCAGATGCGAACCAGAATTTCCCTGGCCAGGCCCACGTTTCTCTGCCAGTTATTTTCCGGCACCTTTTCCCCCAACAACCTCAGGCCATGGCAGGCATACCTGGGACAGTTAACCCAGTCCCCTTTATTATAATAAGCCCTGGTAATTTTTTGATAACATCTTACTTTAGTCTTATTATCCTCGACACCTTCCAGAATCTTCTCCAAAACCTCTACTGCTTCATCGTTATAGCCCATGGCCAAGTAATTTTCACTCATGCTTTCCAGGGCCCGGTACCATTCTTCACTTTTATAGTAACCCCCTTCTTCCATTAAATCTACTGCTTTATGTAGATATGAAAGAGCCTCTTCCCCGGCATAAGACTCCCCTGCTTTTAACCCGGCCTGGTAACTGTAATATATAGCCTTTTCCTTTTCTCCGGCTTGCGTATAATGATAGGCCAGATCAAAATACGCATCTTCCAGCTGCTCCCGGTACAACTCTTCCAGTATACCGGCAACTTTAAAGTGCATTTCTTTTTTCTCCGGGTCGCCAAGTTTTTCATAAAGCACCTCTTTCAGGCGATCGTGGGCAAAAATCATCTTCCCTTTTTCTGCCGGGTGCTGCTTTAATAACTGCATACGGAGGGCACGGTCAATAACCTCAATTACTTCTTCCTCTTTAGTATCACTTAAAAAAGATAATATCCTGATTTCAAATTCTCTTCCTATAACGGAGGCCATGGAAAGAAGCTTGATATCCCCTGAGTCCAGGGAAGAAAGCTGTTCCAAAAGTATATCCACCAGGCTGGATTTAATCTCCAGCGGGTCCACCTCTTCCCGGAATATAACCCAAATATCATTCTGTTTCCTTATAACCTGCTTTTCCAGCATTTGCTTAATGAATTCCCGGATAAACAGGGGATTGCCGCCTGTCTGCTCCAGGGCGATGGAAGCAATGTCTTCAATGTTTGCCGGTTTTTCTTTCAACATAAGGGAGATATATTCCTTTATCTCTTCCCGGGTAAAATCACCAAGCTCTATTCCTGCATATAAAACCCGATGTTTTCGGCTCTCTTCTGCAAGTAAGCGCATCCTGTCTTCTCTTGATTCTCCTGTTTTTCGGGAAACCAAAATAATAAGCACCGGGTAATCTCCAATACGTGCAGCCATTTCCCTTAACAGCTCAAACGTGCTTTCATCAGACCACTGCATATCTTCTAAAGCCAGGACCAGCGGTGCATTTTTATAGCCCAGGGCAAAAAAGAATTTTGAAATTACCATATGAAAACGCCGGCTTTCCCTTTCCGGCTCCAGTTCCACAAGCGGGGGAATATCTTCTAAAAACTTCCCCGCCAAAGTACTGAAGCTGAACAAAACGCGGCCCAGGTCCCCAATAGCTTTCTGCACTTTTAGCATAATTTCTTTCTGCTGATCCAGGGGGTACCTGGTAAAGTAATTAAGGTAGTCGCTCAAAGCATCTTTAAACGGAACATAGGGGCTTTTATCTCCCCCGGAAAGACCTTTTCCCTCTACAAAAACACCACGGTTTTCCAAAACAAAATCACGGAATTCTTCTACCAGGCGGCTTTTACCCGTGCCGGCTTCTCCTTCCACCATACAAATACCGCCCTCTCCCCGCCGCAGGCGGAAAAAAGCCTGTTTTAGCTGGTAAAGCTCCGTTTCACGCCCCACAAAATCTGTTCTTAAATTAATTTTCAGCTCCCTGTCGTCAACTCCCGGCAGGAAATCGTATTCTCCCCGGCGGTATCTATCCAGGTCTTCAAGGAGGACGGAAGCACTCTGGTACCTTTTTTCCGGTTCTTTCTCTAAAAGTTTTAATATTACTCTATCCAAAACCGGTGAGACTCCTGAGTTTAGGAAAGAAGGGTATTCGGGGACCCTGGCTATGTGCTGATGTATTATGGAAATCAAGTTGTCGCTGTAAAAGGGGACTTCTCCCGTTAAAAGCTGGTAAAATATAACCCCCAGCGAGTAAAGATCGCTGCGTTCATCCACGTTTCTTTTAACCGCACCGCTCTGCTCCGGGGACATATAATAAAGAGTTCCTGCTATTCGTTCCGATTCCTGTATGGAGAATTCCTTTAACCGGGCCAGGCCAAAATCTATTACTTTTACTTCCAAGGGATTTTCCTCCTGGAGGTATTCCCCTTTAACAATTACGTTTGCTGGTTTTAAGTCGCGGTGTATCACTCCTGCCTGGTGGATATCCCGTAGAGCCAGGGCTAACTGGTAGACAATCTCTACAGCCTTTTCTTCTTTTAGAAATACTTCCCTTTCCATTATTTTTTCCAGGCTTTCCCCTTCTACATATTCCACCGCGATATAACGGAAGCCTTCAGTTTCACCAATATCATGGATATCAACAACCCCGGAAGCCTCCGTGCGCGAGATAGCAACGGTCTCATTTCGGAAACGAATCAGGTCTTCATTCCGCTGTGAAGTTGCATGCTCTTTAAGTACCTTGAGAACAATACGGCGGTTTTGCTGCAAGTCGCGGGCCAGGTAAACCCGGCTCATTGTTCCTTCGCCTATCTTTTCTTCAATTTTATACCTCTTGTTTAACACTTGTTTAACCAGGTCCATTACATATCTTCCCCCTAAGCTGAGATTCCTGCCTTCTTCTAAAATAAGCCATCCGGCAACGGAATCACAAACCTTGTTCGAAAAACCACCGTAAGATCAACTGAAAAACCCGGGGGTAATTGCGCAGCTGATGACCGGCCCGGCCCAGAACATGAATTGTTTTAGGGTCTTCTGCCAGGCGGTACAAATGCCGCGCATGCTCTACCGGAATCCAGTCATCTTTTTCCCCGTGCGTTAAAAGAAGCGGGCGTGGTGATATACGCGATATACTGTTTTCCGGTCGAATGCTTAAAAATTCTTCTTTCCACTGTTCAGTATCAGGAGGGTAATCAGAATCCCGGAAAAAACCGCCAAACTCCATCCAGGCCAACACACCTTCCAGTCCAACCCTGTCAAATAAAAAATCAAAATTCCCGGGACATGCGCCGGTGGCCACAGCTTTTACACGGGAATCTTCGGAAGCTACTTCTACCGCTACAGCAGCACCGGCACTAAAAGATATCAATACCGCTCCGGGGAAACCAGCGCCCTCTCTTTCCCGGCACCAATCCAACACCGTTATTAAATCGGAGCTCCAGCCCTGGAGGTTTAAATTCCCCTGGCTCTCCCCGGTTCCCCGGAAATTAAAAAATACCACCCGGTAGCCCTTTCGGCTGAAAAAACGGGCCCACAAATGGTAACCTTTTTTGCGCCGGGCAGGTTTTGCATCTCCAGCCGGTATACCGTGGCAAAAAATTATATACGGTTTTTCTTGTAGGTTGTCCTGATACAAATCACGGGGAAGGTATAATTCACCATAAATATGTATCCCCCCCGAATCAACGTAAAAAGTTTCAACCTCCGGCAGGCCAGCTTGTTTGTCCTTCATTTGTTTTCACCCACTCAAATAAAAGATTTAATAGATAAAATCGCCAATATTCTACTTTTTATCAACTCTTAATATTGGTACCAATTAATTTTAACATTAATTTATTACTGTCGCATGGTGAATCGTGAATCGTGAATCGCATTACTTGCCGCAGTTATTACCCAGGACGGGGTATACGATTTTAAGCCGAAAACCAAAAGGATGCGGTTGAAAGCTTTAAACCCGGGAATGACAGCGGAAATGGCCCAGGCTTTCTCCGGTTTTGCACTATTATATTAATGGGGAAGGAAATCCAAAGTATAGAACCACCCGAGGAAAAATTGTTACTGTTGCTAACTCTTTCTTGACCTTTTTTGTATCTTTCTGAGTATTGATATTGAATATGTTTGCTCCTCGAATAACGCCGATCTTTATTAACAAAGGTGTGTTATGCTTATCTCCCGGGTAAACAGACGTGACAGTTCCTGAGCTACTACTGTGCGGTGGCAGTAGTCGGGGTTTTTTTCGTAACATAACAGGCAAATGACTTCATGGGAGAATTTTTCCGCTACTTCCTGCAGCATATGACTCTGGTCCGCCAGGTGACGGCGATACTCCCGGAAAAACTGGTGGTAATCGCCTTCCCGGCGAACTTTTTGCCGCATTGCGGGAGGAGCTCCCAGTTCTTTCAGGTGGAGGTAGCCAATAGAGCAAGAAGCCAGATAATATTCCAGCTCCCTGCCAGAAAAACCTTTTTTCCGGCTAAAGGGATTTTCCCGGACATCCACCAGCAGGGTTATTTCATTTTCTTTTAAAAGATCCAGCAGTTCTAAAATCGATTTTCCTTCATATCCCAGTGTAAATACAATCAAGGCCAGCCCTTCTTTTCACCACATTTTTATTATTAAAACTCGTATTAATAAAAGGGAAACCAGAGATAATTAAGCTGAGGCAAGTTTCTGGCCACCATAAACAACACAGAAATAACCAACAACAACCACATCCAAACCGGGCGCACATAAATATCCGAAAGGGATCGGTTTTTATCCAATACCATCCGGGTCATGGTTAACAGCGCATAAAACACTACCGGTAATATGGTGATTACCAGGGGGTTATATCGAAGGGCCAATAACAAGTTACCGCTTAACAGCTCACCTACTGCCCGGGTCCCGCCGCATGCGGGACAAAGCAGGCCGGTTACGGTATTTAAAGTACACTGGTGCAGTTGAACAAAACCTCTCAAATTATCATTTACTGCATATAATATTCCTACAGCCAGGGCTATTAATAAGAATAACAGCAAAAACACTTCTAAACTTTTTTCCCTGCTTTTTAAATTTATATCTTCCATATCGTTACCATTCACACCTTATCAAAAACTCCAGCAGGCACCCCTGCAGCTATTTTTTGTGTTTCTTCATTTCTCGAATAAATTCATCATAAAATTCTTTGAGAAATTCTTCGAGAAATTCAATACCAAAATGCATTACTAAAATAAATATAGTTATATCCAGCAGTATGGCTGCCACCCCTAAAATAATTCCGGCCAATGCGAATTTTTGATTCTGCCGTTTTCCAATTATTCCGCATACCAGGGCCACTATTCCAAAAAGGATACCGACAATAGGTATACAAAAAATAACTACTGATAATACAATACCCAATATACCAAACACCAGCGCTATAATACCCATGGTATTATTTTCTGTTTGCTGATATTCATCCAAGCTTTCCTGCCACTGCTGATCTTCCATATTATCTACCATTATTTCTCCCTCTTGATAAAATAATTAGTTCCCACCGTGTAGCTTAATTACACCGGCGAAAAAGTTACCACTTCTAAATTAAAAGAAGCTTTCCATTGTTTATAATTCTTAACTTGTCCTTGTTATTCCTTCTTTATATCATATCTAAATATCAAATTTCTTCTTTTATGTGTCAGGGGACAGTTCCTTGTCAGCACCCGGCTCCCTGTCACTTCTTCGCCCACTGCCGCTGGATTATCCCCCTCCCGATTCCGATAATAGAGCTATCTATCTGTCTAATCGAAAGATTCGACCTTTCTCTAAATTCTACTATTATTTTCATCGTTTGCGCCCGCCAATCCAGGGCATAATCAATCACAAAAATTTAGCGTGTGTAAAAGAACCGTACCTTGACACACGAACAAAATGTTTTTTTGTGAAGGATTAATTTGTTTTGTATCGAAATATTTAAAGTATGATTTAACATTATTAAAGGTTAGCCCCCCGCTAAAGTTAAGCTGCAAGGTTAAGGGTGGCAAACATTAAGTTTCTCCAACTCCAAAAACAGGAGGTATAAATTAATGAGGAAGATCTACCTTACATCTCTGGCGCTTTTATTGGCCTTGATGCATCTTGCCTTTCTACAAGGCGGTACAGTTTACGCGCAGCAAGATCCACCTCCCGAAGAGTGCCT
>Ga0207421_10005049_pt1 | contig 14976 bp, 14 predicted proteins | sample SodLakKL_010_SED_4_FD_187542 | JGI IMG/M metagenome (GOLD analysis project Ga0207421, IMG submission 187542) | Alkaline sediment microbial communities from Lake Tanatar, Kulunda Steppe, Russia - 8KL_010_SED (SPAdes) (version 2) | ecosystem: Environmental > Aquatic > Non-marine Saline and...
ATCAATGCGTTATTTCAAAGAAAGTTTCAGTGAACTCGCCTACTAGAAATAGACTGGCGTTTAATCAGCAAACAACCTCGCAAGTTCCTTCTAGGAATCTCCGTTCGTGAGCTTTGCGAACGGACGGGGAGGATGTCAAAATTTTCATAGCCCTAACAGAATAAATCAATACGTTCTTGCCAGGGCAGATTGTCAGGAACAGTGGTATTACTTTTGAAAAAATGATCAGTTATACATATACCTGAATAACCTTTTTCTTTGTATAAATGGGCAAGTTCTGCTCCACTAATATTGGCACATGTACTTCCTTCGTTTGTATGACAGTGTATCTCATATATAAATGATTCCATTAATTTTAACTCCTTAAATATATTATTCTCAAATCAATGTATCGGCCTTTGGACAACCCCACATTTATCAGCCCACCTATAATATTTCTGTTTAAATTCTTCAACTATTTTTGGTTTTCTTTCAGCTAAGTCATTTAACTCTGTCCTATCTACTTCCATATTATATAATTCCCAATCTTCTTTTTCATTTCTGCTGACCAGTTTCCATTTCCCATCTCGCACCGCACAATTACCTTCATGTTCCCAGTAAATTGGATTATTTCTTACCCAGTTTTCCCCTGAAAATATATCCTTAAAACTCTCACCTTCCAGAGGTGTTATTTCCTGACCATCATATTCTTCAGGATATTCAGCATCTGCTATGTCAATACAGGTTGCAGTTATATCAGCTATATAAACGGGAGAATCCACAAGTTTTTGTTCTTTAATTTTTTCAGGCCAGGATACCACAAACGGAGTGGCAATTCCCCCTTCATGGACCCAGTGTTTAAATAGCCTGAAAGGAGTATTGGATAAATTAGCCCAGGAGCGGCCATAACTCATATAGGAATCTTTTCCTCCCGGTGGTAACGCGTTCCCCCGTCTATCAAATCCAAAAGGCCCACCTTCATGACAGCCTCCATTATCTGATAAAAACATAACTATTGTATTTTCTTTTTCTCCCAGTTTTTCTAATTGATTCATAATCCGGCCGATACCCTGATCCATCCGGTCAATTTGAGCAGCATAAATAGCCATTTTTAATTCCATTTCTTCTTTGTTTTCGATTTTCTCCCAGGGTTTGACCTTTTCATCTCTGGGAGACTTAGACCAGTCTTCTTTAATAATTCCCAGATCAATTAACTTTTCATACCGTTTATTTCTTAATTCATCCCAGCCTGCCTGGAATTTGCCCTTATACTTTTCTATATCTTCCGGAAGAGCATGTAAAGGCCAGTGGGGAGCAGTATAGGGTACATAAAGAAAAAATGGATTTTTCCCACTTCCATAGTCTGCCAGAAACTCCACAGCCCTATCTGAAATCGCATCTGTCATATAAAAGTCATCTTCTGGTGGTGTCCAGGTTTCCCCATCCAGGGCCATCTGTCTGGTAACACCATCAGCTTTAGTCTTTTCAATATTAAAGTAATTGGCAGCCCCACTGATTAGGCCAAAATATTTGTCAAATCCACGATCAGTAGGCCAGTGTGGTCTCTCTTCCCCCACATGCCACTTTCCGGACATTAAAGTAGTATAACCTGCTTCTTTTAAAACTTCAGAAATAGTCACACAATCCTCCCTGAGAAACCCCTGATAAGCTGGTCCCACTCCTAAATCACCAACCATATCCCCCACTCCGGCCTGGTGAGGATATAAACCGGTCAAAAGAGAAGCCCGGGTCGGACAGCAGCGGGCAGCATTATACATCTGAGTAAATTTCAACCCCTCTCCAGCCAGATTATCTATATTGGGTGTATCTATTTTAGAACCATAACAGCCACTATCTGAAAAACCCATATCATCAGCCATAATCAACACTATATTAGGTCTTTGCTTTTGTTTTTGAGTCAAATTAATATCCCTCCAGAGTATTTTGATCATTTTGATGATGTGGTTCCTCACTTTTTTTCATTTTCATCAAAGAAATGGCCGCTAAAAGGGTATTAAGTAAATTCCAGAGTATCAGCTGCCAGCCAGTAATCTTCCCAGCCCCTCTATATGCTAAAGGAACCGGTTTAGTCCGGCAATGAAATTCAGGACCAATATCAATATCAGCCTCTCCCCCGGTAGAAGCCAGATGCCATTTAATTATATAACCGAGTTCATAACCTGCTTCAGAAAACCAGTGTGCTATTGTTTTCTGATCCCGGGGTAAGGCAATATTATTCCAAAATTTCCAGTTTAAGCTGCTTTACAGCATCAAAAATTAGTATAGTCTTCTCTTTGTTGTTTTTGTGTGTTTTTTTTCTTAAATTAATTGTATCAAAGAGAAGCTGGACTTTCATTACTTTGCGGAATAATTTCTTCTTTAATTTTAACCTTTGCTTAAAGATTTTACAAAACAACTACCATCCAAAATTATATTTTTTCACTATCTAATACTTCTGAAATGGTGGTTAACATACTCCCATTGAAATTATTTAAGATTTTAATCGATCTCCTTCTTTTTTAAATTTTCACTACCTTTTTTTATAAGAATCATAAAAAATAATTTAATCTTGAGTATTCCTATATGTTATGTTATAATTCGATTAACAAATTATTATACGGGGGTATTAACCATGAGAAAAATTATTTCTTCCTTTATAACTGCTGCTTTACTGCTGACAATTTTATTCTCCGGTTATGGAATTAGTTCAGCTTCCTATGAATTGAGATTTACTACCATGCCGCATTCACCACACATCTGGATTGATGTGATGGAAGAATTTTCTGAAAGGGTTAAACAGGAAACCGACGGTGAAGTAAATGTAAGCCTTTATACAGGCGGAAGACTGGGTACTGATGAAGCCATTTTTGATGATATGGAAATTGGTGTTGTTGACATGAATGTGGGAACTGCTGCCAATGCGACAACTATTATTCCAGAATTACAGTTATTTAGTTTTAACTATCTTTTTACAGAACTTGACCAGCTAAAGGCAGCGGTTGATCCGGATGGAGAAATATTTGCCTCTTTTGCCGATATTGTTGAAGAAAGACAGCCTCATTTAAAATTAATGCCCTTTATGGGTGGAGGGACAAGAAATCTGAACACTACTTTTGGTGCTGTTGAAAAACCAGAAGATCTGGAAGGTTATACAATGAGAGTTATGGAATCCCCAATAGAAGATGCAATGTGGTCTGAACTTGGTGTAGTGACCACCACGATTCCATTCACCGAATTATATACTGCTGTACAGACGGGAGTAGCAGATGCTTTTGAAGTTTCCACTGTGGGTTATCTGGGAAATTCTCTTTATGAAGTTGCTGAATATCACAATCGGACAGCTCATGAATTTATGGTCGGTGTATGGTTTGTAAATAGAAATAGTTTTGAAGAATTACCATCAGAATATCAGGATATTATAATGGAGACTGCAGAAGAACTGGCCAGAGATAGCATTGATAAAGGATTAGAGCAGGAACAGGATATCCTGGAAGAGCTAAGAGAAAATGATGTTATTATCAATCATGATGTTGATTCTGAAGCATTTTCTGAAATTTTAGAGCCCTTACATGAAGAATTTGCAGAAACAATTGAAGCCACTGAAATTCTCAATTTAATTCAGGAGTTAGATTATTAAATACAGCATTAGAAACCGGGAACAACAGCTTTCCCCGGGGTGGCCCGGGGGAGGCTCCTTAATAAATTCATTAAGTGGCCCGGGGGGGAGTTTACGATGAAAAAGTTATTTAATATTTTAGATAATATACTGGTCTGGTTGAATATGTTATTTTTATTTTTGATTATAACATTAACCCTGATCCAGGTTGCTGACAGGTATTATTTTAAAATAGGATTAAGGGGCCTGCAGGAAATAACGATTTTGTTATTTATCTGGGGTATATTTCTGGGAAGTGCTCTGGCTGTAAAAAATGGAGAACATTTTAAGATAGATATCTGGCCTGCCCGTTTTAATAAACTGAATAAAATATTAAATATATTTTCCGGGCTCATTATGCTGGTGGTTGCCCTGGTTCTTTTAAGACAGGGCTATGATCTGGCTGTTTCCAGTTTGAATAGATTCTCCAGACAGCTCGGTATCAGACGTTCCTGGTCCACGGCAGTAATCCCGGTATCAGGTATGGTAATGATTTTTTATCTTTTAAAAGATTTATTTTATCAAATTATTACCACTAAAAAACCATAGATCAGCTGAGGAGAAAATATAATGAACTTAATGTTTTTACTGATCTTCATATTTTTATTATTGGTTTTTCTAAAAGTCCCGATTGCCTTCTCCCTGGCAGCCTCTTCAATTGTAATTATTTTAATTGAGGAATTACCTTTAAGGGTTGTCATAAGCCAGATGTATGAAGGTGTCCGCCTGTTTCCCCTGCTGGCAATTCCTTTTTTTCTGATGGCTGGTTTTATGATGAATAAAGGGGACCTGACACCACGTCTGGTAAAGTTAAGCCAGAACATAGTCGGGAAATTCAGGGGAGGGCTGGCCTATGTAAATATCCTGGTCAGTATGCTTTTTGCGGGAATATCCGGTTCTTCAGCTGCAGATACTTCTGCTGTAGGTGGAATATTAATTCCGGCTATGGAGAAAGATGGCTATGATAAAGATTTTTCGGTGGCAATTACAGCTGCATCTTCTACCATGGGAACAATTATTCCACCCAGTATTTATATGGTGGTTTACGGAGCTGCAGCCGGAATTTCGATTGGGGCTCTCTTTTTGGGAGGAGTTATACCCGGAATTTTAATTGGACTTTCTCAGATGATTTATACCTATTTTCAGGCCAAAAAAAATAATTATGCAAGACATAGCAACAGCAGCAGAGAGATACTGATTAATTTTAAAAAAGCCATTTTGCCCTTACTAATGCCCTTCTTAATTGTGGGCGGCATTATCGGGGGTGTTTTTACCGCAACCGAAGCTGGAGCTGCAGCCGTTTTTTATGGATTTTTCCTTATTTTTGTTGTGTACAGGACTATGGACTGGAAAGATTTATATGATCTATTTAAAAAAACAGCCCTGTTTTATCCTGTTCCCCTGTTTGCCATATCAGCTGCCAGTCTTTTCGGCTGGCTTGTGACCTACCTTGGAGGTGAGCAGTATTTTGTTTCTGCATTAGATTCACTGGGACTGGGCTCTACAGGAGCTCTTTTCTTTTTAACAATAATTTTAATAATTGTCGGTACCTTTATGAGCCCGGTGGCCGCCATTTTGGTTTTTATTCCGTTTTTAAGAAATCTTGAATTAGCCATGGGCTATAATCCAATCAGGCTGGGTGTTATAGTCTGTGTCAGTTTATCATTGGGGTTGATTACTCCTCCATATGGACTCTGTTTTTTAATTTCCTCCCAGATAGGTGAGCTGTCTATTGTCAGAACATTTAAAGCCCTGCTGCCCTTAATTATTGTTTTCATATTAGTACTTGTGCTGTTAATTATTTTTCCCGCTCTAACAACTTTTTTCCCCGAACTAATCGCACCTCATTTAATGTAAACTAAACAAATATAATTAAGGAGGAATTTAAAATGGAAGTAAAGGGATCCTGGGTGGCTGTTCCCACTCCGTTTAAAAGTAATCAAAAAATTGATTTTGCCGGTTTTGAAGAAATAATAGATTTTCATGTTAATAATGATACTGATGGCTTATTGATTCTCGGCTCTGCCGGTGAGTCCTCCATGCTGTCTGGAAAAGAGAAAAAGAAAGTAATCGAATTTGCTGTTGATTACTGTCAGAATAAAATACCGGTGCTCATCGGAACAACCGGTTCTGACACTGCCGGTTCTATAGAAATGAGCAAATTTGCTCAAAATGCAGGAGCTCCGGGTGTACTCCTGGTCCTACCTCCATATATAAAGCCCCCACAGCAGGATATCTACAAGTTTTATTATGATGTGGCTGTTTCCATAGAAATTCCCCTGGCAGTTTACAATAATCCGTCCAGAGTAGGCACCAACATTGAAGCAGAAACATTAATTAAAATTAGCAGGATAGAAAATGTAACTGCAATTAAAGAAGCCATGGGAGATGTGGATCAGTTAATCAGGGTGAGAAAGGAAATTGATAATGATATTGATGTTTTAACCTGTGATGCTCCTGTTTACTCCATTATCATCCCCAATCTGGCGATCGGTGGGGAAGGTGTAACCAATATCAGTGGCAATCTTGCTCCCCGCAAACTGGCTCAAATATCCAGACAATGGCAGGATTTTGATGATATAACCAGAACCAGAAAGTTCCTTTTTAAGTATTTTGATCTAATGGAGGCCTGTTACAGTGCTGTTAATCCAATCGTGATCAAGGCAGGAATGAATTTGTATGGACTCCCGGCAGGTATTCCCCGTAAACCACTGCAGCCGCTGTCAGCCGAGAAAAAAAAGCAGCTAGAACAGATAATGATAAAACTCGACCTGATTGAGAAATATAAGAATTAATTTGATTTTACAATAAAAACTCATCTTTTATAAATATCTGTCTTTCAAACCAAAGCACTTAATCCAGAAATGCATTTTTAAACATTATTCTGAATAATATTGCCCAAAAGAAAACTCCCCATTTGTCTTTAATGTTAGAATTATTTTATCAAAAGGGGAGTCTTCTTTTTATATTTTTATTGGTTTCTTCCCAAAAGAAATAATACACTACTTTTGATACTCCTATTTTCAGTCCTTGCCACCTACCAATCTATGTTTCCCTTATATTTCAAGATAAAAATCTGACTATATTATTTTTCTTCTAAAGATGAATGACCGTTTTAGCCATCATCACCAATAGCATCTACCGGGCAGCTTGCCAGCGCAGCTTGACAGGCCTCTTTTTCTTCATCACTCTCCGGCTGCTTAAAAACAAATGCATAGGCACCATCATCAGACATTTTGAAATTATCAGGTGCCTCATTCACACAGACCTCACAGGCAATACACTGTTCATCAACATAATAAGCTCCGGAAACATTTTCTGCTACCTTATTTTCTTTATCAGCCATTACTAACACCCCTTAGTTTAAGTTAAGTTTAATTACTTAGAACTTGCTTAACTCATTGATAACCAAACACCTTAATGAATATTCAAATAATTGATATATCAGTCTTTTACCGTCTAACACAACAATTATCACAACCACCCGAACGGCTTCCCAACAGGACCCATTTCCTTTCCGGTACCGGGTTAATTGGCTGCTTTTCTGTGAACAGCTACCACCTCCCGAAAATCAAATTTTCCCCTGTAAAATATGTTTTATATCCTCCAAACTCTCGAACATTTTTGAGATGCTATCTCCAGAAAAAGTCCCCCCGGTTCAGTGATAATTATTTTCTTCAATTTAGATAAAAGATATCTCCGTTAAAAACCATACAGCTCCCTCTTTTAATAAAGTGGTTTATTACAAAAAAAATCAGGAGCTGGTGTGGATCTCCACTATATCCTGATCCTCCAGCTGATAATCTTTGCCCACATTCTGGCCATCAAAGCGGGCAGAACCCCAGAGGTGAGCCTTCTTAAAATTGTTGGCCAGGTCTTTATGGACCCGGCCGGCAAAATCAATAACTGAGGCCCCCTTTCTTAGAACAAAGGGATTGTCAGTATCAGCTTTCCTGCCGGGAGCTTTAGTATAAATTCTGATTACATTCAGCTTTTCAAAAATCCTCTGTTTTAACCTATCAAGATTTTTTTCGGTTTTACTGGAAATTGGTATGAGCTCAGGATGGTCCGGAATCAGTTCTTTTAAAATTTCAAGTCTTTCCTCACTTCCCTCGATGTCTATTTTCGCTGCCGCTGTGAGACATCTGTGGTCATTAAACAGCATGTTTTTTTGGTCTTTATTCCTGCCATATATATTTTTTTCCTGTAAAAATTTCAGCATTTTCTCCATCTGCTCCACACAGTCTTCTCCGGCAATGTCAACAAAAAGTAAAAGCAGATCTCCCTTACTAATAGTGCTTATAAAAGGTCCGGGAATCCCTTCTTCAGTAATCGGTGGTGTATCAACCAGCTGAATTTTAATATCTTCATAGGGCATCATTCCGGGCTGGGGTAGGGTAGTGGTGAAAGGATAAGAGGCGACTTCCACTTTGGCATTGGTCATCTTTTGTACCAGAGAGGATTTCCCCGAATTTGGAAAACCCACCAGCACTACCTGACCAGCCCCCTGTTTTTCTACTAAATAGGGGTTATCCTGAACTTCTCCCCCCTTGCTCTTTTTACTTTCTTCTTTAAGATTGGATAGTTTCCTTCTCAACCTGGCCCTCAGTTTATCAGTTCCCTTGTGTTTGGGAATAACGGACAGCATTTCATTCAGAGCTGATATTTTTTCATCTATTCTGCTTGCATTCTGAAATTTTTCCTCTATTTCGTAATATTCAGGAGGTAAATTAGCAGGCATAAAAACCCCTCCAGAAAACAGTGTACTATTTTGTTATTTGCATTTTATCTCTATTTCTCATTTTATCTCTATTATTTAATATTCTGGTTAATATACAATTTCCCTTTTTATTACACCCATTAAAATTTTGACCGTAAAAAAAGCTGCCATAGAAAATAATACCTTCATCCACCCTGGCATTTTTTATTTTTCTTACTCAAGTTTCCTGACCAGCTCCACCCTTCTGTTGGCAGCACGCCCGGCTGAGGTTTCATTTGTTCGCTCCGGAGCAGCAGGTCCAACCCCCACCGCCTGCAGCCGCCTTGACTCTATTCCGTGATTTTGAACCAGCCAGTCAACCACGGCATTTGCCCTCTGTTTAGAAAGGGTCATGTTGAAATCAAAAGAACCCTGGTCATCGGTATGACCTACAACATATATATCCAGCTCAGGACTCTCCTGCAGCAGTATAGCAATCTCTTCCATCATTTCACCTGATTCCGGCTTAATCTCATAACTGCCGGTATCAAAGTAGATTCCATATACTAAAGCTTTACCCGTCATTTCAATCTGCTCTCTTAGATCACCGGCAGAAATCAAATCTTCAGCCATCTCCTGGCACTCTATTACATTGACCAGTACCAGGGGTATAGAAGAATGAATACTGGGGCCACCTACAAAAACTCCCACATATATTTCCTGGCCCCGAATAGTAGTTTTCGCTGCCAGATAATGCTGGTTTGAAGAAGCTGGCAGGTAATAACCTATATCCCCCCGGCTGACAGAAGTCGTGCCTCCCTGAAAGTAATCTCTTTGATATAAGGCACTGCCATAGCTGCCAATTTCATCACCGGATCCGGAAAAAAGGACTTCAAAGTCTGCTCTTTGCAGGGCATTTTCATAATTTCTAAATATTTCAATCACAGTTCGGTCCTGGGGAACATAGTAAAGGGTTTTGGTTAATCTTCCGGCCAGCTCTATACTTTCTTCAAATTCTTCACTATCACTATCCCACAGGCCCAGGCCCAGCTCATATTCATCATATTCCAGTTCTGTCTGAAAAACTATTTTAGAAGCAGGGAAACGTGATATCAAAGGGTGATCTCTAGCCCCTTCTGCCTCCCGGCGGTCCAGAACAAGACGTTCAGTATCCCTCTTTTCAAAATCCAGATTTACTTCAACCTGGCTGTCATCAAGATCCCTGCTTTCAACTACAGTGACCAGGGCAATGTGATCTCTTCTATGAATACTGGCCCCACCGGTCAGAACACTTACATAAACCTCTTCTCCATCAATCTCAGCTCTACCAAGCAGGTAATGCTGATCGGCAACACCTCTGACATGATAACCTATATCTCCCCGGCGTGTAGAACTGAAGCCGCTGTTAAAATCAATACTGGAGGCCAGTGCTGATCCATATCTTCCCAGCTCATCACCCACACCGCTGAACAGAATCTCAAACCCTGAACCCTCCAGTGCCGCTTCATAGTTTTTATAAACTTCCATCGGTGAATGTTCCGAAGGAAGATAGTACAGTTTTCTGGTGATCCGCCCTGCAGCCAGAATACTGTCTTCATAAACTTCCTCATCACTGTCCCATTTACCCCTACCCAGTTCATATTCATCATAATTTACAGCATGGTAATAAACAATCCTTGATTCGGGAAAACGTGTAATCAGGGGGTGATCTTCACTTCCCTCAACATCAGCGCCCAAAGCAGTCCCGGTCAATAATAACAGCCCGGTACATAAAATAAGAAAAATTTGTTTTACCATAGTTCTCTCCCCTTTTCAATTTATTTTGCCAGTCTGACACCCGATAACAATTAAAATAGTCCCTTTATATGTATATTCTTCATTACTAAAAATAAACCTTGTTTTACCATTATTTTAGCTTATTTAGCTTATTACATTACAGGCTTTTTTCATTAAAGATTGTTTTATTATTGTTTGAAGCCTGATTTGATTTTTTCTCTTTTCGCAGAGGTAGTTACGGTGTTTTTACTTTAAAAAATTGCTAACTGCATCAACCACCAAAGCCTGCTGTTTTTTTCTGCTAATTTGGGCTTCATTATCTCCATCCTGAAAACCATACCAGCCAAATTGCGAATGATTGCCTCCCTTAATTTCTACCCATTGGGTATCTTCAGGCAAATAATCTTTTGAATCATTGATTTTAATAAGAGATGTTATCCCATCTTTATCTCCATAGATTGATAAAACCTGTAGATCTTTGTTTGACAAATCATTATTTTGGGCAGGATAGGAAGCCAGAAGAATTAACCCGGTTAATTTTTGATAATTATTATAGGCAAATCTGGCTGCCATAGCTCCCCCCAATGAATGACCACCAATTACCCAATCTGTAATCTCACCGTATTCATCTATTACTTCCCCGGCCCGATTTACACCCAGTACAGCCAGATTTAAAGGCATAGGAACAACAACTACCTTATAGCCCAATTTTGCTATCTCATAGGCCAGGGGAGCATAGGCTTCAGGCTGTACCCGGGCTCCCGGATAGAAAATAAAACCGGAAGCAGTTTCTTCACCTGATGGTCTAAAGGTTAACCATTCATTAACTTCAATATTAACCTCTTCATCTCCCTCCAAATAACTTTCTGCCTCCACCATTGGCCCATAGGGTCTTAAATACCAGACCCCAGATATAATAATAATTATTAAAACCAGTAAAATTATTTTGTATTTATGTTTCATATACCGAAAACCTCTTTTCTTTAATAAATACTTTATGAAAAAATAAAGGAACTAAAACAATTGATAATTTAATTTAAAATAGATCTAAAAAAAACAATTTCACACTGATACAAACGGATTTCCCTTAATAAAAAACCTCCATAACTTTTCTCTGTATTCTTCAGCATAATCTATATTTATCCTTTTACCTGAAATTACTTGATACTCTGGATTATTATCATCTGTTTTTAAATAAATTTCATCTCCCGAAACCAAATCATAGCCATTTAATTCTTTATTAATATCCAATGCCTGAGATAATTTTCCGGGGCCATTCGTAAATTCTTCAACTTGTTTGCTCTTGATATCTCGTTTTTCTTTAATAATTTCAATCCCGGAAAGCGGTTCTACGGCCCTCACAAAAACCGCTTCTGGCTTGCCTTTTTCATTTGTTACTATGTTGAAACAATTATGTATTCCATATATCAAATAAACATAAACACAGCCGCCGGAATTAAACATGACTTCTGTGCGGTCAGTCTTCTTATTCTGATATGCATGACTTGCTTTATCTTCGGGTCCAGCATAAGCTTCGGTTTCTACTATTCTGCATTCTACTTTTTCACCTTTTAATTTTCTAACTAATAATTTCCCGACCAGATTTTCAGCCACAGTAACTGCATCCTGTTTATAAAAATCTTCTCCCAGTCTCAACTTACTTCCTCCTATATTTCAACGAAAAATTTCCGCCTTCTTTGTTTTTATCTTCCATAAAAATTATTCTTCCCTCTTGCAGCTGACATATACAATTACCTAACCCTCAATAGCCCTTCTCTTTTCATTCCAATCTTTTGCATGACCTTTCCGGAGGCCGGATTTTCTTTCTGGTTTATTCGCTTTAACAGGAGCTATCTAAAAATTTCTCACCATCTCCATGGCAATCTGTTCCCATTCAAAAATATTTTGTGGTCTGTGAGCACATGAACTGATGTCCTTTAGAACAATGTCACAGGAACAATTATACTTTTTACTGGCCTGAATAATGGTTTCCAATTCATTCCTGGCCTCTTTTTCATTTAATTTACGCCCCGACACAACTGAAGGATTTGGTTTGGCAGACAGCACATATTTTTCATTAATTGCTTCAGCTGCTGCATTAACATCAGCCCAGGGAGAAATAGATATTTTTCTCAGGTTGGGTATCTTTTCCACAATATCTATTTTTTCATCCAGCGCTTCACAACAGCCATAATATACCAGGCCACATTGACCAACAGTTTTTTTCATATACTCAATGTCAAACTCCTTGTGCATTTCTTTGGAAACTGAAGAAAATATCTGAGCCGCCCCTCTTCCCCAGACATTTTCCCGGGTCAAGTTATTCCCCTCAAAATCATCGCCAGGCAAATCATCAGTTTTTGCCGGCGTACAGTGCAAATCATAGGGGTCATTATCAAAGAGGCCCAGCTCTTCAACCTGTTTTAAATAAGACATTTTTGTCTCAGTTAGTCGAGCAGCAATTTTATGCATAAAATCAGGGCGGTCTATTAAATCAACAAGTAAATTATTAACTCCCCGATACCTGGCAATATCATCCCAGGTCATTACTCCATAATAAGAGATACCCGTAATTTTTACTGGAATAATGTCACCGATCATATCCCCAAGTAAATTATATCTCTCAATTGTTTTTTCCCTGTTATAAGATATTTCAGGATTATGTATTTTGGCCAGATCTTCTTCTGTTTTTAAAATATCCTTATAATCATGTGATTTAATATGATTTTTTTGATCTACACTTAAAGTTTCTTCTTCAACAGAAATACCAATACCCGTTGAATCAATAATTTTGCTGACAGGTATATAGGGAGGTACAATCATGTCCGCCGGAAAATATTTATCCCTGTAAATAGTTGAACGTAAATACCATTCCACTTCCCGTAAAAATTTATTTTCACACTTTAAAGTCAATTCATCGCCAATATTCATCTCGTTCCAGGGTAATTCATCAATTAAAACTACCGGCCTTTTCATTCTTAAGTCATTTACAGCTTTATGTAGTTCAATTTTCTGTCTGTTTCTTTCACAATGAGCAATCTCAAAATATTTATAAGTAAGCTCTCTTAATGTCTGCCTGTCCTGTTTTAGATTCATGGTTACCCCTCTTTCTGAAAATCTTATCTATCCTGCAATTCATCTCTCACAAATACTCCCCAAAATTCAGTTGGCTCATAATCATACAAATTTTTTAACATCCGGGGTCCGGCTTCATGATAAAAACACCAGGCTGTCCAGTGATATTCATTTTCGTGAATCCACTCGAATATATAAGATACCCATTCACCATAATCATATCCGAACTCATCCCTGTCACCCTCCATAATTCCCCATTCACCAATCAAAATAGGATGCTCCTCATTTATTATATCTATCGCCTCTTCTTTACTGGTTGCATATTCTGTTTTCCAGGGATACTTATGCGCATCATACATTAGACCTCGACTATCTTCAATATCCTCCAGGGCATATCCTTCAGCTATCCCTGATAAATCATAGCCCCAATCCAGGCCACCGGCAACAATTATATTCCTGGCTCCCTGTTCTCTTATCGTGTTAACTATACCCTGATGTCCCGGAGAATCAAAACTACCATCTTCTTTATGCATTGAAAAAGCATCATCGGTTTCATCATAATCCGTCACAACTCCTCCATTTTTCCAGACATCCCAGGAAATATTAAAAGGTTCATTATAGATCCCAAACAAAACATGGGGCTGGTTTTTGTATCTGGCGGCCGCACTTGCCCAAAATTCCTCGCTCCGGGTATCAGGAGCGACAAAACCATTCTGTTCCTTATCTTCTGCACTAAATACTCTTTCAACTTCAAAAGATACAGTGAAAATTAAAATGAGAAATAAAATTTAAATTATCCTTCAATATTTTTTAATAAAAATTACCCCTATTTAAGTTAAATTGAATTTATTATATGAAAAAAGTGGCCTTTCATAAACAAAGTTAACTATCTACTTTATTAACCATCTTTCAGATTCAGCAAAAAAAGTCATTTAAAATCTTGTCTATTTGCTTTTTTGAAAATATAATAACCGGACAAATGTCCTTGCTTAAAAAAGTAAACTCCTGATGTATTTAATTATTAATATCTTTGACCCTCTGAAAAAATTCTTTTTCCAATCCCGGTACTACTTTATCGCTTTTGACCTCTTTAATGTAATTACTGAGGTTTTGAATAATTATTTCTAATAGTTTTTCACCTTTTTTTCGACTGCCCTGAGCGGCATCACCAACATAGTGTTCTGGATAATCACTATACCAGTGAACTCCAGTAAAAGTAGGAGGTAAATTTTCCATCTTTTTTTGAGGTTTATAAAATTCATCCGGTATTGCTTCCTTTTTAACCAATTCTTCATGATTTGCCAAAGAAATACTGGTTTCATATTCACCAGCATGACCGTATATCTCGGTATCAAGTATTTCTTCTTTTTGTTCTGAAGAAATAAACTGCCAGTTTAATGGTAAATAAAGCGAATAACCTTTCTCTTCCCACAGCTGAGACTGAGCTAAAAATTTTATAAAATTATTATTCCCTCCATGACCATTCAAAATAATTATTTTCCTGAAGCCATTTCTCCCAATCTCATCCAGTACATTCTGAACCACTTTTAATAATAATTCAGGTTCTAATGTCACTGCCCCCGGGAAACATCGAGCCTCATATATCTGCCCAAAATAAAAAGGAGGAAAAACTACAGATGGCTCCTGTTCTGCAGTTTTTACTGCCATTTTATAAGCATTTAAGTAATCTGTCCCTAAGGGTAGATGCTCTCCATGCTTTTCTACTACTCCCATGGCCAGCAGACACACTCCTGTGTTTTTAGCAGCTTTTTTTAATTCTGGTGCAGTTAAT
>Ga0207421_10005050_pt1 | contig 14975 bp, 8 predicted proteins | sample SodLakKL_010_SED_4_FD_187542 | JGI IMG/M metagenome (GOLD analysis project Ga0207421, IMG submission 187542) | Alkaline sediment microbial communities from Lake Tanatar, Kulunda Steppe, Russia - 8KL_010_SED (SPAdes) (version 2) | ecosystem: Environmental > Aquatic > Non-marine Saline and...
CGTCATGAACAGGTCGAGGTCGAACGCGACCGACAGCGACAGCAGCTCGGAGCGGCCCTGGTCGTCGATGCCGGCGAAGGCCTCGTCCAGGGCGAGCAGTCGGGGGCAGGTCTTCGCGCCGGCGGCGAAGGCCGCGTGCGCCGCCGCGAACAGCGGCAGGTGCAGTGAGGCGGCCTTCTCGCCGCCGGACAGCCGGGCATGCCGTGCCCGGGTGAGAAGCGCCTGCGAGCCGTCGGCCTCCACGAGGAACAGCTCGAACCGGCGCCACCGGCGGTAGTCGAGGACCTCGGCCAACACCTCCCGGTACGGCGCCTGGGGGTCGGCAGCCCGTGCCGCCTTGATCTCGGCCGAGAAGTGCCGGCGCAGGGCTTCGAGCTGGTCGGGGCCGAAGTGCGCCGGGTCCTGGTCGAGGAGGCGGTGCACCTGCTTCCACTCCGGGGTCGCCCCGTCGTCAGCGCGCCACGCGACGCTGACGGTCTGCCCCGACGACAGCCGCCGTGCCCGCATCTGGTGGTCCATCGTCGCCACGAGATCGCGGGTCGCCTGCATGCGCTCGTGGATCTGGCCGCACACCGAGGTGAGCAGGGCGTCCTCGAACACGGCGCGTTCCCGCGCCGTGAGCAGGGCCTCCTGGTCGGCGCGCTGGCCGGCCAGCTCGTCGGCGAAGGCCGCCACGGACCGCTCGCCCAGGTCGTCGGCGATGGTCACCACGATGAGGTCGTCGTGGACGTCCCAGGAGGGGTGGTAGCCGCTGCCCAGGGCGTGGTCGAGCTCCTCGAGGCTGTGGGTGATGCGGGTCTGGGCGGCCTTGCGCCGTTCGTCGGCCCCGGACACGCCGACGACCAGCTGGTCGATCGCGTCCAGCACGGCGTCCTCGCCGGCGTCGTCCGACACGTCCAGGCCGAGGGGCCCGGCCAGGTCGGCACGCGCCAGGACGCTCAACCGTCGGTGGGCGGCCTGCACGCGATCACCGGTGGACGCGAGGGCCTCGCCCGCAGCGCGGACCTCGCCCTCGGCCTGCCCGCGGGTGGCGGCAGCGGCACGCATCCGGGCCTGCACGTCCGTGCGGGCGGTCTCGGCCGCGCGGAGGTCGTCCTCCACGGCCCGCAGGTCGGTGAGGACCGCCCGGGCGTCGGCGCCCATCCGTGCCTGCAGGGTGGTGAGCTCGACCTGCCGGGCGTCGCGTCGCTGCCGATGTTCCCGCGCGTCGCGGCGTCCCGCGTCGGCCGCCGAGCGGGCCTCCTCGGCCCGGGCACCGGCGGCGGACTCGGTCTGTGCCCGGGTGCCGGCCTGCGCCACCGCGGCGACCAGTTCCGCGCCGTCGGTCTCGAACCGTGACAGCGCGGCGGCGACCTCGCCGATCCCCTCGGGGGTGGCCGGCAGTGAGCGGGAGCGGGCGGTGACCCGGAACGCCTGACGGCGGTCGTTGGCTGTCCGCCGCGCGGCTTCGGCGCTGGCCGTGGCGTCGGCGAAGGCCTGCCGTGCCTGTTGGTGGCGTCCGGCGGCGATGTCGCGGTCCCGGAGCCGTGCCAGCAACACCGAGGTGGCAGGCAGCTCCCCGGTCGCCCGTGCGGCCGCGGCCAGCCACGCCTCCACCTCGGCGAGCCGCTCCCGCGTACGGGCCACCTCGACGTCCACCTCGGCGAGCTCGGCGTCCAGTGCGGCGATCCGTTCCGCCCGGTGTGCGGCCCGTGCCGTCGCGCCGATGTAGCGGGGCGCAGCCACGCGGTGGTGCCCGGCGAGCGGACCGAGCCGGTAGTGGCCGTCCAGGGACACCGTCGCGGCCCCGTCGAGGTCGCGGTCGGGCCGGTGGTCGGCCCGGTCGTCGGCGTCCGGCCCGGCGTCGTCGCGCAGCCGGACGCCCGCGAGCAGGGAGGCGACCACCTGCGGGTCGACGTGGCCCTGTGCCTCGGGCACGAGCACGTCGGCCAGGGTCGGGGTGCCGGTGGCGACGGGCCGGGCGACGACGAGGTGGCTGTCGTGCTCGTCGCGGGAGACGCGCCCGTCCGGACGGACCCAGGCGTCGAGCAGGCCGGCGGCCTCGAGTGCCGCCTCGATGGCGGCAGCCCGTGCGGGGACGAGGTCGTCGGCGAACCGGACCAGACGCCACAGCGGCGCGCCGGCACGGTCCTGCCGGTCCGCGGTGCGCCACACGGGCGGGCGCGGCGCGTCGTCGCGTTCCTCGGCGATGGAGCGGCGCCGCTCGCGCAACGCCTCGACCTGCCCGGCCAGGGCGGCGGCGGCCGCGGTATGGGTCGCGCGGTCGGCGGCGGCCGCCGAGCGGCGCGGTTCGAGCCGCGTGTTCCACACCTCCGCCAGGGTCGGTGCGCCCTCCTCGCCGAGCGAATCGGTCACGGCCCGGATGGCGTCGGACTCCTCGGTGGCCACCACCTCGGCGTGGCCGGTCGCCCAGTCGTCGACGGCGCGGCGCAACGCCGCGCGGGCTTCGTTCGCGGCGCGGTCGGCGGCCTCGAGCTGCTCACGCGCGTCGCTGTCCGCGGCCTCCGCGGCGTCACGTGTCTCGTCGGCGGTCACGACCCGGCGCTCGGCCTCGAGCAGGGCGTCGAGCAGCTCCCGGACCGCGTCGAGGTCGGCGCGGCGTGCGGCGGCACGTCCCCCGACCCGCCGGCGGAGCTCGTCGGGCTCGGTCGCGGCATCGTCATCGCTCCACGCCACCCCGGCCGTCGTCGCGCTGGCGAGCACGCGCGGGACGAGCCGTGCCACCTCGGCGTCCGCTCGTCGGCGGTCGGCGACGGCCCGGTCGTGCTCGGCGCCCGCGCGGGTCGCGGCCTGCTCGGTGTGCACGGCGCGCGCCTCGGCGCGTGCCACCTCGCCGTCGAGGTCCTGCACCGCCTGCTCGAGGTGCTGCAGCTGCCCGGCGGTGCGGAAGGCCTCACTGGCCTTCAGCGCGTCGCGGCGGGCGTGCCCGGTGGCCAGCCGTTCGTCGGTCGCGCTGGCTTCGGCCTCGGCCATGGCCTCCTCGGCCCGGGCCCCGTCGAGTCCCTGCTCGGCGGTGGCGCACCGCTGTTCCGCGGACCGGTGGGCGGCGAGCGCCTCGATCGCACCGTCGGCGCGGTGGCGGGCCTGGGTCCGCAGGTAGCCGCGGTAGTCGGTCACGAAGGTCGCGGTGGCCTCGTCGGCGTGGATCAGCCGGTCGAGGTCGCGTTGCACCGCCTCGAGGTCGTCGAAGGAGCGGGCCACCTGCTCGATCAGGTCCTCGTCGAGGGGACGGAGACCCCGGCTCAGGGTCTCGGACAGCGACTTCGGGTCGAGGTCCTTGGCGAGCATGGGTCGGCGCAGCGTCAGCACCAGGTCCAGCATCGCCTCGTAGCGTTCCGGTCCGAGGCCGAACAGCACCTCGTCGACGCGCCGTCGATGGTCGCTCGCGCGGTCCATGACCACCCCGTCACCGAGGTCGTCGGCGAGGCCCTTGCGGGTACGTGGCCGACCGTCGGGATCGACGAGCACGAGGTCCTCGCCGACGCGTCCGTCGACGACGAAGAACCACGAGCGCGGACTCGGGCGGGACCGTTGGGCCTGGAGTCCGACGCCGACCGTGACGTAGCGGACCGCGTGATCGTCGCCCGCGGCCAGCGCGAACTCCAGCCAGGCGTAGCCGTGGCCGGTGTCCCCGCCGCGCCACAACAGGTTGGCCTTCATGGTCCGGTTCTCGCCGGAGAACGGGTCGAGGCGGCGGGGGTCGAGCCGGCCGTCGAGCACGAAGGGGAACAGCACCTCCAGTGCCTTGGTCTTGCCCGAGCCGTTCGCGCCGCGGAGCACCAGTCGGCCATCGGCGAAGGCGAACACGGCGTCGCTGTAGTCCCACAGGCCGACCACACCGGCGCGGGTGGGGCGGAAGCGGGAGGTGGACGTGGTCATCGGGTTCCCTCGGAGTCGTCGACGGCGCGGGCCCGGGCCCGGTCGGTGAACGGCAGGTCGGTCACGTCGGTCAGTTCGTCCAGCAGCGAGCGTTGCGGGGACGGTGCCACCTCGACGACGAGGTCGCGGTAGCGGGCCAGCGCGGGACGGGCCACGACCCCACCCGGGACCGGGCGGACGAGATCGAAGCCGGCCAGCACGTCCAACGCCGCCGCGGTCAACGCCACCGGGTCGTCGCGCAGGTCGGCGGCGAACCGCTGGCCGTGGCTGGCGCACAGCCCCCGGACCCACGCGTGCAGCCATGCGTCGGTGAACAGCGGTCCCTGCGCGGGGTGGCGGTGCCCGGTGTCGCGGGCCCCTGCGCCGCGATCCCCGGGGTCGTCGTGATCCCCGGGATCGTTCGGGTCCGGCAGCGAGGGTTCGTTCGCCCACCCTTCGGACGGGACCGACTCCCCGTCGTCGACGAGCAGGCCGGGCGGGTTCGGTCGCGCGGCGTCGAGCCGGTCGCACATCGCCGCGCTGCGGTCGTCGAGGTGCGGCACCGAGGCGGTCGCCACCTCGCCGTCGCCGTCGGGTCCCGCACCGGCGGTCATGGCGTCGGCGAGCAGCAACGCGACCTGCGCGGCGGTCCCGCCGCTGGGGAACCGGCGGTCGGTGAACCCACCCGTGGCGTCGATCAGCGCGCTGCCCTCCGCGCGGCGTTCGAGCTGCCCACCGGTGAGCCGGTGCAGGTCGTCGGCGAGCGCGCGTCCCTGCTGGACGAGGTAGGTGCGGGCGCCGTCGTCGAGATCGTCGACGTAGACCACCGGGTACTCCAGCAGCAGCCGTGCGAGCCGGCGCCGCGTCGCGGCCCGGCGCGATGCGGCGCTGGTGTCGGCCCGCTCGTTGCGGCCGTCGGCGGTGAGCAGCGCCGAGACCGAGGGCACGTGCTGGAGCACCCGCGGCGGGACGGCGACGAGATGGAGCACGTCGCGGTCGAGGTCGTAGAGCGCCTCGCCGGACTCCGGGTCGCGCACCCAGTCGACCGTCGACGCCTCCACCTCGCGGAGGCCGCCCAGCTCGATCAGGTGGCGGACCACGTCGACGAACGCGAGCCGGTGACGGTACTGGTCGGGATCGAACCCGAGCCCGTCGATCTCCGCCGCGCGGCGCTTGAGCGCGTCGGCCAGTTCGGTGAGCGCGACCTGGGTGCCGGCGCGGCCCAGCGCCGCGAGCACCAGGCTCAGGTAGGCGTAGCGCCGTCGGTCGAACGGCTTGCGGTCGCGGCGCCGGACGAGCCGTTGGGTGCCGTCCAGCCGGTCGATGGGCCGCAGCAGGCGGGCGCAGGTCGCGGACAGCTCCAGGCGGTAGCCGGCGAGCGTGGCGAGGTCGTCGGTGAGCGGCGTCGAGAACCGGCGCACCAGCGGCAGCGCGGTGCGGTCGGGGTAGCTGGTGGTGACCAGCGGATGGAGCAGCAGGGTGCGGGCGGCGCGCTGGTAGTCGGCCAGGTCGGTGTCGCGGACCTGCTCGGCGATCATCGCGACACCTCCTCGATCTCCAGTCGCACGTCCTCGATCTCCAGTCGCACGTCGGGCAGCGTGAGCACCCCGGACGGGGTGCGCACGCGCGAGCCGACGGGGTCCGGTCGCAGGCGGAGCCGGATCCCGACATCGCTGCTGTCGGCGTGGACCCGGCCCGAGGTGACCGACCGCGTCTGCAGGGCACGGTCGAGCAGCCGCAGCAGCAGTGCGACCTCGTGGTCGGCGAGCACCCGGTCGTGGAGGGGCTGCGCGAGCAGGCTGCGTGCCGCCCCGGCCTGGGCGGCGCGCTCGGTGAGCTGCCGTCGGCGCCCGTACTCGCGGGCGAGACGGTCGTCGGGCAGGGGAGCGGGCCGGCCGGGGCTGGGTGCGCGGCCGTGCTCGCGCAGCGTGGTGGAGACGGGCACCGGTGGCGCCTGCCACCAGCTGCGGTCGGCGCTGGTCACCTCGGGGTCGTCGGCGGCGATGGCGAGGTGGCGGGCCGAGCGGACCCCTGCGGCGACCGACCACAGGGCGGCCGCGTCGGCGTCGGACGGCGCCGACCAGCACCAGGCTGCGAGCTCGCGCAGCTGGGCGTCGCGGCTGACCCCCGAGCGGCGTGCCTCGGTGACCTGGCGCAGCAGCGCGGCGAGGTCGGCGATCGCCGAGGTCGTGCGCGCGTCGAGCCGGTCGATCGTCGCGGTCTGCCCGGGGTCGCCGACGAACCAGGCGACGATGCCGTCCCAGTGCCCCCGCCACCGCGCCGCGCGTTCGGCGGGGGTCGAGAAGGGGGAGGGGTCGGCCTGCGCCGCGAGGTCGACCAGGCCGTCCTCGCCCGTCGCACGGACGTCGGCCACCGCGGCGCCGATCAGGGGGCCGTAGCGCGACAGCTCGGCGTGGAACGTGCGCAGGTGGTCGAGCAGCAGGTCCTTGTGGCGCAGGAACGTCTCGGGGCGGGCGTCCTCGGTGCGGGCGAGCTCGCCGATGACGAGGTAGAAGCGGGCGGCGCGGTCCGCGAGGTCGGTGAGAACACCGTGCAATCGGTCGAGCAGGCGGTGGACCGCGACCGGGTCGCCGGCGAGGTTCGCTTCCTTCAGCGCGGCGAGGTCTTCGAGGATCGTGCCGAGCGCGATCGCCTTGAGCTGGGCTTCGTCGGGCCGCGCGGCGATGACCCGCTCCACCGCGTCGTGCGCCAGGAAGCCGAGTTCGGTGAACTGGTAGACCGAGGCCCGACGGCGGTACTCGGCGATGCTGCTGACCCGGCCGCTGTCCTGGCTGCGGTCGAGCACACCCCAGTCGACGAGCGCGTCGAGGCTGCCCGGCAGGTCGGTCGCCTCAGGGATCGTGGGGTCGCCGTCGGTGAACTCGTCGAGCGCGGCCGCGACCTGCTCGGTGGTGAGCCGCACCTCGTAGGTCCGGCGGGCCCGATCGAAGATGCGCAGGAGCCACAGGTACAGCTGGCGATCCGGCCCGCTCAGCCAGCCGAACAGCCGCAGCCGATGGTCCAGCGTGTGGACGGCCACGGTCGCGGCCGGGGAAGGTGCGCCGTCTGCGGCGCCGTCCGAGGAAGGAGGTTGCACTCCGGCGGCTCCTGGTCCGGGAGGAGGTCGAGCCCGACCGTCGGGAGACTACGGGGCCGCTGCGACATGGTGCGCGTCGCGGCGCCGGTGTGACCGTGCGTGATGTCGCCCGACTCCTCGGTGGCGCACGACGGGCGGCCGCCCCACATGGGACGGCCGCCCGCGCGGCGTGGATCGATCCGCTCAGCGGTGGAGGTCGAAGCGGTCGGCCTCCATCACCTTGACGAACCCGCGGACGAAGGCGTCGATCATGTGCTCCTCGCCACCGTTGGCCGCGTACTCCTCGGCGATCGCGCGCAGCTGCGAGTTGGACCCGAACACCAGGTCGACACGCGTCGCGGTCCACCGCGTCTCGCCCGTCTTGCGGTCCCTGCCTTCGAACCGGTCCTCGCCCTCACCGATCGGCTCCCAGACGGTCGCCATGCTGATGAGGTTGCGGAAGAAGTCGTTCGTCAGCTGGCCCGGACGCTCCGTCAGGATCCCGTCGGTGTTGCCCTCACCGGCGTTGGCCCCGATGGCGCGCATGCCGCCGACGAGCGCCGTCATCTCCGGCACGCTCAGGTTCAGCATGAACGCCCGGTCGACCATCAGGTGCTCGGTGGGGATGGACTCCTGCTTCTGCAGGTAGTTGCGGAACGCGTCGTGCCTCGGCTCGAGGTAGGCGGTGGTGTCGATCTCGACCTGGTCCTGGGTCGCGTCGGTGCGACCCGGGGTGAACGGGACGGCGAGTTCGTGGCCGGCCGCCTCGGCCGCCATCTCGACGCCGACGCTCCCGCCGAGCACGATCAGGTCCGCCAACGAGATGTTCGCGTCGGAGGCGTCCTTGATCTCCTCGAGCCTGGCGAGCACCGCCGGGACACCGGAGCTGACGTTGACGTCCCAGCCGGCCTGCGGCTCGAGACGGATACGCGCGCCGTTGGCGCCACCGCGGTGGTCGGTCTGGCGGTAGGTGCAGGCCGACGCCCAGGCGGTACCCACCAGCTGTGCGGCGGTGAGTCCGGAGTCCGCGAGCGTGGCTTTGAGCGCGGCGATCTCCGTGTCGCTGACGAGCGGTCCCTCGTGGGCGGGGACCGGGTCCTGCCAGATGAGTTCCTCGTCGGGGACCTGGGGGCCGATGTAGCGCGCGCTCGGTCCCATGTCGCGGTGCAGGAGCTTGTACCAGGCACGGGCGAACTCGTCGGCGAGCACGTCCGGGTTCTCGCGGTACTCCTTGGAGATCTCGAGGTAGTCCGGGTCGGCGATCATCGCCATGTCGGCGGTGGTCATGACCGGCGGGTTCATCTTGCCCTCGACGTGCGCGTCGGGGACCCAGTACCCCTCCTTGACCTCGACGGGCTCCCACTGCTTCGCGCCGGCCGGCGACTCCACGACCTGCCATTCGTGGGTGAAGATCGTCTCGAGGTAGGTGTTGTCCCACTTGGTCGGCGTCGGGGTCCAGGCACCCTCCAGACCCGAGGTGATCGTGTACTCACCCAGCCCGGTCTCGTGCGAGTTGGCCCAGCCGAAGCCCTGCTCGTGGATCCTGGATGCCTCGGGGAGCTCGCCGACCGCGTCCTCGGGCCCGGCACCGTGCATCTTGCCGAAGGTGTGGCCACCGACCGTCAGCGCGACCGTCTCGCGGTCGTTCATGCCCATGCGTGCGAAGGTCTCGCGTACGTCCTGCGCGGACTTGAGCGCGTCCGGCACACCGTTGGGACCCTCCGGGTTGACGTAGATCAGCCCCATCTGGACCGCAGCGAGCGGGTTGTCGAGCACCCGGCTGCCATCCTCCCAGGTGCCGGTGTAGCGCTCGTCCTCCGTCGCCAGCCACTCGGTCTCCGGACCCCAGTAGATGTCGTCCTCGGGCGCCCAGATGTCCGCGCGGCCGAAACCGAAGCCGAAGGTGGTGAAGCCCATCGTCTCGAGCGCCCGGTTGCCGGCGAACACCAGCAGGTCGGCCCACGAGATCCTCTCGCCGTACTTCTCCTTGATCGGGTAGAGCAGACGGCGCGCCTTGTCGAGGTTGCCGTTGTCCGGCCAGCTGTTCAGCGGCGCGAAGCGCTGCGCCCCGGTGCCACCACCGCCGCGGCCGTCGAGTGCCCGGTAGGTGCCGGCCGCGTGCCACGACATGCGGATGAAGAACGGCCCGTAGTGCCCCCAGTCGGCCGGCCACCAGTCCTGCGAGTCCGTCATGAGCGCATCGACGTCCGCGGTCAGCTCGTCGACATCGAGCCGGCTGAACGCCTCGGCGTAGGAGAAGCCCTCGCCGAAGGGGTTCGCGTCCGGGTGCTTCTGGTGCAGGATGTTCAAGGTGAGCTGGTCGGGCCACCAGTGCTCGTTGCCCTGCAGGCTGGGCGTGGTGCGCGATGCCCACTCCGGGCGCGTGGTCTGTTGGTCGGACATGTTTGTCCTCCTCGGGAGGGTCACGATGTACACCGGGTCGACGGACGACGTCGGCCGGATCGAACGGCCTGGAGACGTCGGGTGCGCCGCGTCCGACCTTAGAACGGTTCGAGGTCCGGAGCAAACCTGCTGTTGAGGCAGTGATCAGGTCTGGTAGCGTTCTACCCTCTGCGAGACCGAAGACCTCTCTGGGGAACCTCTGTGCAAACGCTCGTGGCCCGCCTACGCGACCGGGAATGGCGCCTCACCGCGCAACGGCGCGTGATCGCCGAGGCGATGACCGGTCAGCACGTGCATCTGACGGCGGACGAGGTGTTCGAACGTGCCCGTGCGGCCCTGCCCGAGGTCAGCCGTGCGACGGTCTACAACACCCTGAACGAGCTCGTCGGCATGGGCGAGCTGCTCGAGATGGCCCACGCCGACGGCCGCAAGCGCTACGACCCGAACGTCGAGGAGCGCCACCACCACCTGGTGTGCGTCGGCTGCGGGCGGATGCTCGACGTGTACGCCGACGACCCGGACCTGTCGGACGACCAGCGGCACGGCTTCGAGCTGCTCGACATCGAGGTCACGTTCCGCGCCCGCTGCCCCGCCTGCGTCCGCGCACAGGCGCCCGCGTCCTAGCGGTGCGCACGACGTCGGCTCCTCCGGGCGACGACGGTGAAAGCCGGTTCGGCCGTCTCGGTCGATCAACCCCCACGGGCGGGAGCGTTCGCGCCCCGACCTCGATCGCCAGCGACCTACAGTGGCCCGGTGACCATCCGCATCGGCACCTCCGGCTGGAGCTACGACCACTGGGACGGCGTGTTGTACCCGCCCGGTATGGCCGCCCGCGATCGGCTGGGCGTCTACACCCGGCATTTCACCACGGTGGAGTTGAACGCGAGCTTCTACCGCTGGCCGCGCGAGGCCACCTTCGCGTCCTGGAACCGGCGGTTGCCCCCGTACTTCCACATGACCGTGAAGGCTCCGCGCGGGCTCACGCACGCCAAGCGCCTCTACGCCCCCGAGGCGTGGGTGGAGCGCATCTGCCGATCGTGGCATGCCCTGCGCGACCATCGTGGCATGCTGCTCGTCCAGCTCCACCCCGCCCATCAGCGCGATGACGCCCGCCTCGACCACTTCCTCGGGCAGTTCCCCGACTGGGTCCGCATCGCCGTCGAGTTCCGCCATCCCTCCTGGGTGCACGACGAGGTGTTCGGGCTCCTCGGGCACCATCGGGCCGCCTACGTGGTGATGTCCGGCGCTGGGTTGCCGTGCGTGCTGCGGGCGACCTGCGAGACGGTGTACCTCCGGCTCCACGGCCCCGACCCAGCCCACCTCTACGGCGGCTCCTACGCCGATGAGGATCTGCGCTGGTGGGCGGAGCGCATCCGCGAGTGGGAGACCCAGGGCCGCGACGTCTACGCCTACTTCAACAACGACGGCGGCGGCAACGCGGTCCGCAACGCCTGGACGCTGCGGCACGCCACCGGTGCGTGACGCTCGCGAGCTCACGCCGGCCACCACACCGGGATGCAGGCAGGCCGAGCTCCGCGATCGCAACGGCTTCGCTGGTCGCACCGCGGACCCGTCCGCGCGGGGGTGCACTTCTCGAACGCGGCCGCCACCGCGATGGCCGCGGCGACCACGGCGGTCGCCACGCTCACCACGTCTGTGGACGACGGAGCACCTCGCCGCGGAGCGTCCGCGGGGCTGTCCCGGACGGACAGCCGTCGTGGCAGCGCCGCAACGCTGAGGGTCACAGCAGGACGGTGATGCCGATCCACGCGAGCACGATGAACGGGAGCCAACGGCCGACGAGGTAGATCCGCCGGACCCACCACATCGAGGTCGTGCCCAGCGCCGTCTGCAGGCGCTGCATCGGGACCAGCCAGCAATAGAACCCGCCCCCGAAGATCCCGGAGAACAGGATCACCTGCCCACCGACGTTCTGATCCACCCAGTCCAGGAACCGCGTGTCGCCGACGCTGACCTGAAGCGGCGTGAAGCTCAGCGCCGACGGGATCGCCATGACCAGCATGATGCCGGCGACCACCAGGACGGCCGGCGTGTGACGCAGGTGGAACTCCTCCGCGACCGCGCTCAGGATGACCTTCAGCCCCGCCACGCTGGAGCTGAACGCCGCGACGAAGAACAGACCGAAGAAGGCGATCGCCAACGGGGCTCCCCACGCCATGGCCTCGAATGCGCGAGGCAGTGTGCTGAAGGCCAGTTGGCTGCCCTCGCCGGGATCGAGCCCGTAGGTGAACACGAACGGGAAGATCATCCAGCCGGCCAGGAGCGCGATGCAGGTCTCGGTGCCCGCGATGATCAGGGACGCGCGCGGGACGTGAGCCTTGGCCGGGATGTAGCTGCCGTAGGTGACGAGGTAGCCCTGGCCGATCGCCAGCGAGTAGAAGCCCTGCCCGAAGGCGATCACCCACAGGGAGGGTTCTCGCAGTGCCGACAGGTCCGTCGACAACATGAACTCCCTGGCCTGATCCCATCCCTCGGTTCGACTGGCCGTCACGACCAGGGTGACGATCACCACCAACAGCACCGGCATCAACAACCGTGAGAACGTCTCGATCGCCTTGACGCCGCGTACCAGCAGGATCCCCGCCAGCACCAGCACGGCCAGGAACCAGTAGAGCGAGGCGTACCCGGACGAGAACTCCTCGAAGGGCCGGACGCCGAGGCGCAGGGCATCGGCCGCGTACCCCATCGTCCAGCCGGTGATCACGAGGTAGTAGCTGGTGATCACCGCGGTGAAGCCGACGACGAACCAGCCGTACCAGGCACCGGTTCGGTGGACCTGGCGGAAGGTGTGCACCGTGTTTCCCTGTGCCAGCCGACCCGCCGCCACCTCCAGGTACATCAGGGGCAGACAGACCACCACCATGGCCACGATGTAGGCGAGGATGAACCCGCCGCCCCCGTACTCGCCGACCAGGTAGGGGAACCGCCAGATGTTGCCCAACCCGACCGCGGCCGCCGCCATGGCGAAGATGAAGGCCGGCTCCGAGGACCACTGGTCACGATCCTTCGCGGTCGTGGTCCCCGGCTGCTCCGGTGAGGTTGCTGGTCTGTCGTCCTTCACGGGGCACGGCCTTCGGATCGGATCGAGCGGGGTGTCGTGACGGCCGGGACCGTACTGGGTGGATCTTCGCCGGCGTGGCTCGGGCCGGGACCCTGACGTCGGGGTGACGCCGCCGCCTCCCGGCAGCTCCTCGCGGCCGGAACGGCGTCTACCGTCGGCTTTCGGCCCACGTCTGTGGGTCGACGTCGTGAGCCGGGGAGGGCGAGCGTGGAAGAGTCGACGACGACGGTGATCACCGGCGACGGGCAGCCGTTGCACACCTACCGCTGGTCACCCGACGGCCGGCCGAAGGCCGTCGTGCAGATCCAGCACGGACTGGCCGAGCATGCCGCTCGCTACCGGCGCTTCGCCGAGGCGCTGACGGGCGCCGGCTATCTCGTCTACGCCGCCGATGCCCGCGGTTCCGGTCATAGCGCGACCAACGGGTACGGGGCGTGGGGCGTGGACGGCTGGCCGGGCTGGGTCGACGATGTCGGCCGGCTGACCGCCCGTATCCGCGCACACGAGCCGGAGTTGCCGCTCGGGCTGTTCGGGCACAGCATGGGGTCGTTCGCCATCCAGCAGCATCTGCTCGACCACGATGACGATGTCGACGCGGTGGTGCTGTCGGGAAGCACGGAGGTCGGTTGGCTCGTGCCGGTGCTGGACGCCGACGAGCCGGCTGACCTCAGCGCGTTCAACGAGCCGTTCGATCACCGCACCGGGTTCGAGTGGCTGAGCCGAGACGAGGCCGAGGTCGACGCCTACGTGGCCGACCCGGCGTGCGGCTGGGAAGCGCCACCACTGCCCGACATCGACACCCTCGCGGCAGCTGCCGATCCCGCGCGTGTCGCCACCATCCGCGGTGATCTGCCGCTCCTCATCGTGTCCGGTGCGGATGACCCGCTCGCCCGGGGCGGCCCGGCGGTCGAGGCGCTGGCCGAGCAGTATCGGACGGCCGGCCTCGCCGACGTACAGGTGCAGCGGTATCCCGGCGCTCGGCACGAGGTGCTGAACGAGACCAACCGGGACGAGGCCACCGCTGACATCGTTGCGTTCTTCGATCGGACGCTCGCGTGAGGGTTCGAATGCGTCCGGAGCCGTGTCCCGGATCGTCTCACGTGGGTGGTGAGTGTGTCGCTCACCGTCGCTCGAGCTCTCGTGGTCCGAGCCGCATGGTCAGGAGGTAGCGATCACCCCGGTACCAGGACGTCGTGTACTCGATGGGGCTCGTGCGGGCGTCGGTGCTCCGCTGGAAGACCAGCAACGGCGCCCCTGCAGCCACCTCCAGCAGCTTGGTCCGGGGCCCGATCGCCGGCTCGGACCACAGCAGCTGTTCGCCGTCGTCGGGCGGGAGGCGGTACCGATCGCGCAGGATCCCGTAGATGGATCCGGTCAGGTCCTCGTCCAGGAGGCCGGGAAGTCGGTGCAGTGCGTAGTGGGCGATCTCGTGGGCCATGGGGCGGCCGTCCGCGAAACGCAGCCGCTCGATGCGGGCGCAGGAAGCGCCGAGCCTCAGACCGAGAGCCTCTGCCACGACGGCATCCGCCGGGGCCTCCTCGGCGCGGAGCACCGACGAGGCAGGTCGGAGCCCACGGCGATGCATGTCCTCGGAGAACGACGCGAGGTGGAGTCGCGAGGTCACGCGTTGCTCGGCGACGAAGGTCCCCTTGCCGTGCCGGCGCTCGAGCAACCCCTCGTTGACGAGTTCCGTGATGGCCGTGCGCACCGTGGTGCGACTGACCTCGAAGCGGACCATCAGCTCCCGCTCGGACGGGATGGCATCGCCGGGCGACAGTCCGCTCGCGATGAGCTCGGCGAGGGTCGCCTGCAGCTTCCGGTACTTCGGTCGGTCGGCGGCCGGGTCACGGTCATCGGCGACCGGCCCACGCGAGCTGGAGGGACCCCTTGGCATGCGCACGCCCTCCGATGGTTCACCGCGATCAGGGGTGGAAGGTAACTGGTACGGTCCAGTGCAACTGGTACGTACCAGTTGTGCGTGGACCGGGAGCGCGGCAATGGACATCGTCGGGGGGCCTCGGGTACTGCTCGATGACCGGTTGGTCGACGATGCCTGGATCGGCATCGACCAGGGCCGGGTGGTGGACATCGGCACGGGCCCCCCTCCCGGCACGCATCGGTGGCTACCCGAAGGTGTGCTCGCACCGGGTCTGATCGACGGGCAGCTCAACGGGGCGTTCGGGGTGGATCTCGTCGCCGCCGATGCCGCGGAGTGGCACGAGGTCCACACGCGGCTGCTCGGCACGGGGGTGACGGCGGTGGTCCCCACCTTCATCACTGCGCCGGTGGACGAGTTGGCCGTCGCCATGAGGACCGCAGGTCGGTACATGGGGCAGACCCGCGGACGCGGGGCAGCACCCTCGGCGCGGACGGTCGGCCTCCACCTCGAGGGGCCCTTCCTCGCGCTGGCACGGCGCGGCGCGCACGACCCGCGGTACCTGCGGGACCCGACACCTCAGGCGATCGACACGCTCATCGAAGCCGGGGCGGGCGTGCTGCGCTACGTCACCCTGGCACCGGAACGTCCGGGGGCGCTCACGGCCGTCGAACGTCTGG
>Ga0207421_10005053_pt1 | contig 14971 bp, 13 predicted proteins | sample SodLakKL_010_SED_4_FD_187542 | JGI IMG/M metagenome (GOLD analysis project Ga0207421, IMG submission 187542) | Alkaline sediment microbial communities from Lake Tanatar, Kulunda Steppe, Russia - 8KL_010_SED (SPAdes) (version 2) | ecosystem: Environmental > Aquatic > Non-marine Saline and...
GCTTCGCGCGCGAGCCGGTTGCGAGCACAATCGCGTCCGCACCAAGCCGGCGCCCGTCGTCGAGCGTGAGCGTTCGCGCGGCGGGGTCGAGTGCGGTTGCGCTGCACCCGGTCCAGAGCTCGATCGCGTGATTTTCGTAAAACGATGCCGGCCTGAGTGCGATGTCGTCGAAGCCCATCTCACCGGCGAGGTAAAACTTCGAAAGCAGCACGCGGTCGTAGGGCCGGCCGGCCTCCGGGGTGATCATCACGATGCGCCCGGCAAACCCGTCGCGCCGCAGCTGCTCGGCTGCCATCGCGCCGCCGGCGCCTGCGCCGACAATCGCGACGGTGCGCTCGTCGGCGCCACGCCGTACACCGGTTACACCCGCGCCGGTGGGCTCACCCGCCGCGGCAGGGCCCGCAGAGTGAGCGAACTCAGGCTCGTGGCGGGGGCCGACCAAGACGCGCCCGTCGCGTTCGCTGAGCTCGTAGCGCGGGAGGTCGTCGAGTGAAGGCGGCGAGAGCATGGTGCCGCTCAGCGCATCGAAGCGCGCGTTGTGACACGGGCAGGTGAGCACCCCATCGGCGAGATAGCCGTTCGAGAGCGGACACCCCACGTGCGGGCAAGAGTCGGCCCAGGCGCGGAGTTCGTCGCCGCTTCGCACAAGGAGTACGCGCTCGTCTTCCTGTAGCTCTACCGAGAGAAATGATCCGTCTTGTATGTCTTGGCTCGCGGCCACGTCTTTCCACTGATCTGCTGCCATGGTTTTGGTCACCTCCGTCTTGCTTAAATACTATGGTAGGAACCCTCGAGACGGCAAGAGCACAACAGCTATGGGGCGCAAATTCTTCCGCGACAAACGTATGACGGTACCGTACCGGAGTTGCAAGTACTAGTGCGATAAGCGGAAACCCCGCGCAACCGGCGTCTCGGGCGGCCAGGCCGCAGCGAGCCGGCATGCCGGCGACGGGTTTCCTTATCAACTCCGTTCGTCGATTGATGTAGGACTTTTCGCGACCGGGCTGCAGCTCAGTGTTGCCGGATTGGTGTTGGACGAACACTATCGGCTACCGACGGCTGAGGACCGGGGACTCGCCTCGTTCGACCGCAATAGCGTCCCGCAGCTCGACCGGCTGATGATGCACCCGTACTCCGAGATCCATCATAATGCCTCGCACGCGCTGTTCGCGGCTGCTATGATTGCGCCGATGCCGGTGCTGATGGGGCGTAAAGACCGAGGCGCGGTTCGCACAATCGGCGTGATGTACGGCCAAACGGTTCTCCTGTCCTTTGGGCTCAAGAGAACTTTGGTGCACGCGTTTCCGCGTTATCGTCCGCAATCGTATTACGACGAAGGACCGCGGTCCTTGCATCGAGAACAGAACTCGCGAATGTCGTTTCCGTCGGGGCATACGGCTCACCCCTTTGCCGCCGCGACATTCGCGACCACGGTGTTTGCCGAGCTCCACCCCGAAAGCAATTATCGCTATGCCGTTGCAGCCGGCACATACGGCATGGCTGCGGGCGTTGCCGGTCTCCGGGTGATGGCCGGCAAACACTTCTTGACTGATGTTTTGGCGGGCGCGGCTTTAGGAAGTTTTGCCGGGTGGCTGGTCCCGCGGCTCCACCGAGCCGACCGAACACACGACTACACCTTACAGCCGCTCCTGAGCCCCGAAGGTCTCGGGGCAATGATGCGAGTTGCGCTGTGACGATACTCAGAGAACGATCAACACCTCCGCTCAGCGCGCGAGTTGTACTCGTCTTGCTCCTGCTGTCTCTGCAGCTTGCGGCGGGTCACGAGCTGCTCGCCGAGACGCTGCGGGTGCACTTCATCGATGTGGGGCAGGGGGGCGCAGTACTGCTCGAGACTGATGAGCACGCGGTGTTGGTGGACGCGGGCGAATCGGAACGGGCCGCACGCTACCTCAGCGAGCTCGAGATCCACCGGCTCGATCTTGCGGTTGCAACGCACGCGCACGCGGATCACATCGGCGGCTTCCCGGCGGTATTCGATACCGTTGAGGTTCGGAGGCTCTGGTACAACGGGCAGGAGCACACCACCGTGACCTTCGAGCGCTTTCTCGACGCCGCGCTCGCGTCCGAGGCGCTGTACCATGAGCCGGTGCGCGGTGAGGAGATCGCGTTCGGCCGCCTCACGATCGAGGTGCTGCACCCCGAGCACAGCGCCGCCGAGTACGAGGGGCACCTGCACGATAAGAACATAGTGCTGCAGGCGCGCTACGGCGAGTTCTCGGCGCTCCTCACCGGAGACGCCGATCAGAGCGTGGAACATGAACTACGCGAGCGCGAGGGGCTCGCCCTGGGCTCTACGGTGCTGAAGCTCGGCCACCACGGCTCCAACACCTCTTCGTCTCGTGAGTTCCTAAAGGCGGTCTGCCCCGCCGTGGTGGTGTACCAAGCCGCGTGCGACAACCCCTACGGCCACCCGCACGCCGAGGTTCTCGAGCGTGTTGCAGCCTTCACCGATGCCGAGCTGTTCGGCACCGACCGGCACGGCACGATTGTGATCGAGACCGACGGCATAGAGTACGAGGTGATACCGGAACGCGAGGAGGCCATTGAGCCGCCGGCGGCGTACCGAACGCCGGCGGCGCCGCCGGCGGTTAGTGCTTCTTGCGAAAGCTTGTAAAAAACTTCCGTTCGGCCTCGGAGGTGCCGATCAGGATCAACTCGTCGTTCGGCAAGAGGATGTGATCCGGGCCGAGGTTGATGACCGTCTCTCTCCTCTGTCTCTGTTGCCTTTGTGATACACTATACTACAGTCTACTACAGTCGCCCGACCAACGGTAACGCAAAGGGGCTATCGTGCTTCGTGAAGATTTTGCTCAACGCTTCATCGATCGACTCTGTATGACTCTTCCGTACAACGTTAACATCATGGATCCCGAGGGGGTCATCATTGCCTGTCGCGACGGGTATCGAAAAGGGACCTATCACGACATCGCCCACCGCATTGTTGTAGACCGCAAAACTGAAGTGATCGTCTCGGAAGACGACCCGAGGCCCCCAGGGGTGCTCCCGGGAGTAAACCTGCCGATCGTGCACCACGACCGCATCATCGGAGTGGTTGGTCTAACGGGCCCACCAATAGAGGTTCGGCACGTAGCGATATCGGTAAAGATTGCGATTGAACAGATCATCGATTACGAGGTGTTCAAAGAAAAGCTGAGCCGGCGGCAGGATAGAAAACGACTACTGGTGACGATGCTCCTTTATGACGACATGTCCGAACGCGAAGATATCGAGGCCTTAGCGATACAGTTGCGGTATACACCGGACTTGGCTCGGATCCCGGTAGTTGTGTTTGGAACGGCCGCGAGTTCCGAGTCTGATGTTCGGCGGGCGGTTCAGGAGAACGCGCTACACAGCGAACAGGACATGACGTTTCGCTGCTCCGACGGAAATACCGTGATTTTTCGGGTTGTGGATCAGAGGCCGCCACGGTTGCTCAAGGCGATTCGTGCCGGGGTGGACCGATATATCGGCTTGTTAGACGAGAACCTACGGGGGGCGGGTATCGGGCCGATCGCCTGCTACGGCGTCGGTAGCATGCAGACGGATATACTTGCGTATCGCCGGAGCTTTCACCACGCATTGTGGGTGACTGCGTGTGAGCAGGCACAAGGACAACGAGTGCGGTACTTCCAAGACCATGTGCATCGCTACCTGCTGACGTTGCTGCCTCGCGATGAGACCGCTGCGATTTTTGGGCCGATCGTACAGTTTTTGGGCGAGGAGGAAACGAGAGTTTTCCAGAGGACCTTCGAAGCGTTGTATAGCTGCGACATGAGCATTAAGCAGGCGGCAGGAGAACTCGGCGTGCACCGTAATACCGTGCTTTATCGACTGTCGCGCATACAAGAATTGCTCGGGATCGATCCGGTTCATAACCTTAGCGACAGGCGTTTGCTCACCCTTATGTACGGCTGCACCGATCCTCCCGGCGGCAGTAGAACCGGATAACTGCGTACCGCAGCCCTGAGGTTTGTGCTCCGTGCACAAATCTTGAACCGACTTTTGTCCTACAAATCACATTGCTCTCGGACTGATCTCAGCGGACACTCTCTAATAGGAATTATTAGGTCCAAGGGGGGACGCATGAAAAAGCAGATTCTTCGGATGTTCGTAGGAGTAGCGGTGCTTCTATCGATGCTCGCGACGTCGTGTGGTCAGGGCACCGACACCGCAGACTCGCAAGAAGCGGCGGCGCGGCAGGTGTATCGCTGGCGGTTACAGTCGTGGGCTCCGGCGGGCGACGCAACCTACGAGGCGGCCCAAGCTCTGGCCGAGAAGATTAGTCGAGCGTCGGACGGTCAACTCGTGATCACGACGCATACCGCAGGTTCGATCATACCCGGCGGTAGTGAGTTTGACGCGGTAATGGATGGGTCGGTAGAGGCCGTCCACGGGCCCCCAAGCTGGACGATTGGGTACGTGCCGGCGGCGGTGTTTTTTACGCAGTATCCGGGAGGGTTAACCGCCAATCAGATGGAAACCTGGATGAACTACGAGGGGACAGAGCTTGCCCAGGAGATCTACGGAAGATTTGGAACACACTTTGTGGGTATCTTAACCTTGAGTCCCGCTGAGGTGTGGGCGCACTCCAACCGGAGACTTACCTCTGTGGACGACATCCGAGGTCTTAAGTTCCGTCTTGGCTCCACGGCGCTTAACGAAGTCTTCTCGCGAATGGGGGCAACACCGGTCTTCCTTCCCGGAGGAGAGATCTACGAGGCGGCTCAACGTGGAGTGATCGACGCTCTAGAATACATCACTCCCTCGATCGACTGGGGCATGGGTTTTCACGAGGTTACCGACTACATGTATCTGGGCCCGTCAAGAGCGCCGCTCGACGTTCAAGCTCTGTGGGTGAACGAAGACGCGTGGAACGAGCTGCCGGAGCACCTGCAGGAGATCGTGAGCCTCGCAACTCACCAAGCCTCGCGTGAGTACTACGCCCGGACGCTCTCGCGCGACGCGGAAGCGATGCCGTTGTTCGAGGAAGCAGGGCAGGTCATCGAGTTCGTTCCGGAAGACATTGTAGAACTCTTGAACGAAAAAGCTATTGAGTACTTCACCGAGGAGTCTGCTAAAGACGAGGAGTACGCAAGGATCTATCAGTTGCATCGCGACTGGCAAGCGATCGCCGAAGACTTCAACGTGTACTAGAGGTTAGTTTCGACGCAGCCCTGTCGTTGAGCGAAACGACGGGGCTGTTAAGCCCACTAACGGAGGGAATCGCAGATGTCTCACAAGGCGAGGACGTACAACGACTGGAGAGTTGCGCGGACGTTTGTGCTTGGCGTGGATCAACTCACGGACAGTGTAGCCTTCGTCCTTAAGTTCCTGGTGCTGGCGTTGATCGCCGTGTTGTTCTTTGAGGTGGTTTCCAGGTACGCGTTTAACAGCCCCACATTCTGGGCGCTCGAGACCTCGAAGATGCTGCTTGGGGTAATCGGAACATGGGGGTGGGCGTACACGCTGAAACTGGACGGTCACGTACGCGTGGACCTTCTCTATTCCATGCTGCCGCGTCGTGGCAAGGCCGTGATCGATGTGCTGCTGTCGGTGATCTTCTTGTTCCCGCTGTTATACGCGATGCTTTACGCCGGCACACGGCGCGCAATGCGGTCTTGGGCTACCGGTGAGCGCATGATCGAAAGCAACTGGTTGCCCCCGGCTGCACCGTTTCGCACGCTCTTGGTGGTCGGCTTCGTACTGTTTGCCCTGCAGTGCGTCGCTCGCTTCATTCGCGACCTGTACGCCCTGACCAAGAATGAGGACATGGTATGATCGACGTAATCAGCTCAGCGTTTTCTTCGTTGCCGCCGGAAACCATCACAATCATTATGTTCGGCAGTCTGCTCGTGGGGGTGCTAACCGGGTTTCCTCTCGCCATACCGATCGGCGCGGTAGGGGTTATCTCGGGGTACCTGCTGTTCGGACCGAGGTCGTTCGACCTCATGTACGCCCGCATCTACGACACCGTGACGAACTACGGGCTGATGGCGGTGCCGCTGTTTGTCTTCATGGGCAACATGCTCGAGAAGTCGGGTATCGCCAAGAAGATGTACGACGCATTGTATCTATGGTTCGGTGGGTTCCGGGGAGGGCTCGCGATCGTCAGTATCGTGATCGGTACAATAATGGCTGCCGCTGTTGGTGTTATCGCCGCTTCGATTACGATGCTGACGCTTGTTGCTTTGCCGGCGATGATAGAGCGCAAGTACGACAAAGGACTTGCAACCGGAGCGATCTGCGCCGGTGGGTCGCTCGGTATTCTCATACCACCGAGCATCATGTTGATTATCTACGGTCCGGTAGCGCGTATCTCCGTCGGTAGGCTCTTCATGGCGGCGATCGTGCCGGGCTTGATCCTTTCGGCGCTCTACATCGTCTATATCGCGGCTAGGAGTTACTTGCAGCCCGGTATAGCCCCACCTGTTCCCAAAGAAGAGCGCGACGTGCCGTTCGCAACAAAGTCAGTCTTGGTGCTCAAGACCGTGGCCCCTACTGCGGTGCTGATACTCGCGGTGCTCGGTGCGATCTACTTCGGCGTGGCCGCTCCAACCGAGGCAGCCGCCGTGGGCGCCGTTGTCGCTACCGCGCTCACATTCGCCTACGGGAAGCTCACGTGGGGTGTGGTTAAGAACGTCTCTCTTTCCACCATTAAGTTAACCGGCATGGTACTACTCATTGCGAGCGCTTCGACGGCATTTGTCAGCGTATTCCTGAGTGCCGGCGGCGGCGCGGTAATAGAGGGTGCCATTCTTGGGTTCCCGGGAGGGCGTTGGGCCAGTTTCGCGGCAATCATGGTGATCTGTTTCGTTCTCGGGGCTTTCATCGACTGGATCGGTATTATCTTCGTGCTCGTGCCGATTCTCGCTCCGATTGTTCCTCTTCTGGGCTTCGAGCCCCTCTGGTTTGCGATGATGATAATCGTCAACCTCCAGATGTCGTTTCTTACCCCACCGTTTGCTTATGCAATGTTCTTCCTTAAGGGCGCTGCGCCGCCGGAGCTTGGTATCACCACCCACGACATCATTCGTGGAATGATCCCTTATGTCTTCATCGTGGTCGTGACACTCGGGCTAATGATTGCGTTCCCGCAGATTGTGTTATGGTTGCCGAGCACAATGTAGAGTTCCATTAACGCTGGAGGGAGTGTAGTCATGGTGGTGAAGCTATCGTACGGTAAGACCGGTTTGGAAATACGTGTTCCCGATCATGCTGACGTTATTGAGCCGAAGTTCGTACCGGGTCCCGAAGATCAGTTGGCTGTCGTAAGAGAGGCGCTTCAGAATCCGATCGGGGCGGAACCGCTCGGCTCATTGGTAAGGCCTCACCACAAGGTTGGGATCGTGTTCAGCGATATTACCCGGGCAACTCCTTACAATGTCCTGCTTCCGGCGATTCTCTCAGAGATTTCGCATCTGCCGCCCGAGAACATCACCTTGTACAACGCGACCGGCACCCATCGATTGAATACCGAAGACGAACTGGAGCAGATTTTGGGGCCGGGTGTCGTCGATCACTATCGGATAGTGCAGAACGATTGTGAAGATGATGCAGGCCACCTCCACATCGGCACCACCTCAGGCGGTAACGAGATCGAGATCCTCAGCGACTTCTTGGCGTGTGACGTAAAGATACTGACCGGCTTCATTGAGCCGCACTTCTTCGCGGGTTTCTCGGGAGGCGGCAAGGCCATCATGCCTGGGCTGGCCACGCTCGGTACTATTCAACGAAATCATAACGCAGCCCATATGGATCATCCAGCGGCGCGTTGGGGAGTGACGTTCGGTAATCCGTTATGGGAGGAGGTGCGTGAAGCGGCGGGGTTTGTGGACGGGACGTTTCTGCTGAATGTTTCGTTGAACCGGAATCAGGAGGTAACCGCGGCGTTTGCCGGCCATTATGTCGAGGCGCACGCAGCGGGCTGCGTGCACGTGAAGCAACACGCTATGGCGCCGGTCGATGCGCTGTACGATGTGGTGGTGACGAGCAACTCGGGGTATCCGCTGGATCTGAACATGTATCAGTCGGTCAAGGGGATGAGCGCAGCCCTCCAGATTGTGAAGCCGGGCGGACACATCATTATCGCCGCCGACTGCTGGGACGGCATCCCTTCGCACGGCAAATACGGGCAGTTGTTGGCCGAGGCCTCCAGTCTCGATGAGTTGCTCGAACGTATTCGCGCGCCGGGATTCTTCATGCAGGATCAGTGGCAGGCCCAGATCCACGCCTTGATCTGCAAGGCCTCCACCGTTCACTTCTACAGCGACAACTTGACGGATCAACAGATCGAACACTCGTTCATGCAGCCGTGTAGAGACATTGACGCAACGGTGCATGCGCTTGCCGGCGACCGGGCACGTGTCTGTGTTCTGCCCGAGGGGCCGCAGACGATACCGTATGTTCGTCGGGCTGCGTCCTGAGGGTGAGCGTAAGATGAGAACAAGCGGCTGCAGAAATGCGGAGAGCATCGTGCGCGCGGCGATAGAACGAGTGGACCCAATGAAGATGATTGCCGAATCGCTGGTGCTCGATGAATCGGTGTTGCAGATCCGCGCCGCTGCGCAGACGTATTCCGTCGATCTCGCCGACTTCCATCGTGTTATTGTACTCGGTGCCGGGAAGGCCGGAGCCACGATGACGCTGGGTCTTGAGGAAGTGCTCGGAGACTGGATTACCGACGGGGTTGTAGCGGTGAAAGCCGGGCATACGGGCAACGCGTCGACAAAGGTCCGCCTGGTTGAGGCGGGCCATCCGGTACCGGATCGCAACAGCGTGCACGCCGCCCGCGAGGTGCTGCGTTTGGCCGAGAGCGCTGATGAGGGAACGTTGTGTATTGCTCTGATCTCAGGAGGTGGGAGCTCGTTGCTGACGTTACCGGCATCGTTTGAGGGGGTGCAGCTAACCCTCGAGGATATTCAAGTCACAACGCAACTGCTGCTCGGCGCCGGCACTCCTATTGGCGAGATAAATTGTGTTCGGAAGCATCTTTCAGGCATTTCGGGGGGGCGATTCTGCAGAGTAGTTGCGCCGGCGACGTTGGTAGCGCTCATTTTGTCCGACGTGGTGGGCGATGATCTCGCGAGCATTGCCTCAGGTTTGGCCTCGCCTGATAACGGCACGTATCAAGAAGCGTACCAGATATGCGCAAGAGACGGCATTGCCGATAAACTCCCTAAGCGGGTGCGCGAGATGTTGCTCGCCGGAATGAGAGACGAGATTCCGGAAACTCCAAAGCCGGGCGACCCAGCGTTCGAACGGGTCCATCCACTGCTTATTGGTACCAACTCGCTTGCGTTGGACGCTGCTCGCCAATGTGCTGAAGAGCTCGGTTACAATACGCTCGTGCTCACGAGTCGTCTTACCGGTGAGGCACGGGAAGTAGGGCGTGTATTGGCAGGAATAGCGGCGGATATCGCTGCGCGGGAGGTTCCGTTACGCAAGCCGGCGTGTCTGCTGGCCGGCGGTGAGACGACGGTGACGCTGAGAGGAAGCGGTAAGGGCGGGCGGAACCAAGAAATGGCCCTTTCGTTTCTGGAGCAAATTGCAGCACAGCCCGAAGCGTTTCGGGGGGTGAGTTTTCTCTCGGTAGGAACCGACGGAAACGACGGCCCAACCGATGCGGCCGGGGCTTGGGCAACGCCGTCGTTGGCTGAGAGAAGTAACCGAAGCGCGATTTCCGAAGCCTTGGCTGACAACGACTCCTATCATTTCTTCGATGGGGTGGGTGGGTTACTGAAAACCGGTCCAACAAATACCAACGTTTGTGATATTCAGGTTCTGCTCGTTGAGTAGTACGCGTACGCGGTCGCGAGGGTAAACCATTTCTCTCTCCCGACGGCGCACCCCACAAAACTCGTGTCACTAAGTAACCATTTCCCCCTCTGGAGAGCTGCGTTATAATTGCAGATATGCACCAAACGATGCTTCTTCGAAGAGGGCTGCTCCGCGTCGCCGGCTTTGTTGCTTCATTCGCCGCGTTTGCAGGCTTCGGTGCCGGCGTGGCTCTGGGAACGCCGGGTTCCGCGCCGACCGCGCCGCCGTGCGATCCGCGCGAGGAGTACGACGAGTACCTTCAGTACGATGTGTCCTATCTTGGCTTCGATATCGGAACCCTGGAGCTCTACTTTTCCGGCGGTTCGGAAGGAGGCGGAGGGCGGAGCGGAGGACGAAGCAGCGCCTGCGGCGCTATCGTGATGGAAACGTTTCCCAACATCGGGTTTCTACGCGTCTATACCGAGTACTTCGCCGAGCTTGACCGCGACGGCTACTTTCGTCGCAGTCACACCTGGAACGACGAGGGCGATGAGTGGGGGTATGCGATAAGCGAGCGCTCCTCGGTGAGCAATCGCATCACGCACCGAACCGGGCTCACCGAGGAGCAGTTTGGGGATGTCACCCCGGCCGATGAGTTCGAGGTGCTGTCTCCGGACGGTCCGGCGCACGACGCGGTTTCGTTTATTCGTTACATTCGCGATACCATCGGCAGTCGTGGTCGCCTCGAGGCTGCTTTGTTTGACGACGGAAGCCTAGAGCGCATCCCGGTCACGGTGGTCTCGCGCAGCGAAACGGTGGAAGTCGGCGCATTCGAGGAACCGCAGCCGAGCATCAAGGTTGAGGTAGAGCTTGATTTCGAGGCTATTCATGGCCTGCGCGATGTGCTCACGGTTCACTTTGCAAAGGATGCATGGAAGACGCCGTTGTACGCCGAGGCTCGCATCGTCATCGGCCGCGTGCGGCTGGAGCTCGCCGAGTACCGGCGCGGCTCAAGACGCTGACTGCTCATGACATAAACCGGCGTTTCCTGTATCTTTGGGTGCTATGAAACCAGCAATTACCTACACACAAGTCGATGAAGCTCCCGCCCTGGCGGCGTACTCGCTCCTTCCGATTATCCGCACCTTCTTGGATCCGGTTGGAGTGCAGGTGGAGAGTCGCGATATATCCTTGGCCGGGCGCATCCTGGCCGCGTTCGCAGACCGTCTCACGCCCGAACAGCGCATCCACGACGATTTCGCCGAACTCGGTGAGCTGGTGCACAAGCCCGAGGCTAACATTATCAAGCTTCCCAACATCAGCGCCTCGGTGCCGCAGCTGCGTGCGGCAATCGCGGAGCTGCAGCGGCAAGGCTACAACCTGCCCAATTACCCCGAGTCACCCGCAACCGATGAAGAGCACGAAGCGCGCCGGCGTTACGACCGCGTCAAAGGGAGCGCGGTAAACCCGGTCTTGCGCGAAGGCAACTCCGACCGTCGCGCCGCGCGCTCGGTGAAGGAGTACGCACGGAACTACCCGCACTCCATGGGAGAGTGGAGCGCGGAGTCGCGCTCGCACGTCGCGAGCATGAGTCGGGGTGATTACTTCGGGAGCGAGAACTCCATGACGGTTGATCGGCCCACCACCGCCTCGATCCGCTTCGTGCCGGCCACGGGTGACGCTGCCGGATCAGGCGACGCTACCGAGCCGGGTGGCGCAGCATCGGCGGCGATCAGCCTGCGCGAGGGTATCGAGCTCGAGGCCGGGGAGGTAATAGACGCGGCGGTGATGCGGCGCACGGAGCTGCGCGAGTTCATCGCCGAGCAGATCGCCGACGCCAAACAGCAAGGTGTGCTGTTCTCGGTGCACCTCAAAGCGACCATGATGAAGGTCTCGGACCCCATCATCTTCGGCCATGTGGTCTCTGTTTACTGTAGCGAGGTCTTCGAGAAGTACGCCGATACCTTTGAGCGTTTGCACGTAAGCCCAAACGACGGACTCGGAGATCTCTACGCTCGCATCAAGGCCTTGCCTGAAGAGGAGCAGCGCCAAATCGAGGCCGATATCGAGGCTTGCTTTGAGCGCGGGCCGGATGTCTCGATGGTGGACTCCGACCGCGGCATCTCGAACTTTCATGTCCCGAGCGACTTCATCATAGACGCCACCATACCCGCAGCGATTAGAAGCTCCGGCCGGACCTGGGCGCCCGACGGCAGCATGGCCGACACCAAGTTCGTGATCCCTGACCGGTCGTACGCCTCGGTCTATCAAACCGTGATAGACGACTGCAAAGCAAACGGCGCGTTTGACCCGCGTACCATGGGCAGCGTCGCGAACGTGGGACTGATGGCGAGAAAGGCCGAGGAGTACGGCTCGCATGACAAAACCTTCGAGATGACCGCGCCGGGCCGGGTTGAGGTTGTTGGTGCCGACGGTACGGTGCTGCTCGAGCAGGAAGTGCTGACCGGGGATATCTTTCGTATGTGCCAGGCGAAGGACATCGCCATTCGCGACTGGGTCAAGCTCGCGGTCGATCGCGCTCGCGCTACCAACACCCCGGCGGTGTTCTGGCTCAATGAAAAGCGCGCGCACGACGCCGAGCTGATAAAGAAGGTAAACGCCTATCTCGGCGAGCACGACACCGGCGGTCTCGATATCCGCATCATGGCGCCGGCCGAGGCCACGGCGTTCAGCGTGCAGCGCCTGCGCGAGGGGCTCGACACTATCTCGGTGACCGGGAACGTGCTGCGCGATTACCTCACCGACCTGTTCCCGATTCTCGAGCTCGGCACCAGCGCCAAGATGCTCTCGATTGTACGGCTCTTGAACGGTGGCGGACTGTTTGAGACCGGCGCGGCGGGCTCGGCCCCCAAGCACGTGCAGCAGTTTCAAAGCGAGGGCCACCTGCGCTGGGACTCGCTCGGTGAGTTCCTGTCGCTCGCGGTGTCGCTTGAGCATCTCGCCGCCACGTTCGAGATGCCGCAGGCGCAGCTTCTTGCAGATACGCTCGACGAGGCGATCGGCGAGTTCCTCGCCGCCGGCAAATCGCCGTCGCGCAAGGTGAACGAGCTCGACAACCGCGGCAGCCATTTCTATCTGGCGCTCTACTGGAGTCGCGCGCTCGCGCGCCGCGCCGGCACCCCCGAGCTTCAGAAGCGCTTCTCCGCGCTCGCCGATGCGCTCGGTACGAACGAGCAGCAGATCCTGCAGGAGCTCCTCGATGCTCAGGGTGCGCCGGTTGATATCGGCGGGTACTATCACCCCGATGAAGCCAAGACCGCGGCGGCGATGCGACCGAGCAAAACCTTGAACGCGCTATTGGATTAACGCCGGGGCGTGGGCAGCAGCTCATAGATCACCACCGGGCGCCGTCCTGCCTCGGACGCGGATGTAGGCGAGTTCACGGGGGCGCTACGTGGGATCTCGAGGCGCATGCAACAGAGCGCTTGCGAGCTGCTCGTGAGCTTCTGAAGCTGGACCTCTACGCCGATGCCGTGACCCGCTGGTTATAGGGTCGAGGGATTTCGACCCGTCCCAACGCGGACGGGTTACAGGAGGTCTGTGATCCTACGCACGGGCGAGTAGAATCCGGTGTCGACCATACGGGCGAGTATCGCGTCGGCATCTTCCGACCTGATGGTCTGGTCGATGCAGAGCGCCTTCAGAATCCCGATGGATCCGGTCACCGGGATTTCCCGTTCGGCGCAGCAGTTGCGGGCCACCCGGTCGTCTGTAGCGACGATTCCGCCGCGATGAAAAGCAAGCGCAATGCAGGACGCTTCGCCGGAACCGAGGGTGGAAAGGAGCTCGACGAAGAGCTCGCTTTCCGGCATCGTCATTGGTTCGATGGGGATGATAGAGTCTGAGGCAAGTGCTCGTTCCACCACCGCGAGCTCGGAATACCCACGGATGCGACCGGCTGCGAGCTCGGCGCGGACCTGCTCGGTCACGCGCAAGGAGCGACCGTGTCGGTTCAGAAGCAGATCGAAAGCGCCTGACAAGGCGAAGTTCGAGAGCGTGACTGTATCCAAGAAGCGATCGGGGAGCCGGTCAGGCATGCCGATGATCGTCGGCCGAGGTTGCGGTGCCCTGATCGATACCGTGTTCGAAAAGCCAGCGCCTTGTCTCCAGGACGTGCAGACCGAGTGACTCGGCCAGTTTGCCGATGCTGATGAACCCGCCCTCAAACGCCGCCAGTGCCCGGCGTTGCTGGACGGGCAGCTCGTCGATCGGCACGTGATAGCACGCCGCAATCGCATCGCGAACAAGCCGGCCCTTGCTGGTACCTCGTGCCTTGGCGAGTCGAGACAGCTGCTCGTTGGTGGCAGAGTCTACCTTTATGTGGAGGGTCGTGTCTTGCGCCAAGCCTCCTCCTTTATGGCCAAGAATATATACATATATACCACATTCGGTACGCTTTTTCAAGATGAGGCTCGCCGCGGAGAACCTACTGCGGCTGTTAGCGCAGAAGAGCCGGGATCGTCGTTCTGTGTTTTGCGTTACTGCACCGTCGTGTCCGGCACGTTGACATCATGCCGTCAAGACGAATAATACGATGGTATGAAAAAAGGTGCGCTCTCAGATCCAGTTTTCCAGAGAGCAGCTGGAGGATATTCGCGCGATTGCGCGCAGCCAACGAGTCTCGATTACGGAGGTAGTTCGACGTGCCGTGGACCACTACACAGAGCACAAGGCGCCGGCCGCGGCCGAAGAGGCGTTGCGCTCCCGGGCGCGGGCAGTTGTCGGGCGCTATACGTCGGGATACAGCGATACCTCCGCCGATCACGATCGCTACCTTGCTGAAGCGTTCCGGACCGGCGAGGATCGGACGTGACCGTTCTTCTTGACACCTCCGCGTTGTACGCGGTATTCGACCGGGACGACATAAACCACCAGGCTGCGGGCCGGCGCTGGAAAGCCCTGCTTGATACTGATGCGCGCCTTATCACGCACAACTACGTAGTCCTCGAGCTGACCGCGCTCCTGCAGCACCGACTGGGGATGGAGGCGGTCCGAGACCTGGTGGTGGAGATTCTCCCGGTATGTACGGTGCAGTGGGTCTCCGACGACGACGTACTCGTACAGGATTCATCGTCACGGGGATCTCCGGTAGGCGATTCCCTTTTCAGCTGCTCGCGGTTGTGGTGGGGCAGTCGGGGTTGGGGCAGAACTCGGCTGCTACCCACAAGACTCG
>Ga0207421_10005055_pt1 | contig 14969 bp, 17 predicted proteins | sample SodLakKL_010_SED_4_FD_187542 | JGI IMG/M metagenome (GOLD analysis project Ga0207421, IMG submission 187542) | Alkaline sediment microbial communities from Lake Tanatar, Kulunda Steppe, Russia - 8KL_010_SED (SPAdes) (version 2) | ecosystem: Environmental > Aquatic > Non-marine Saline and...
AGAAGAACTATTAAATTTTAGTATTTGTTCTTTTAAATCAGCAACACCGAATAAAGAAGTAATTTCCCCGGAAGAAGAACCGTAAAAGTTTAATATCTGTTCTTTTAGGTTGGCTTCATTAAATAAAGAAGTAATTTCCCCAGAAGAGTAACCGTAAAAGTTTAATATCTGTTCACTTAAATCAGCAACACCAAATAAAGAGGTAATTTTCCCAGAAGAAGAACCGTAAAATTTTAATATTTGTTCTTTTAATGAACCAGGGAAAAACGAAGATTTTATTTGTCCTGATGAAAAACTATTGAATGTAATATCTTGAGTTGCTGAACGAGCTAAAACAGAAGATAATAAAGCTTCAATTTCACCATATGTACTTAGTTTTTTTTTATTTCACCGGTTATAATGTCAACGTTTTCTAATAAAGGAAGGCCTTCTTCTTCATAGTCACGGATAAAATCGGTAATTAGTCTTTTTTCAAAAACAAATTCTATGTATTGTATTTCGCCAATACTAAATGAATAGTTTGCATCTGTTAAAATTACAATATCATAAAATGTAAATTTAGGTTTCCATTTTCCCTCTTCTTCATCGTAACGATTGAAATTCATTTTTAACAAATATGGTTTATTAAGTTCACGTTTTTTAACCGCATGTTCAACCAAATTCCAATGTATGTCTTTGTCGCCAACAAGCATAATGCCGTCCATTTCGTATGAACTTTCTCTTACTATATTAAATATTTCATTGCTTCCAAAATTTTGAAAACTTTCTGTAGTTGTACTTCGGTTAAAATTGGGGTTCAAGGCATAAATCCGGGTCTCTTCTTCTTTAATTGCCTGAGCTTCTAAGTCAACCTCAGCTAAATAAATTTCAACCTGATTACCATAGTTAATATCTTTGCTAATGTCAAAGTCTAAGTTAATTGTTGCATATGCATATCTTTTAGACCTTGTAACCTCTAAATCACCGACGGGCGTTAAATTATCTGTACTTGTAACCATATTAAAGCGCTCTTTGGTTCCGCTTTCTTGAACATCAACATTTAAACTGAACAACTGACCACGTAAATTGTTTTTAAATTCGTTAATTGCAGATATAGCATTGTCCATAAGCTCTGGGTCGTCGACTTCAATTTGAAAGGTTATAGGTAGCGTATAGTCAACATTAAAGAACCCCTCAATAGGAATAATATTCCCGTCATAACTTTCAATTGTCATAGGTACATATTTTCCTTCTTCTGTTGCGTAAGGATTATCTTCTATATCAATAAATTGTGAATGTGAACCGTCTTCTTTTTCTGAAGCTGTCCAAAAACCTAAATCAAAAGTTATACCAAAAGAGTTATTGTTAAGTTTATCTCTTATAAAATTTGTTAGCGCTCTTTCTATATCAGCGTCAATGTTTACAAATGTATCTGACATAACTACCTAAATCTCCTTCCAAAATGTGCATGTGCCTCGCCCCTTTTACTGCTTCTTGTTCTGTTTGAAACATGTCTTGAGCGTCCAACAAGATATCTATCTCCGAGTTCACCGACTGCCCCAGTACCTTTACTTTGTGTCAGCCTGAAAAATTCCTGTGAAAACGAAAGTTTTTCCATTGTTCTTACAGATTTATCAGTGTTTAGATATGAGTTTATTCTTTCTATGGCTTTATTCAAAAATTTTCCAGTAATCCATCCGCCATGACCACCATAACCCATTTCTAATCTTTTTGCATAAGGAGCGTCACGATAAGGTATTTTAAATTGCATCTTTTTTGGTGTCAGTGATATAACACGTATTGAAGAAGCAAGGTTACCTGTGTCGTATGGAGAAGCCCATATAAAATCTCTATATATATGTTGACCAAGAGCTTTACTAAACCCTTTTGGTTTATTATTTTTTTCGTCAGGCATAATTATCAATCCATATAAATAAGTTTAATTGCCATATCACGGTATAAACTGGCATCTATGTTGTACATACGTATTGTATCGTTTGTGTTAAGTAAAGGTAAGACTTTCCTGACAAACATAGGTCTGTCTCCAATCACTACCTTATCTCCTGGTTTTACATCAACCGTAGCATCAGATGTTAATATTCGATAACTCTGTTCTAAACCTTCACGTCTTGTAATACGTTGAACAAACTCTTCATCAAATCCCCGTTTAACATATGAGTCGCTTGTTCCGTCAGCGTATGTAAATTTCTGACCGATTTTATCATAACTTTTCTTTCCATCTTCAACGACTTGAGAATATAATGTGGCAACATAAGACTCAATAAAAGGCATTGCTCTATAGTTTTGCATGTTACCAAGTCTGTCTTTCATATTACCACTCCTCTTTTTTTATAGGTGTAAATTTCTCTATAAAAAATCTATCTACCAATCTATTTGTTTTTAATATACTATCCGTAACGTACGATACCATTCTCTCATCTCGAAGTGTTTCAATGTCTATTGTACCCGTTTCATTAAGGTTTACACCTGGTTGATATGCCATGATGTTACCACCACTAAAGAATGCATAACGGATAAGGTCAATTAGCGACCTGTAAATTACCCTTCTGTTTCGCATATCAAAAGTTAAAAAATATTCTGTTTTTTCAAGCAAATGTGCCGGTTTCTTTTTTAAAATATAAGCGTAAAGTAATTCGGATAGTTCTTCCAAAAATACATTAGCATTTTCTTTTGAACCCCGTACAAGTTCTAAATCAACATTTAACTCATTTTTAACTGCGTCTAATGTTAAAATATAGTGTTTTTTAAATTCATCAAAAATTAACTTACCTTCAAAACCATAAACGTTTCCTTCCCTATCATAAATAGGGGCACCGTTTTCAAATTGTTCCCAGTGTTTTCTCATCTTGGAAAGTTCCTTGGTTGGTATACACCAAAGTGTCTGAACCTTAAGTACGGTTTATATACTTGCCAAAACGCAAATCCATACTTTGTGGCCTCATAGGTGTTTTCTTGCTCTACTTTGTTAATTTTATACTCTATTTTCTTTTCTTTTGGTTTTTCAGGAGTTAAAGATATTTCGTCCCCTTGGTTTTTCATTCTACCAAGAGCCATTTCTAAGTGGTGTCCTACAAACATAGAAACAAGGTATTTATACATCGGTTCATCTTCGTTTAACAGTTCCCAATCAATCATTTTCCTGGCAATCATAATAAAACCATTGATAATGGGGTTTAACGTTCTTCCATCTTCTACCAAGTTGTAAAATTCTTGCCCGTAACCGTTAACAAATTCTTCAATTGTATACTCAGGTGGTTCTGGTGGGTCTGGTATATCTCTTGGTAAATAGAACTCAAACCCAAGGTGCATAACGGGGTCATAAGGGTTAATTAACCTTAGATAATACTGATTAGGTTGTCTTCCTAAATCCATTTCAACATCCCTTTCAAAAAACAAGGGAAGGGAAAAAAGCCCTTCCCTGTTTAATTATTATGATTGTTCTTTTTCTACGTTATCAATATAACGAATTGCAGAAGGCCACACAAATTGTGGAACTCCGACAAATGCTACATAGTATGTTTGCATACCAAGCACGGATAGGTTAGTAGTCGTACCACGAGTAAGTGGCATTGCAATTGGCATACGGAATACGCTGCGGTCATGACACATAACTACCGCACGTCCGAGTTCAGCATCACCGCTGTCATCTTCTCCTGCTTCAAGGAAACGGGAAGGATAGAAAGTTACGCTTGTTCCATAAGATGCCAAAAACTTGTTAAGTTGATTTTGCAAGTACTCAAGCTTGGAAACAACAACAGGTGAACTTCCGATTGCAAGAGGTTCTGCAAGTGAACGGAAAAGTGAAATAGGAATAGAAATGTGGTTAGGTGCAAGGTTCTCGTCCACATCATATTCAAGGTCTTTCACAATGTCAATCGCTGTTTGCATAAAGTCATTAAGCAAGTCATCAATTTCTGCCTCGTCCCAGTTTTTGCTTGCGTCTACTTTTTTAATATCTGGGTTGTTATAAAGACCGTAGTAGTTATTGTCTTCGAAAACATGTCCGTGGAAAGCTAGCTCATCAAGTGCCTCGTGATAATCACGACTTACAGCCTCAAGTTTACTTCCCCAACGGTCATATCCGATTTGTTCATATTTCATTTGGTCAATAAGACCCATTTCTGCACCAAGCAAGATAGGGATGATTGGCGTGTTAATCTTTTGTACACGCTCATCAACCATGTAAATCTGGTTGGTTGTACCTGATGCCAAAATCTTCATTGGGTCAGGTTTAGAGAATGTTTGACGCAAGAATGAAATACTTTCGATTGCGCCTCCGCCTGTAATAATAGGCATTTCTTGTGCGTAAAAATAACGGTATTTCGGTTTGTTTAGGGTAACGTCAATTTTTTCAAATGCGTTAGTTGCCATCAAAGCCGATGCGTCATCTTTGAATTTTCCCGTATTTTTCTGAAGTGCATCTACTAAAGAAGCATCAGAACGGGAATACTCCATAAACTTATCTCTTAGGTTTCGTTTAGCCATTTATAATCTCTCCTTAGTGAAATTCGACGCCAGCAACAGCTGTAGTCAAACCTTCTTCTGTGGCATATCGTTCTTCTTTGAATGGGAAAGTTACTGGTTCAGAAAACTTGGCGCCTTCCCATTTAACCGTTTGGTCTCCATCTTCAGCGTTTTCAATTCCGCCTATAGGTAAGTGTTCTTTGCCTGTATTGTCTACTCGAATGTATACATCGTCACCTTTTGAAATTTCTGTATCCGTATCTACGTTTTGAACGGGAACGGAAATTACACCTTCACGTCCTCCACGGAACACAGAAAGTGTCATACGTGGTGCCATACCCATGATTTGTTCATCCAGTACATGGTAGGTCGCTGTAGCGTTGCGGTGAACAATACCATAAAAATCAGTATCGTCACTTTGAACAGTGCGTGCGTTTCCGTCGCTATCCAAAACTACAACTTCACCATATTCAAACTCTTCGCCTTCTGCTACACGAACTGGCTCGATGTTTGCGATTTGCAAACCAAATTTCTTAACGCTCTCTCCTGGCCAATATATTTGACCACGTTTAAGTGCTTCATCAAAACGTTTACCATAAGAAAACAGTTTTGGTTTTCGTCCATAATTAGCAACTGTTGCCATAATTATTCACCCAATCCTTCTTCTAAAGTCTCTGTAATATTTTCTTCCCCTGACTCACGGCCAAGTTTTTTACGATACTTAACGTAATCCTCATAATTATCATAATTGTGAGGGTTAAGGTCATCATACATTTGTTTAATTTCTTTTCCTGCATCTACTTTTTCGATTTTGTCTCCTGCGTCTTTAAGTGGGGTATTTTTAAAATCGTTTAGAGCAGAATTATCATTTTCTTGTTCTTTCTCTGGATAATATTCTTTTACAAGAGCGTCTTTTAGTTGAGTTTTCAAAGTTTCATCTTTGATTTCTTCAATCTTTTGCGCTTTTGTAATGAATTCATCAAGTTTTTCCATACCTTCATCTCCTTTGTTTTCACCATCATTAACCTTTACGTTTTCGCCTTTTTCAGGTTCTGGTTCGCTAGGCTCTTGTGGCTCATCTTTATTTTGGTTTTTTACCTCTTCAAGAGCTTCATCCAATAGTTGTTTGAAGTCTTCACTTCCCTTGTTATCAACCTCAGGTTCTGATGTTTCTTGGTTGGGTTCGGGATTTTCATTTTTAGGTGGGGCTGTGGACTTTTCTTCCTGACCCTCTTCTGGTTCTTTACTCATTTGTGGTTCTGTACTATCTGGCTTTGCGTCAGAAATTGGCTCTACGTCTTTTTTCCTTAGACCCATTGCCGACAATACACGCTGTACTGCTGTTTCTTCCATAAATAATCTTTCTCCTTCCTCAAATTGTTTATCAACTACCCGTATTTTCTTATTTTCATCTACGATACGAGCAACCTCTGCACGTCCACGTTTCACAAGTGCAAGGTGGTTATAAGCAATATCCCTTTGAATAAGGGTATTATCTTCGCTAGGTTCAAGACGAGCTTCGTAACCTAAAGATAACTCAATCATTTCTTTATCCTGAATTAACTCAATGGCTTCTTTATCGGTGACTTTAATATCACCAATAATATAATTTCCATCTTTTCTGACATCCATGATAAACCCAATTGAAAGGTATGATACATTATCAACGTTTATGTCTTCGTCAGGATGATTGAGTGTGATGGTTTTACCTTTAAGCGAGGCAAGCGACTCGTCATTAAAAACCTCTTCTTCGGGTCTTTTTACGGCAATGGCTTGTCCTGTATCTAATCCTAGTTCGTACCCAGCATAATATTGAGTGCCTGCCTTACCAAGAATAGCATTTTTACAAACTAACATACCATCATTGTCAATATACTTATTCTTTGATAACTGAGTAACCGCATAAAACCCTTTGTTTACTTCTTCATTCACACATTAACTCTCCTTTCCTTTATTAACCGGAACATCTGGCGTTGGTTTTTTAGTTGAGTTTTGGTCACCCCCCAAATTCTTACCCTCTACTTTTTCCTTTGAGGTATCTTCTTCATTTTTATTTAGTGCCGTAGCAAGTCTAATTTGCTGTGCAATATAGTTTTCATCTACACCTAAACTCTCAATATGTGACCGATATTTTTCATCAAGGTTTCTAAAAATATCTGTCGGGTTAGAGTCAATATCAGACAAACTGTCTTGTACTGATTTTGTATTGAGGATATTGTTTTCGTGTAGGGCTAAAAGCGCCTCAACGTTAATTTTACGTGACTCTGCTATTTCTTTGGTTGTCATATCTTCAAGTGGTTTAAAGTCAATATTGTATTCCGGCATTTCCTCGCCATATTCTGATTTATACAAAATAGGTAACAAGTGCTTATACATTGGTTTTACCGTAAATTGTTGCCTTTCTCTAATAAAACCATTAAAATCAACATCTTCTGCTGATTTTTTATAAAATAACTCACTTGGTGGTGTGTTAAGTGCTGCGCACAATTGTGTTTGCGCTTCGTGCAATTGATTGTCTAATCCATTCAATTCTGCATTTTCAAAATGTAAATCGTCTTGGTTGCCGATAACAAAAAGATTATTACTACTGAGGTTTTGCCTCATAGTATCTATTTTCTTATCTACCATTTCTTTACCTTTTTTACTTGTTAAACCTGCACTTGCTAAGTCATCCAACTTAAGAACGGGTACAACCGCTTTTTGTAACAATCTGTGAATTTGTGCAACAAGTGAATGGTATCTACTCATGCTATCAAAGGCTTGTTCAAGTATAGACGTACCACCATAATGTTCAACTTTCTTTTCAATATAACTTAGTCTGTTACGAGATGTGATAAGAAGTCTACTTCGGTGAATATCATATAAATCATCTTGTTCACCACCAAAGGACACCTTATAATAAAGAGGTTCTCCGAGTAATCTAGGGTCATATATTTGAGTTGACTCACCGAGTTTGTTTATCATGTTCTTTGTTGGGTTAATTTGATACCAACGAGTTAGTGGTTTTAATCCCAAAAAGTTCCCTTTTTTGATATCTTCGGGCTTAAGTGGTTGTTTAAGTTTAGTTTTATTCATGTGTCCGTCAATCAGTATAAGAAGTCCGCTCCAACCAAACGCATCGGCTTCAAATAAAGCCTCTTTAATTGGTGTGTCAATCTTGTCTTCTTTTTTCTTTTGTAAATCACTAATGCGTTCTGCGTCTATTTCATCACTTGATATATCAATACCTTTGATAATTGGTTTTGCTGAACGGTATTCAAGTGCTCTAACAAAGAACGGGTCTGCTCTCATTACAGCTTCTATTCTTTGTAAGTTCCAGGTTAATGTACGTGCTTGTGGATAAATCGCATTTACAGTCTGGTCGTCGGTTCCAAAACCTAAATCAAGTTCTGGGTTTGAAAAGACGTCAGTTATTTTAGTGTTTCCCGATTGCTCCATTTGACGTTTTATTTCTTCGGCATAGTTATTGGTTTCTTGTGTTTGTTCGTTAGACATGTCTTGTATTGTTTTTTGTTTTTCACTTATGCCTGTTCGGTCATTAGAGTAACCATCTTGAATTGTTTCCATTTTGCTTGCCTTTGTATGCGTTGATGAGTTGTTTTGCGATTTCTTGTTCTCGTTGTTTTTGTTCTGCGAAGTTTTCTTCTTCTGGGGATACTTGTTCTCCCAGTACTTCTTCTTGCCCTTCTTCGACATCTATATCAGTTTCACTCCCATCTTCCCATTTTGCGACGTATCCTATAACGGTGTTAATTACATAACGGATTGCGTCTGGTAAATCATCGTTAATTTTATAAGGTACTTCTACACCATTTTCTAATTTCTTTTCGTCGAATGCGTAACCACGTACTTGTTTGATTGTGTTCTTACACCGACTGTGTATTTTTATTTTACCAAGTCTGAAACCCTCTCGAACTAAGTTGATACCAGCAATTCTTTTATCTGGGTTACTGTCAGACTCAGATGCATCTCCTGGTTCAAAATTTCGTACACGGTTTTTGGCTTTACCTGCAATAAGACCTTCACTTATACACTGGTTAATAAAACCTTTAGCACTAGGGTCAACAAGTATAGCGTCATAATAACCATCATATCTTTTATTTATAAAGTTCCTTAATTCTTTTATATATTCAACGTTATTTGCTTTTTCTTTTACGTCAGACGGTACAATAAATAATTCATCATGAATAAGCACCGTATTGTCTTCAAGTATTAAAGCCTCTACATTTGCAAAAGGGTGGTCATAGCCGAGGTCTGTACCTATATACCTTGAAACAATCCTTGATGCATCGACATTACCTTCATAAATGTTTTCGTCTGAGAATGTAGACCAAATTGCGTTATCAACCGTTGCACGTTCACCCCGAATGTCTCTTTTGAATGTAGGTGATTTTACATCATATGTTGAGTTAATGCGTGCTCTGTCTACGTCGCTCATTGATGGATTGTCATCGTGAGTAAAATGAAAATAAGCAAAAGCTAAACCGTTCTTAACTTCGTTTGGGTTGGTGAAATAAGGTTTATAATTTATAATTGCTTCCATTGAAGAGTTATGAATAAGGGTATAAAGAGGATTATCTGGGTCTGCATAGTCGTCTGTGAAATCTTTTACTTGCAAATTCCTAATTTTTTTGTTCCACTCTTCTTTAAAATTCCTTACCTTGTTCATTAGTTCGCCATATTCTTTTCGTGGAAGATAATCGGCCTTGCTCACCTTTTTACGACTTAAATAATTGCTGATTAACTTATTTTTTTCTTTTTTCATCTGAGATTGCATTTTCTCTTTTTCTTCTAAAAATGCATCTTCGAAGCGTAGTTTTACATTTTTAATCAGCATGTCTTTTTCTTCGCCATAAATTAGTGGTTCTTCGAAATCTGTGTAGAATTTATGTGCGGCTGATTTGGGGTTTTGCGTGATTACTACTCTAGGCCATTGAGCTGCGTTCGTACGCTCTTTGGCTTCACGAATACCCGTTGTATGCTGCTCATTTGCCTCGTTTATATACACAGAACCCAAAGAAAAACCTTTAAATTTTGAGTAATCTTGAGCTTTTTCGTTACCATAAAAATATATAATTTTTTCAGTACCGTAAGCATCATTGAATTTAAAAACACCACGGGTTGTCCCACCCGCTAAAGCCTCACGTGTAAACTCACCTGAGGGTATGGTGTGGTATAAACCAAATCCTTGCGATTTTAGAACGGTTACAATAGCGTGTTCTAGTGTTTTACCTAATACTAAGTGCTCTTTATCTGGGGTTACCATTAAATACTGTGACCAAGCATATATTCCAACAACGTCTTTAGAACCACGTTTCCCGCCTTCGATTTCAACTATCCATCCTTCACGGGACAATACATATTTAATTAGTTCTTTTACTTTTGGTTCTTTAAAGGTGTCACTATGATAAGGAGGTGCCGGGCGCTCTGTAACTTTTTTATTCTTCGCCATCGCCATCAACCTCTAAATCTTTCGCTGTTACAATATCACTGTCGGCAGGCATTATTTCGGTAAGTTCTTTTCCTCCACCATGTAAAAATACGTTAACAGATGTGGAGTCATCAGATTTTTCGTTCATACCAAGAATTTCAACCGCAAGTTTCCTGTTACTGTTTTTATCAGATGCCTGTTCTGCATATAATGCGTCTTGTAGTATTGCGTTCTTGATAAGTTCTTGAGGTTCAGCACCAAATGTCATTTCAACTAAATCATTCCATGCTTCTTTTATTTTGGGGTTGCTATTGAAGGTCATCATTGCTTTTTGTTGTAACTCTGCGTACTTTTTAGAATTCTTTATTTTTATTTTTTCTACGTTTCCGTCATCATCGTAAAAAATATTCCAAATTTTTTCTATTTCGTCTTCATCAAGATAGGCTGATACGTAACTTTGGATAATGTTCATATGCGTTCTTTTGCCTGTAATTGGATGTTCAAAGTCTGATGATAAATAAAACATTAACATTGATTGTTCTTGTATTGATAAATCATAAAATGTGTTAGGAACACCAAGATGGTTTTCTTCTTTTGCTTTTACTAACTCAGGCTCAACTTCTTTTGCTTTGTTGTTTTTCTTTTTAGGGTTGGTTACGGTTAAATAATCAGAGGGCGTGACGTTTTGTGTTTCTTTTATTCTTTGTGCCGCCTCTTCTTCTAACTTTTTATTCGAGCGCTTTTTTTGTAAGTTCCCTGTATTTTTTAATTCAAAGTCTTTCATCGTCACACTCCTTCTTGTTGGTTTTTGGTGGAGTTGGTGGGATTTGAACCCACGTACCTAGAAGTGCACATCGGCATTATTCTAGGGCGAACACCTATCGCAACCCCAAGAATACAGGTGCCAGTGATTGCGCACTCTGTATTAAATTTTATTTATTCTAGTTCGTTAATGGCTCTATCAATTGCTTCTTCAACGGTTCTTGAACCAGCATAAATGCTTTCCATCATTACTCCTACTTCAAATCGTGCATTTGAACTTGTTGTTCTACCTACAAAAGAGGGAGAATGGAAATAAAAATCAGATTGTATTTCTGCAACACGTGCCGCTTGCGCAAATGGACGCTGGTTAAGTTCGCTGTCAGTTAAGTCTTCAACTGGTTTGTCTGCTAATGATAAAAAACCTTTGTACTCGTCATTGTTAAATGCGCTTTCTCGAACAGGAACATAACCTGTATTTTTAGCAAAACTGGCGGTGTTTTCTGAACTTGTCATATGTTTCATTAGTAACCAAGAGGCTAAGCGTTCTTGGTCTGTGTTGTCTCTCATCATCGCAAAATTCGGGCCTTGTTGAATTGTTGCTGGGTTTTCATCGTCATACTGTATAGAGCTAGCAATGCCTAATTCGAAAATACCAAACACGCCATCTTCTTGGTCGGGAACATTGTGTCTCGTTCCTGCGGTTGACCCTTGAGACATTAAAACTCTTCCATCTTTAAACGGGGTGCTACCATAAGACTCATCCCATTCCATAGGATAGGAAACAATGTTGTCATCAACCATGTTCATATAATATTCAATCATTTCTACGTGTTCTTCTGTTTGAAATTCAATGCCACCTCCGCCTGTTGTATAACCCAAATTAAACTGCTCGGTTGCAGCAATAAAGTGGTTTGCTGCATTGTCAAAGTTTAAAATGTGAGGTGCTTCTGACTCATAATGTTCTTCAAATTCGCTTAGTGTATCAAATTTTGTAAGGTCTTTAACACTTTCATCTGTCCATTCAATCTTTTCATGAATGTCTCGAATATCCTGTGTGGTAATAACTTCGTCAATCTCAATATCAAAATAATCAAATACGGTTTTGTTATATACCGTCATTTCCGTTGACTTTGCGAAAGGTAAAGAAAATGTAGTGTTGTCTTTGTATTGCTGGTTTTCTTCTAAGAACCCATCGACAAAATCGTCAATGTCTGTGCCGTGTTCTGGGTGTTCAATATATTCGTCAAGCGAAACAAGCGAATTACCTTGTAAATACTCAACAAAGTGGTCGGGATAACCAAATACAATATCGGGCGTTGCTCCCGAAACGGTTCCTTGAATTGTTGACTCTCTTAAACCATCATAATCGCCTTGACCAACTTGACGCACGGATACATTGGGATATTCGTCCGTAAAGTCGTCAATCATGTTGTCTAACAACGCCATGTTATCGTCGCCAAACGCATGCCAAACGATAATTTCAATTTCTTTTTCGGTGTCAAGTTCATCTGGGATGTTAATCTCAACATCGCCACCGCCTGTTCCACCTAAACAAGCAGAAAGTGTGAAAACCGCTGTAATTGTAATTAACAGCAGAAAGGTTCTTTTCAATTTCATTCCCCCTAAAATTTTTATAGGTTTTGAGCCCAAATCACTATTTTGCCTCAATGGTTAAAATGGGTCTAACCTCTATATCGTTTTTATCTTAGTCTTTATAAAATGCTTCATTAAGTTCTTTGATTGTTTCAGAATTGATTGACTCAATAAAATCTAAACGGTCTTTAAAGCGAACATCAGACTCAAATGCACGTTCTTCGCTAGGACTATACGTAAATGTCTCCCACGTATCAAAATGATTATCGCTAACAATCATATGAGAAATAAGCTCAACACCTAAAAACCCGTCAATGTTATATAACTTAATGAAACCCATGGAAAACGCATCGCCCGCTGTAAAATAAAGAATTTCTTCTAATTCTTCATCGTAAGCAATCGTTGTATTCTCGTCGGTTATAATCTTAATGTCTTCAAAATTACTATCGAAGTTTTCTGGAATGTAGTCGTGCTCATGATAAGCTTCCTCTAAAATGTGTGAAGCGTCTACGGTCGGGTTTGCCTCTCTGTACTCTTGAAATACCATATATCCACCTACGGACGTAAGAACCGTAAACAAAACTCCGGTAAAAAATACAAGTAAGTATGTACTAATGTTTTTCATAGCGTCCCCCTATTTACCATAAAATAATTTCTCCTTGATATTCATAATACAAAAAGTCAAATCCGTCAAGTCCAAGTCGGTAATTGTACCTTTCATCATACTCTATGTTTTTAAGAACATTAACTAATTGTTGGTATTGCTTGTCGGTTAAGTCTTCAATACCTTTTACATCTGTTAAATCAAATTCCATATTAACCAACCTCTCTTGAAAATGTAACTCTTTTCGGTGTTAACATGTATACCCTCTACTAATAATATACGCATAAAAGGGCAAAAGTGTAAAGAGGAAATTTTAATTTGTGTGTGTGCGTGTGTGTGAGTGTGTGTGTTGAGTGAATGGGGGTAGCAAGCCGGCACTACACCCCCCTGTAGTATACCCGTGGGGGTATCAACTGCCAACCCAAACCATCCCCCGGGTTGCTAGTTGTACATGAATGGGTATTCACAAACTGAAGCCCTATTCATAAACTGAAGACATATTCACAAACTGAATAACCATTCATAAACTGAGCATGCATTCATAAACTGAATAACTATTCATAAACTGAGCATGTATTCATAAACTGAAGCCCTATTCATAAACTGAATAGGCATTCATAAACTGAATAACCATTCATAAACTGAATAGACATTCATCAACTGACAACATAAGCGTTTTAATGGGTTGCCTGGGATTTTGGTATATACCAGAAAGGCGCCACGCTTAAACCCTTCAAATTTGCCTTGTGTGCCGTTTTTGCCTTGGGTCCTTAATAGGACTAGGCCAACCCTTCAAAATGCCAACACAAGCAAAATGGCCCTTCTAAGCCCTTTGTTTAGCCGTCTTATAAAGCGATAAACTGACAACCAGCATACGTTGCTACACCGCTACATAGCGCTAAAGTAAAAAATTACTACATTCGGGTGTAGTGCTATCACGCTACATTGCGATGTATTCTTATTTATAAAAAAATATTCTTATTTAGAAAGTTGTTTACCAGGGTTGAAAAATACCTGAAAAGTGTTATAATCACTAATGTAAGGCGTTGGCCTTGCAAAATCTAGCACTACAGGAGGCTGTATCAAATGAAAAATTTAACAAGCGAAAGCGTAAGGGAAAATGAAGGCGTAAACGTGAAAAACTTAGTGGCGTTTTTGCCTTTCCAAGTTGAAAAGAGTGTCATTGCGGTTAATATCATTATTGAGTTAGAAAAGGCATTTAGTGCAAAATTAACACTTGACCAAAAGGATGAAGCTGAAAAAGAGTTAAACAACGCAAAAGACGCACAAGGCGCTAGGCAAGCCATGCAACGTATCACGCAAAAGCTTCTAAAAAATTCAAAGGCGGTGCGATAATGGAAATGAAAGTTTTCAAAGTACACTACAAAATAATGGAAAATAACACAACCGTGATGAGCGTAACCGATTATAGCACTGATTTAGACTATCTAATGGAAAGAGTGAAAAACCACGTGACACAATCGTTTAAAGGCAATAAAGAGCTTGGAAAAATTGACGTGAAAGAGATTGACGGCATTGAAGAAGCTTTGAAGCACGTAAGAAAAGACTATCGAAAATATGGGACGCTTGCGGTATTCCACGGTATTTTAAACGTCTACCAAGAAGAAGCAGACGAAAAAATGAAAGATTAAAAAAGGCGGCCTAAGGGCCGCTTTTATTTTTTATAGGTTTACTACAGCGCTACATAGCACTAAAGCAAAAAAACAAAACCCTACTACACCCCTACATAGCACTAAAGTACTTATATAGCTTACTATATAAGTTACACGTGTAACATTATTTACTACAGTACAATGTAGCATAATTTTACTACAGTATAATATAGCATTATTTACTACAGTATAATGTAGTACAATTTTAATACAGTACTATATAGCACTATAGTATAACTATTTTTACTACAGTACAATATAGCAATATAGTATAATACAGTGCTATATATAACTAAGGTATAATACAGTGCTATATATAACTAAGGTATAATACAGTGCTATATATAACTAAATTATAATACAGTATAATATAGTACAATATATATAGCTAAATTATAATACAGTATAATATAGTACAGCATTATATATACAAAAGGCGGCC
>Ga0207421_10005056_pt1 | contig 14968 bp, 11 predicted proteins | sample SodLakKL_010_SED_4_FD_187542 | JGI IMG/M metagenome (GOLD analysis project Ga0207421, IMG submission 187542) | Alkaline sediment microbial communities from Lake Tanatar, Kulunda Steppe, Russia - 8KL_010_SED (SPAdes) (version 2) | ecosystem: Environmental > Aquatic > Non-marine Saline and...
GATGCCTGACGGGTGGAGCTGAGGGGGATGTCCGGACACCGCACGACCGGACACCCCCTCGGTTCGACAGGCGCGTGAGGGGCACGGTACGTTCTTCATATCAACGGCGCGGGGTGGAGCAGTTCGGTCAGCTCGCCGGGCTCATAACCCGGAGGTCGCAGGTTCAAATCCTGCCCCCGCTACTGAAAACCGCCCTTCTGGGCGGTTTTCGCTTTCTATGGGTGCCGTATGGGTGCCATGGTCGTGCGACCATGAGTTCGAGGGGCTCGAAACGTCTGCCGCCCCGGCTGTGCTGCCCCGGCCTGTGTTGTCCCGGGACATAGTTGACATGTTGGCTCCGGTACCTGGGTGGCAGGTTGGAGACGCGGCTCCGGGTGCTGTGCGACGGTGGCTCCGGTAGCTGTGTTACGTCTGGGGGCTGGTTCGGCTCGGCTTGCTCGATCTGATTGAGGTCGAGGAGGCTGTCGTGCTCGAGGCCGCTGACGATGCGCGCCACCGCAGCGTCGACGAAGTAGCTGACCTCCGAGAACAGCCGCTTCTCGGAAGCCAGCCCGGTGCAAGCTCACCGAGCTGCGACCCCAGCGACCCAACTTCGCGCGATCGATGCACTCGTACGGAGCGATGCCGACCTGCCTACTACGGCGTTGTTGTGCAGGTTGTAGGCGACTGTCCGGCTCAGTCGTGCACGCAGCCGCGCCCGCTGCTGCCCCGCCTCGACTCTGCGTCCCCGGGCCCTGCGGCTGCGCCTGCCAGCCCGCCAGAACGCAAGGTCGGGTGACAGCCGGCATCGGCGCACCGAGCGCGGGTCGGCAGCGGGAAAGACAGGTCCAACGACAGGGGAGCCCCGCCGAAGCAGGGCTCCCCTGTCGTTGGCACGGATGTGCTCCGAAGCCGGAGATCTTCCGCTTGCTAGTCGACGGTCATGACGATCTTCCCTTGGTGCTGGCGCTCGTCCATTAGTCGGTGAGCTTCGTGGGCTTCGGTGAGCGGCAGCGTCTTCCAGGCGTCCGGGTGCAGGTACCCGTCTGCAGCAAGGGACACCAGCTGGGTCATCGTGGCCTGATTTGCCCGGGTGACGCCGATAATCTGCAGGTTCTTCCCGAAGACCTCACCGAGGTTGAGGGAAGCTCGCAATCCTCCGTGCGAGCCGATGACGACGACACGTCCACGGATTCCTGCCGCGGTGACGCTGTCGTTCCAGGTGTCCGCACCGACCAGCTCGCAGACCACGTCCGCGCCTGCGCCACCCGTGGCCTCGAGGACCTCCTGCGCCACATCTCCCTTCCGGTAGTCGACGACGACGTCGGCGCCGCGGGCTTCCAACGCCTGAATCTTCTCGTCGGACCCAGCCGTGGCGATCACCTTGGCACCGAGCAGCTTCCCGATCTCGATAGCGGCCTGGCCGCATCCTCCGGTCGCACCCGTGACTAGCAGGGTCTCACCCGGCTGCAGCGCGGCTCGCTTCTGGACGCCGAACCAGACCGGCCCGTAGTTCACGAGCAGGGATGCCGCGGCCACGTCGTTGAGGGAATCCGGGAGCGGGATGAGGTGCGACGCCGGCCAGGTGAAGTACTCCGCGTAGCCGCCCTGCTGCTGGGTTTGGACGCCGAGAACCCGAATGTTCGGGCAGGCGTTATCCCAGCCGTCGAGACAGTGACGGCAGTGGCCACACGAAAGGTGGGAGTGAGGGATGACCCGCTGTCCCTGCTCCAACCCATGGGTACCTGCTCCGAGTGCTGCCACTGTGCCGACGGGCTCGATCCCTGCGATGTGCGGGAACGACATGTGCTTGCCGAAGTAGAAGTCCGTGAGCGGTTCCTTGCCGTAGATGCCTGCTCGCAGTTCGACATCCATCCGGTTCAGGCCGACCGCGGTCACCTTGACGAGCGCCTCACCTGCACCCGGCTCAGGCGTCGGTACGTCCTCCCACTGCAGGACCTCAGGGCCGCCGAACTCGCGGATCGTCATAGCCTTCATGCTTCGACCCTCCCTTGATCGAGTCACACCGTGCACGCTGGGTCACCGGTGGCGACCCATTGGACGTGGGGCAGCAGGTAGGTGTCGCACCGCACGTCGGTGTCTCTCCCCAGGACCACCTGCGGCCCCTACCTACCGGTCGGAAGGCACACTACCCGAAGGTCGCCTGGCGTCAAGGGCAAGGAACGGGGCGTCATGGCCGAGGGGGTTGAGGCTTGCCCTATCGGCCGGTAGGGTGAAACCTACCAAGCGGTAGGCAGCTTGGTGGAGGGTCGTTGTACTCGTTGGTGGTTCACCGGAGGCGTCAGGTGCGTGATGGGCAGGAGCTCTACCGACGGATGTTGATGATCCGCCGATTCGAAGAACTCATGCACCAGGAGTTCAAGGCCGGCAACGTCCCGGGCCCCCTTCACCTCTCCATCGGCCAAGAAGCCGTCGCCGTCGGCACCTGCCAGCACCTTCACGTGTCCGATCAGATCGTGTCGACCCACCGAGGTCACCACCACGTCCTTGCTAAGGGGGCGAGCCCGGACCGGCTGATGGCGGAGCTACTCGGCCGCGCAGCGGGCTACAGCAGGGGTCGAGGGGGCTCGATGCACGTCGCCATACCCGAACTGGGCATCGTGGGCACGAACGGGATTGTCGGTGGTGGACTGCCCATCGCGATGGGGACCGCCTACGCCCAATCCATCTCGGACGGCGACGGCGTCACCGTCTGCTTCTTCGGTGAGGGGGCGGCAGCGACAGGTGCCTTCGGCGAAGCCCTGAATCTCGCTGGCCTGTGGAAGCTTCCCGTGGTCTTCGTGTGCGAGAACAATCAGTACGTCGAGCTGACTCCGGCGAGCCTGCACGTGGCGGGTGGCGCGATCTGGAAGCGTGCGTCCGGCTACGGCATACCTGGTGAAGCCGTCGACGGGAACGATGTACGCGAGATGGCTTCTGCTGCACGGACGGCCATCGCCCGGGCACGCGCAGGGGGTGGACCGACCCTGATCGAAGCGATGACCTACCGCTGGCTGGGCCACTACGCCGGCGATCGCGCCGCGTACCGCGACGAGGCCGAGCTGGAAGAAGCACGGGCCCGCGATCCGCTGCTCGCTCTCAGGACTGAGCTCGACGAGGGGTCCGCTGCACAAATCGAGGCGGACGTCGCATCCGAACTGGCCGAGGCGCTCACGTGGGCTCTGGCCTCGGCGCCGGCGACGACCGACGGGATCGGACTCGATCACTACGCGACGGTGAATGATGGCTGAGCAGCGTGACATCAAGTTCTGGCAGGGCCTGAACCAGGCCCTGCATGAAGAGATGGCACGGGACGACCGCGTCGTGCTGTTGGGAGAGGACGTCGCTCGACCGGGCGGCCCGTACGGCGTGACCCGCGGCCTGCTCGAAAGCTTCGGCCACGCGCGGGTTCGGGATACGCCGATCAGTGAGGCAACGATCGTCGGTTTGGGGATCGGTGGTGCGGTTGCGGGGTTGCGACCGGTCGTGGAAATCATGTTCTTCGACTTCACGATGCTGGCGATGGATCAAATCGTCAACCAAGCGGCCAAGTACCGCTACTTCACCGCAGGTCACTCGCTCCCACTCGTCATCCGCACCATGTGCGGCGCCGGTGGACCCAACGGTCCGCAGCACTCGCAGAGTCTTGAGGCGTGGTTCGCGGCGGTTCCAGGGCTGAAGGTGGTCATGCCCTCGAACGCCGCGGATGCGAAGGGGTTGCTCAAGAGCGCGATTCGTGACGATGACCCCGTGCTCTTCATCGAGACGCTCGGGCTTCTGACCGAGCGCCATGAGACCCCCACCGCGGATGAGTATTTGCTCCCGATCGGTGAGACGAAAGTTGTGAGAGACGGAGGAGACGTGACGATCGTTGCTTCCGGCCGGATCGTCGGACGGGCGCTGTCCGCAGCGAAACAGCTTGCCGGCGACGGGGTCTCGGTGGCCGTCCTCGACCCGCGGACCTTGCAGCCGCTCGACATGGAGCCGATCGTCTCCTCGGTGGCCAAGACCGGCAGGCTGGTCGTAGCCCATGAGGCGCTGCGACCGTTCGGTCTGGGCGCCGAGATTGCCGCCGAGGTCGCAGAACGCTGCTTCTCCGAGTTGCGAGCCCCGATCCAGCGGGTCACGCCGGAATTCGTGAACGTCCCCACGCCCGTCCACCTCGCGGAGGCACGAGTCCCGGGTGTCGGCGACATCGTGGCCGCGGTGAATCGAGTCCTCCCGTAGTTGACCAGAAGGAACGAGATGCCCCGGGTTGAGGTGCGGTTCGAGAGTGACGAGGCTTCGCAAGATGTTGAAGTTGTCCGCGTCCTCGTCGACGTCGGTGAGACGGTCGAGGCCGGCCAGTCACTCCTCGAGATTGCGACGGACAAGGTTGACGTGGAGGTCGAAGCACCGTCGGCCGGCCAGGTGATTGAGATCTTCGTGGCTGATGGCGAGATTGTGGCACCTCCCAATCGCCCCTTGTTGGTCCTGGAGGTGTAGATGGACTTCTCCTACCCGCTCCGTGCCAGTGCCGCCCGCATGCCTGAGCGCATCGCCCTGCGCTACCGCCAGTCCTCCGTCACCTACGCCGAACTCGACGACACGTCCGATCGCCTTGCGAGCGGCCTTCGAAGTGAGGGCATCGAGGTGGGGGAGGTCATCGCCTCGCTGCTGGTGAACGATCCTCCGGCCGTCCAGGCCTACGTCGCCCTGTCGCGCCTCGGTGGGATCCACGTTCCCATGAATACCCGACTGACGCCCGACGAACTCGAGTACATCTTGCGTGACTCGGGGGCACGAAGCCTGCTCGTCGCGCCGGAGCTGCTGGATGTCGCCCGTGAACTGCGTGCCCGCCTCGGCTCCGTCGAGCGCCTGGTCGTGCTCGGTGCCCACCCAGGGCAACCAGACGGTCGCCTTGAGGGCGAACGGTCCGCCGACGAACTGATAGGGGCTGCAGGAGAATCTGCCGCCTCCCTGCCAGAGATCGACGAAGCTGCGCCTTCGACAATCATGTACACCTCCGGCACCACGGGCTTCCCGAAGGGTGTCGTCCGTAGCCAGCGTGCCAATCTCTGGAACGTCGTGAACTCGGCACTCGGGTCGCCCCGCGACCCGTCTGATACGGAGGTCTTCACCCTTCCGATCTTCGGCATCGGATTCATGCACTTCGTCATGCCCGCGCTCCTCGGCGGCGCCACCGTGGTCCTTGATCACAGCTTCGATCCGGCACGGACCTGGCGACTGCTCGAGCAGGTCCAAGCCACTCGAGTATTCCTCGCACCGACGATGATGGATTCGATGCTGCGGTTGCCAACGGACGAGCGCTCCGACGTCCGCAGCCTCGACATCATCTACACCGCCTACGAGTTCCCCGAGCAGCTGAGAGCGGAAGCGCTCAGGGTGTTCGGTGACGTCTTCGTCTACATGTACGGGCTCACCGAGGCGCAGTTGACGTGCGCGCAGCCAGGGGAGTTCGCCGCGGATCCGACGAGCGTCGGCAAGCCGATGGGCCTGATGCGCGTGAAGATCATCGACGACCAGGGTGACGACCTCCCTCAAGGTGCAATCGGCGAGATCGCGCTCGAAGGTCCGGCGCTCATGACGGGCTACCACGGCCTGCCCGACGAGACCGATGAAGTTCTCCTCGACGGATGGTTGCGGACCGGGGACCTGGGATACCTCGCCGACGATTCGAACCTGCACTACGCGGGCCGGAAGAAAGAGATGATCAAGTCTGGTGGGTACAGCGTCGATCCGGTCGAGGTCGAGCGCGCGATCCTGACCTTCGAGGGAGTCCGGGAAGCGGTCGTGGTCGGTCTACCGGACGATCACTGGGGCGAGGCGGTGGTTGCGGCAGTAGCGCCAACGGACGTCGCCAACAAGGAGCAGCTCCGTGCCTACCTGAAGGAAAGACTGGCGGACTACAAGGTGCCCAAGCAGATCCTTTTCCTCAACGAACTGCCGAAGAATCCGACCGGAAAGCACGAGCGCGGCAAGGTACGAACCCTGAGCCTAGAACATCTCGAAACGTCCCGCCGACGGAGCGAATCGTGGCCCAACTGACCCAGGTTGCGTTTGAAGAGGTTCCTCATGGCGAACTGCCTTCGTCTGAGCAGTACCTGACCGCCAATGCCGTGAGTGAGTGGCGATCCCTCATCGGCGATGAGGTAGGTGATGGGGTCCCCTTTGAGTTCGCACTAACCTGGATGCTCGACGCTCTTCGCAAGGCTCTGGACGGTATCCCTGAAGGAGGTGTCCTCCTTCGACACGAACTCTCCCTGTTCTCCGCGGCCCCTTTGGATCAGAAGCTCAAGTCACGTGTCGAAGTCGCGGAGAAGTACCACCGGCGTGGTCGTCCGGTGATTGCTTTCCGGATCAATACCACCACACGTGCCGATACCAATGTGCCTATTGCGCAGGATGTCATCCATCTGCTCTGGCCTCGGGCGCACAACCCCGCAGCCGAAACGTCGTCGAGGGTGTCCGAACGTCGTCCTGTAGCTGGCAGGCGGCACGAGACCAGAGTCAATCGGGAGGTGATGCCATCAGTCCGAGGTGAGATCACCCAGGCTCAGATTGACCGGTACGCCCGACTCAGCGGCGACTTCAACCCCTTGCACGTCGATCCTGAGGCAGGCCGGCGCTCCGCTTTCCGAAGCACTATCGCCCACGGACCTATCCCTTTGGGCTACCTCGCGCGCGCGTTAAGGTGGGCCGCGGGTACCGACTGGCCGACGGGGACGAGGATCGATGCGCGGTTCGTGGCGCCCTCGCGACCGGGGGATCTGCTCCATGTTCGAGAACAGGGCTGCGAGTTGACCGTCTACGGTCAGGACGACGCCGTGCGTATCGTGGCCGACGTCACCGCCTCCGCCGGGGAGCAGTGACATGGTCCCGTTCCACGGTGGCTGCATTGCTGGCGATGTGAGCGAGTTCGAGGTCGACAGTGGGTGAGTCGCCGGTGCGAGCGCCGCGTGACGACGTTGTCGTGGCCGCAACGCGCGTGTTCAGCGAGTTGGGCTACCACGGTGCTTCGATGGAGGACATCGCTGCAGCGCTGGGCATGCGCAAGGCGAGCCTCTATCACCATGTCCGCAGCAAAGAGGACCTTCTCTACATCATCCACGAGGGTCTGATCGAGCAGCTGATCAGCGCGGCTGCGCCGATCGCAACAAGTGACGACCCCCCTGCATATCGTCTAGCTGCCCTGATCCGGATGGGCATGCACTTCATCTCGACGAATCGCGCCGCAGTCACGGTGTTCCTGCAAGGCGCCGGCTCCCTCGGGGGTGACCGCTGGGACCGGATCGTGGAGAAGCGGAACACCTACGAACGGATGGTGGCTCGCATCCTCGCCGACGGCGTGGCCGATGGCTCCTTCGTCCAGATCGATTCCGTCACCGCGGCCCGAGGCATCCTGGGGATGGTGAACTGGTGCTACACGTGGTTCGACCCGGATGGCGAACTACAACCGGAGGACGTCGCCGACACGTTCTCACGGCTCGTGCTGACGGGACTGACCCCGGAGGCGGGCTGCTGACGACTTGCCCCCACTGCGGCCGATCGTTCACGGATCGGTGCTGTTCGGCGTACTCAATCACGACGCCTGACCGGCGAGAAGGGACCGATCACGGACGCGCGCAAACAGTTCCCGAACGATGCCACCACGCCCGGCAGATGGAATCGCTCCGAGAGGGCTGCGAGAGGCTGTCTCCCCTCGATCCTGTCGCGGCGTTGGCTGGCCAGTGAACGGCCTTGCGCGCTGGCTTCCGAGAGGCTGCGCTTCTAGGAACACAGACGCTTGGTCAGTTCACCCAACGCCCGCATGAATCTCACTCCACGGCGCCGTCCACGGCCCATGACTGGCGTGAAAGCCAGAACCCGAGAAGCGATCGCGTGTGCTCGCAACTAAGGCCGGTCTCAAGCACCATGCACGAGACGTCGTCGGCCGACCATGTCTCGCCGTACTCGAGCACAGCGGTTGTGTGCTCTCCAGTGATCGAGTCACCAGCGCATACAGGAACGGCGGGCCCGCCCTCTGTGAGCTCTATTCCAGCCCAGTCTAGGTCGCATGGCGCGTCGGGTGGTGGTCTCAGACCGGAGTTGATCTGGCACCGGATGCCGGCTTCGCCCCAGACCGCCAGGTTCACACACGCGATGTTTCCCGACGGCGTGACGAATCCGGGTGCCTCGAGATCCGAGGTCGGCGAGGGAGTGGACGGTTCGAGTGCCGCGCATTCGCCACGCGTCCACTCGGGGGCTTCCTCTTCCGCCAGTTGGTCACAGAGGGAACGGATCGATATTCCGGCATGGACCAGTAGCCAACGGCCCTCGGCCTCCTTGAGGGCAAGCGTGCCCCCGTAATCACCGTTCGGCTCAAGGAGATCCGCACGAGCCCACCCCTCGGAACAAGACAGGCCGTCGAGTGATGCGTCCCATGGATTGGCGACTTGTGACTGCCAGGCTTCGAGGACGGATTCCTCCGAACAGTCCGGACGTAACGGCGTAGCTACTGGCCGAAGAATGGCTCCGACAGTGCTCGCAGCCTGTGCATCACCCCAGTCGTCTGGGAGGAGGTCGGCGAGTTCCGCGAGGTAGTCGTCAGTGCAGGCACGAAGGGGCTGAACTGCCTGCGCGGCTGCGGGTTCGAGCTCGTTGAACTCCCACAGTTCCCGCGAGGCATCGTTGAACGGCTCGCGAAGGGTGAGGTTGCGAAACAGCCGATTGGAGTCAACGGAGAGGTCGTCGCACGTCGCGGTCCAGGCGCCAAGCTCGCCGGGTCGGCCGTTCGCGGAGAGCGACCAGGTGAGATCGCCGACGTAGGCGTTCTGGAGTTGGTCAGTGAAGTAGAACGCCAGCCGTCCAGCCTCCAGCAGGTGCGCTGCACTGGCCAACTGGTGCAAGAACCTGTTCGCCTTGACGAGATCGGCCTGACGCTCCGGTGACGCCGAGGCCATCATGTCCACCCGGAAAGCGTCGAAGCGGGCGCCGTAGGCGCTGTCAGAGGTCATCACCTCCTCCACACAGGAGGCGACCACCTCAAGGGCCGCCGTTGATGCTCGGCTGAAGTCCGTACCCGACAGCGCGGCGCTCCCACCACACTCATACAACAGGGCAACGAACTCGTTGACCAGCGGACTTTCGAACCCGCCGGGTGTCACCCGTCCCAACAGATAGTCGACCACATCGACCACGAACGTCGTCGCGTCGACCGTCGCGGTCGCTGCGATGAAGTGCGACCCAGCTCCCTCCGGCTGTCCGATCCCAACGGCCGTCTCAGACAATGGCGGCAATAGGAAAGTGGTCTCGGAGTCGAAAACTTCACGTGCAGCAATGTTCACTGCTGCAGATACGTCGAATGAGTCCTCTCCGGGCCAAGCCCACGCCCACTGCTGGTCGCCCTCGGTCATCTTCAACCGTTGTGTGAATGGCCGATTGTTGACCACCCTGACCGTGACCGTGTCGTCATCGTCAGGTTCGAAACACACCTGGATCGCTGCTGCTGACGTGCTCTCCCCGGGGTCGACCACATTGGTGACCCACGACGGCAGCTCACCGTCACACGATGGCCCCGCTGTTCGGCTGCCCGTGCGCTCCCCTGTCCACTGCCCGATATCTGCCGCCCATGACCGCCACGAGAACCCGCTCGCGGCGATAGTCAGTTCGTCGCCGTCGATCTCCATGCGGGTATCAGGGGCCTCGTCGACCGCCCACACTTGCAGGTCGTCATCCCATCGCACCGGCACGATCGACGCGCGCTGCTCCTCAGTCAGCTCGCCGATCTCCCAACGCAGCTCCACCGGCGCAGCAAGCGGTTCAGACAACTCCAGACTCACCGGCCGCCCGAACACCTCACTGCCAACCGTGCCCATGCTGCGTCCGAATTGCAGCTCGGCTTCCGAAACGACCACGCCGGCCTCGACAACAACGGTGGCCTCATCGAGGGTCAACGAGGCCGACTCACCGTCCAGCATCACAGGATCACCGAACGGCTCCGGGACCGGATCACCCACATCCGACGTGCGGACCGCCCCTTGAAGCTCCGATGGTTCATCGTCACCCGTGCATCCGCCCAACGTGAGCGCGCCGAGAGCCACGATCCAAGCGAACGTCACGCGCCGCAAGCGCACAGCACCACCCCACCGTCCGAAACTGAATGCCCCAGGGCGTGTCAGGCTAGCCGCGAGGCACCTCGGAAACCGAAGGATTTGACTGGCTTCCAGGAATCGACGGTTCTCGGAGGTCAGCCGAGTCGACGTCCCGCCTCGTGCGCATAGGCAAGACTGTCGCAATCGCTACATCTGGAAGATGAACGTGAGCGGCAGAACCTTGATTCGCAGATCCTCGAATCGTCTTCGTGTGGCCGAACCGGTGGGAGCCTGAGGAACCCTCTCCCTACCCCATTAGGCAGACCAGGCATCATGTCACGCTACCGCTTGCCGCGACCAAGTCGACGATCACGAAGGGTGACCCACGCGGCACGCATGTCCGCAACGCGTTGCGGAGACCAACCCATCAGGCCGACTAGAACCTCCGTGTCTACGAGTTCGAGCGCGCCGTCCGCATCGTTATCTCGGAGGAGCTTGTCGACGCGCTCGCCGAGACCAGGATCGATGAGCTCGGGAGGGGGAATCGGAAGGGCTCGAGCCTCGGTCGGCTCCAGTTCAAGGATCCCCCCGCCGTAGCTGCGTCCCAGAATCTCAGAGAGCGCGAAGGTGGCGCTGTTGAACACGGCCGGGATGAGTTGATCGACGGATATGCCCGACAAGAGACGAACTCGGTGGACGGTGTCGGTGCTCGTAGCGTGCGTCCGGTTCGCGACGAGCACGGGGTGTCGATGGATCTGACGGAACATGAACCCTTCTGGGACCCACGTTGAAGGTACGACCCACCAGCGTCGCCGAATCGAGCACTTGTAGCCCTTGTTCACTCCCTGGCGCTCTCCCTCGCGGATGTATGCAGCTAGGCGCTGATCGGTCAGCAGCTCGCCATCATCGACGGAGAGCAAGAGGCATCGGGCACCTCGTGCCGCTTGAGTGCGCAAGTCTCCGTCGTCATAGACCCCACCTGGGAGCTGGGAGGTCCGGGCGACCAGAGGAGTGCACCAGTCCTCTACTCCACGATCACGAGCCTCTGCAGGTGTCATGGTGAAGAAGCTGTTCCGGCCTGTCACGACGCCGACCTCAACGCTGGCATGCGTGCCAAGCGGCACCAGTCCGCCGTCGTTGCGAGCTGTCCTGAGAACGTCGATCAGGTTCGCGGAGAGGTAGTACTTGGTCCACTTCTCGTCGTCGTGAACGAGCATCGGGGCTGGGGGCAGTGTCAATAGCGAATCGGGCGCTGGTAGTTCCGTAGCGTCGTCAAGCTCCGACGACCGCATCACAGCCGGGCCAGTTCCTCGGACGCCGAGCAAGAGCACGACCTCCTGCAGCACGCCGTCGAATACGAGCCGTCGGAACGAGACGAGTGACAGTTCCGAGCAGTTCCGGATCAAGAACTCCCGTAGTTGGGCCGCGTAGGTCACCTGCAGTAGCTCGCCTGGCAACACGAGACCGAATCGGCCCCCCTCACGCACCGCCAAGACTGAGGCTACGGTGAACGGCACCCAAGCATTGGTGAGTCGCGACGGACGTAGACCGGCGGATTCCATGAGCTCCATCGCTCGGCCACGATCCCGCTCTGGCCAATTCCCGAACCGGATGTACGGAGGGTTGCCGGCTACTCCGTCGTAGGCACCCCGGCGTTCGCGCGAGAACCACTTGAAGAAGTCGCCCGTGTGAACCTGCGCATCGACAGTCTGTCTCGCCTTGCTGGCCTCGTCCTCGAACAGCTCGACGCCCTGGATCGAAGCGGAGGACGGTGCGTGTGCTCTCAGCTGGCTGAGGATGGCGCCGTCGCCGCAGCTCGGCTCCAGCAGCCGATCGCCAGCTCCTGCCGCCCATTGCGCAAGGAACGCGGCAAGCTGAGCAGGGGTGTAGTAACCCCCGCGCAGCTTCTCGGCTGACGGGGACACCTTCGATGCAAAGTCGCTCATGTCGCTCATGCGGAGAAGTGTCTCCGTGGGGTGAGACAGCGGACCGGGGGCAGCTGAGCATAGGGCTGACGCCGGTAGGCATGTGGGTAGTGCCGCCACTCCGAGCACCACCCGCATGACCTCGTAGGTTGATGAGGTCCCGGCATCGCGCTGGGACGCGCCCTAGAGTTACAGCTATGTCGTTCACCCGCCTGACCAAGGAAGAGGCAGCGCTCCGCCTTGGTGCGCTCGTGGATGCGTACCGGCAGCAGGCCACCGCCGTTGAGTTGCCAGCAAGTGGGTATACCGAGTCACAGGCCCGGGTCGATTTCATCGATGAGTTGCTGCTCCTGCTGGGCTGGGACGTGAGGAACGAGGCAGGCAAGCCGTACTCGCTGCGGGACGTTGTCGTCGAGTTGTCCACAGGGCCCGATGTCGATGGTGACCATGGGGGACGTCCTGATTACATCCTTCGTGTCGACGGAAGACCTCGACTCGTTGTCGAAGCGAAGAAGCCAGCTGTGAATGTTCCAGACTCGCATCCCTCTGCACGGCAGACTCGACGCTACGGATACTCCCTGGCCCTACCAGCCGCGGTGTTGACGAACTTCACAAAGACCGCGGTCTACGACTCACGCGTCAAACCGACTCCTACCGATGAAGCACACGTGGCTCGTCTGCCCGACGGATTGTTCGACTGGCAGGCATACGTTGATCGGTTCGACGACCTCTGGAATCTGTTGAGCCACGAGGTAGTTGCGTCAGACCAGTACTTCGAAGTCTACGACTACGAGGAGGAACCGCGGGGAGCGACTCCGGTCGATCGGCATTTCCTCAGGCAGCTCCGACATTGGCGGCTTGCACTGGGATCGGAGATCGCCGCGAATCAACCCGACCTCGGGTTGGATGAAGTGGGCAGGCTCACGCAACGGCTCATCAACGCACTGCTGTTCCTCCGCATCTGCGAAGATCGGGAGATCGAGCCCTACAGAAGCCTCAGCTCATCTCTAGAACAGGGCCAGTTCCATGACAGGCTTCGCGAAGCAGACGAGACCTACAACGCGGGGCTCTTCGATGTGCTAGGTATCCTCCCTGTGGCGGACGTGACTCTTCGATCGGTGATCGAAGATCTGTATTGGCCCAAGAGCCGTTACGAGTTCGGCGTCCTTGAGCCAGAGGTTCTCGCTGCTGTGTACGAGCACTTCCTTGGCGAGAGGTTGGCGAAGGGCCCCGACGGGGCCCTCATCTTGGAAGCCAAGCCCGAGCTCCTTCACCACGGGGGTGTAGTCCCTACGCCTGACTGGGTTGTCGACAAGCTGGTAGGCATCGCTCTGGATGGGCTCCCAATCGACGCGCTTGACGCGACCGAGGCGCGACCGAGGGTGTTGGATCCCGCCTGCGGTTCCGGCGCTTTCATGCTTTCGCTCTATCGACACTTGGTGCGCGTGTTCGAGCCCGACGGGGAGCGCCTCGACCTCGCTCAGCGGGGGGAGGTTGCCAGGCGATTTCTCTTCGGTGTCGACATCGACCCGGAGGCCGTTGAAGTAGCGCGTCTGAGCTTGCTCCTCGCCATTCTCAGGGACGAGCACGTGGACCCCAATATCGCGAGATCTGTACTGCCAGACCTGCGTGGAAATCTGCAGGTGGGCAACACCCTCATTGACGAGTCGTATGACACGCTCTTCCCTGACGCTGCTGCAGACATCGATAGGCGCGTCGCTATACGCCCATTCGACTGGAAGGTGTCGTTTCCGCAGGTGTTCAGCGATGGGGGCGGGTTCGACGTCGTTGTAGGTAACCCACCATATGCAAGGATTCAGGTTCTTGCGGAGCACTTCCCTGACCAACTGGAATTCTTTCAGCGTCCGGAAAGCGGCTTCGCATGCGGACAGGAGTTCAACTTCGATCAGTACATGCTCTTCGTCGAACGCGGACTCCGGCTACTGCAAGCGCAGGGCGTCCTCGCATACATTCTTCCACACCGGTTCATGACCTCGGTTGCTGGCGCGACTCTGAGAAGAGAGCTGCTCGAGCAGACAGCTATCGAGAGGATTGTCCACTTCGGTCACGCTCAGATCTTTCCTGGTCGGAGCACCTACACGTGCCTGCTTCGTGTGAGGAAGGTGACGCAGTGATCGCGGTCGAGTTTGTTGTGAATCCATCTGCCTGGCGTCAAGGTGAGCCGGGCTCGATCGTCCACATCGATCAGCAAGAGCTAGGTGAGGGGCCCTGGGTGTTCGCGAGCTCAGCGAGCAGCCAGAAAGTGTTCGATGACTTGAATAGTCGATTCGAGCGCCGACTTCCGGAGGTCGCAGACATCTTCGTGGGTGTACAGAGTTCTGCCGATGAGATTCTGTTTGTGACTCCTACGGCAGCGAGCACTGACCATGACATCGTCTTCAATGGCCCGGATGGTCGCCGCTGGGAAGTTGAGCGGGACCTCACGCGGCCCGCACTCAAGGACCGCAGCCTCACACCATACGAAGCCGAGCCCGTTCCGGACCGGGCCGCCATTTGGCCGTATGAACTGGAGGAGAGCACGACGGGGCGTGTTCGAGCGAGACTCATCCCACCGGATGAGCTTCGGGTTCGTTTCCCCAAGGCCTTCGCCTACCTCGAGCACAATCGCGCAGCCCTCGAGGATCGGAGTGTGTCACCGGACCCTGGTGATGCGTTCTACGCGTACGGACGCTCGCAGTCGCTGACGAAGATGGCAGAGCCCAAAGTCGTTGTTCGCGTACTCTCTCGGCCGCTCGCGCCGCAATTCGCCTGGGACCCAAATGGTCTGGTGGTCCCCGGTGGGGGGTCCGGTCCCTACTACTTGATGCGTTCAAGTCATGAGGAGTACCCCCCGGAGATCCTGATTGCACTGCTGTCCCACCCCGTGATCGATTCCCTCGTGATCGCTGGGGCCCGAGCCTTTCGCGGCGGGTACGCAGTTCACTCGAAGCAATCCCTTCAGGCAGCGCCGGTGCCATCCTTCGACGCCGC
>Ga0207421_10005057_pt1 | contig 14966 bp, 18 predicted proteins | sample SodLakKL_010_SED_4_FD_187542 | JGI IMG/M metagenome (GOLD analysis project Ga0207421, IMG submission 187542) | Alkaline sediment microbial communities from Lake Tanatar, Kulunda Steppe, Russia - 8KL_010_SED (SPAdes) (version 2) | ecosystem: Environmental > Aquatic > Non-marine Saline and...
GGGGGCCGGCCGGGGGCCGGCCGGGGACGCCGGACGCCGGCGGGCCCTGGGGAAGCCCCGGGCGCCGGGGCCGGCCGGGTGCCGGCCGGGGTCCGGCCGGCGGGGCACGGGTGCCGACGGTGCCGGCCAGCCGTCCCGGGCGCCGGGGGCCGGCCGGCCAGCGGCCGACGGCCCTTGGGGGTATGCGGCGGCCGCCTAGTCGCCGGCGCTTTCGATCTCCCGCCCCCATTGCCGGATCGCGTCCATGCGGTCACGGCATGCCTCGAGCGCGGATCGCGTCCTGAGGTAATGGTCAGCGAGGTCGCGGTTGGTTTCGCCATCAAATTCGCCGGGCCCCGGGCACCGCGTCCAATGCTCCGGGGGTGGCACCTCAACAACCTCAGTCACCGTCACCGGCTGCGGATCCTGTGCCAGGCTCCCGCAGCCGGCGGCGAACATCATCAGGCACGCGAGAGCTGCCCCACTCCTCCACCTCATCGCTTTCCTCTTCGGCCCTGTCGAGCGCCTCGAGCTGAGACCTGAGCTCATAGGCCCGGCCCTCGAGCTCCTCGGCCAGTGATTCCACGGCCTTGCGCCGTCGCCGCTCCTGTTCGGCCCGCTCCTCGGCCTCCCGGAGCTCCTGTCTCAGCTCCTCGCTTATGACGGCCTGGCGGGCGGCCGATGCTACCTCCTCCCGCCAAGTCCACAGCACCACGGCCAGGCCGGCCGCGATGGCGACCACGGCGCCGATCTTGGCCGCTTTCTTCCACTGCAAAGGGCTCACCGTTCACCCCGTTTCGTCCGGATGGGGGACACGCGAAGCCGGCCGCCGTATCGGCACCAGGCCATACGCCGGACCCCCTCCTGCTCTACCTCTCGGCGCCTCCCTGTGATCACCGTGAAACCCTCGGCCCTCTCCATCCCGCCTCGAGGTAATCCGCCTGGTGGCGCAACAGCACCGCCCTGACATAGTCCCGGTTCTCCTGTTGCGCGTCGTCGCTGCGGGTTTGCGCTGACTCGACATGGCAGAACCAGCGGTCAGGATCGCGGCCGTCCTCTCGAGCCTGTTCGCGGTCGCGGCGGACCCACCCGAGGCCGCCGTTGTAGGCGCTCAGCACCATTGACCAGTGATCGAACCGACCACCGTCGCCCCAAGGGTCGACCTGGCGTTTCAGCCATGCCGTGTACCGCGCCATGCCGGTGATCGCTTGCCGAGGGTTCATGGGGTCGAACCCGTCGGCGTCGAGGAGCTCCTCGACGTGGCCCGCGGTGACGGGCATGAATTGCGCTAACCCCTTGGCGCCGACCGGGCTGCGGGCATCAGGCCGCCAGCTCGATTCTTGATGAACGATGGCCGCGTGTAGCGCGACCGGTCCGCTCAGCCCATGATGGGCCTGCACCGCGCGTGTTAAGTGCCTTTGATGCTCCCTCGCCTGATCGGGAATCGGCGAAGCCCAGGCGCTGGCCGTAACGGTGAGCGCTGCCGCGATCGCTGCTGTGGCTGCCGCCGCTGCATACCTCATCGGCTAGCCTCTAGATGTTGGTCACACCCCCAGGGACAAGCCCAGGCCGCCCAGCCCAATCAGGGCGGCCCGCCTGTACCGCGCCTGGGTTTGTTCCCATCCCCCTTCGAGGTCTCCGGGCTTGGCCGCCGGGAAAAACAGCCGGTCGACCCAATACCCGGCGGTCGCCCCAACCGTAAACTGAGTCGTGTTCCAGAGGAGGATCGGCAGCTGATGAGGGGCGAGGACCCACAGCGCCGCGATGGCGCCGGCCGAAAACGCTATGACGTGCCAGCCCTCAACCAGGCGGCCGGATACCCAGCGCGCCGCTGATGCCAGGGCGCGGGCGGAACCGATGGCGGCCCGCGCCGGGGCGATCACGGCGAGGAACACGGCAGCGCGCCAGACCCTGGCCGCTGCCGCCGCGACTGATCGTGTGAGCTTTCGCGCCATGCTCCCCCCGCCCTCGAACCCCTAATTGTAATCGTCACGCTGGCCGGTTCCGCCGCCGCCGGTTTCGTAGGCCCCCGACATTTGCGACACGAGGCGGTAAACGTCGTCGACTCGTTTTTGCAACGCGGAAATGTTTTCGTCGACCCGCTGGTGGGCACTCTCAACGCTGCGTTCGAGGCGGTCGATTTCCCGGCGATGCCATCGCCAAAGCGTGCCGAGTAGCGTCACCAGGCCCAAACTGAGAACCCAGAGGGCCCATTTAATTAGCGCTGGAGCGTTTTCGTAGACGGAAAGCCAAAAATCCGGGGAACCATCTGACATGCCGGGCCCCTTTTGCAGCTTATTGGTTCGCCCGGTCCTCATTGTAACAGCGACAGGACGCATAAGAGAAACCCTAACAATGATATTGTTTGCGTCAAATGTATGTCGGCCGGTTATTGCCTTCGGCTATGTTGAGGCGATGACGGCCCAGCCGTCGTCATAAACACACAGCTCGCCATCATCCGAGACATACGCCAACCAGCCGAGGCGAGGGGTAAAGGCGACCCATTCGCCCTCAATCCGAGCCATGACATCGCCCGATTCGCCCTCAGGCCATGATTCGTCGCCGTTGTGAATATACATGTCCCCGTTTTGCGGGTCATCCGGGGCATCGCTGGATTTCGACTTTACCCCAATCTGGCAAACAGCCCCCAGCGTTTTTAGGTTCTGGTCCATGCCCGGTTTGATGTTTTCCCCCAGGTCCCAATCGTAGGCGAGCGGAATAACCGGATGATCCTTAGGCATCATAACCCCCGTAGTTTATATGGTCGTTATCCTGGAAACAGAACCCGTACCCCTTGCGCGTGAAACGGGCTTCGTTGGCCTGCCAGGATGTCAGCCCGTCCCGCTGCGACGAAACCCGTACCGCGATATGCCATGGCGCCGACTCGCTGGTGGTGGTCGCCTGGTGGCCCTGGTCCTCATAGGACGTGCCGCTGGTGGTCAGGCTGTCGAGGACGTCTGAGCTCTCCAGGTCGACAACCTCGAGGAGGTACTCGACGCCGGGCTCCGGACCAATGTCGCCCTCATCTTGCGGCACGATGTCGGACCCTGTCTGTTCCTTGCGGTCACGGTGCGACCACGTTGCCTCCAGCCCTGTCGTCGCGACGCTGTCGGGGTAATGCTCGCCGGCCACCTGCAGGTTGCCCGGCGGGTACGGGCGCCACAGCCGCTGGTCCATTTCGACGCCATGAGCGGTCGCGCTGTCAGGGTCGAGCCGGCCGCGGCCGGTTTGCGGCAATACCTTAACCTCGAGCGATTCGCCGTCGGCAAATTCCTGGACCCTGAGATACCCGGATCCGCTGCGGATGATGAGCGGCTCACCGGCCGCGCGACGGCCCGGGGTGGTGTCTAGCACGCCACGGTCGACGGTTACTTGGCCCGCGGCCGCGTCCACGTCCCGGACCACCACCCATTCGCCGTCGACAATGCCAAGGTCCCCGGGCTGGGCTCGCCTGAGGCCCATGGGGGCCTCGAGGTCGACCGTCGACGTAACCTCGGCCGGCAAGTCCTCCAGGAGGTAACCCGATGCCCCGAAGCCACCGCGGCCGGCATCCTGGTACCCGGCGCCGGCGTCGATCTGTACCCGGTAGTCCATGGCGTCTGGGCTCGGCTTGCGCGCCATGACGGTGAGGAACCCGGCGCCCTCAGTCAGGGACTCGCTATCCTCCCCAAAGCCCCGCAGTATCTCCCGCGAGACCAGGTAATACGGCGCCTCCTCGGGGATGACCGCGGGCGCGTCGTCCGGCTGTCGGTTGGGGCTTTCCCACTGGCTGCCCCCCGTGTCGGAATATATGGCGTCCTCGCGGCCAAACACGTCCTCGATAAGTTCGACCGACACAGAACCGTCGACCAGGGTCCCGTAATCGATTTCTCCGACGCGCATAACCACGTCATCGATGCCGGCCGGGGTCCACTTGATCCGCACCGCGTCGCCGGGCCTGAGCTGACCGAAACGGCGGTTTCCAACGACGCGGCATTTGCCCAGCGGGATCGACCGTTGCTGGAGCTCGCGGGAAGCGACCCGGATCGCCAGGTCCTCTCGCGTGATGCCTGGCATTTTAACCTCAGTCGCGATCCTCGAGCCCTGGCGCTGCAGGCTCGCGACATCATGGACGGTTACGCTGCGATCCTTGCCGGCTGACTGGTCTTTGAATTGGAGGGTTAGCTCATTGGGGTTTTCCCCTTCGCCGGTGCGGCTAAAACTGTCGAGCTCGATAATGTCCGACTCATCGAACAACGGCAGGCTTTCCCGGTCATAGTCGCCGCGGATGAGCTTTAGGGTCCACTTCCCCGATTCGGGGTCGGTGTACAGCGCCGCGTCGATATGGTCCAGGACCATCCGGATAAAGTCGTTGGCCGATTGCCGATGGTTCCAAAGAAACGACAGGCCAAACTCCTCGCTGTGCAGCTGATCGGCTACGTCCTCGAATGAGTCCTGATCTATTTCGTCTAGGGGTTCGCCCATGCCCCATCGCTGGTTTGTCAGCACCTCGACCAGGATATGGGCCGGGTTCATATCGTCGCCGATCTCGGCGCGCTCCGGATACCAGGGGTCTTCGCCGTCGTCGCGGGTTATGCAGCGCTTCACCTTGAATGCCCATTCCTTTAGGTATGGGTTATTCGCTCCGATGTACATTTGCCGCAACACCACGCCCAACACGCCCCGGTGAGCCGGCACCGGGCCGTCGATAACCGATTGCAGGTAATCGTTCGGCTGTTGGTCGTCGCCGCCAAACTCAACGTCGAGCTCGCCCTCGACGCCGCCCTCCCGGTCCTCGCCGCCAAACAGCTCCTCCTCATCGATCTCGAGGCGGGTGTTGTCGGTAATGTCGCCCGGATCGGCCCGGTACGCGGTCCTCCCGCCGGCCTCGATCTCGCGGAACTCATCGACAGGGCCGTGGCATAAGATGAAATGGACCCCGAGTAAATACCGAAAGCCAACGGTAATTTCGTCGCTTTTGCTCATCAGCTCCGATCCCCCGCGTTGGCGGCTTGCCGTTCGGCCTGGTCTGCGATCCGCGCCGCCCTCGCGTCACCGGTTGCCCGGAGAGTTGAAACCGGCACGCCATGTCGGCGAGCGTTCTGCCAATCGACCCCGTGACGGCGGCACCACGCGCGGACCCCGCGCATGCAGAACCCCCAGGCCCTGGCCGCCTGCATCGTTACCACCGGCTCGCTCATTACTTGTCGACCTCCTCTGTGATTTCCTCTGTTTCGAGGTCGCCGTACCAGACCACGTTCGCCCCGGTGATCCGGACAGTCCCGAACACCACCGGGATCGGCCGGTTTTCAGAAGCTGAGGGAACCTCGAAGTCTTCGACGCCGGCCGGGTCCGGTTCCTCGGGCTCCTCCCGCATTTCATAACTGACATACGCGACAATCGCGTATATGACCAGTTTCGCGGCTAGGGTCCACATGTCGCCTCCCCCGTCATTTCATGAGAATGGACCCGGTAAACGGTGTCCCGTCCGGTATGTAAGGGAACCCCCCAAAATTTGTCAGGTTGTCGAACTTGTCGCGGCACGTCTGCGGAGTATGGTCACAGCCGGGGTACACCCGCAATTCGTTCCCGGGCTCGATTTCCCCGGGCGCCTCCTGAACGGTTACGGTGTCGCCGCTGTGCCCGGTGATCAGGTACGGGCCGCGTATGCGCCCCTCTCCGACGTTGAGGTACCCGCCGACCCAATACCCATCGGGCTCCTCGGCCAAGTCCTCGGCTGTAATCTGGCGCCCGCTGACCTCCTCAACGATCATCAGCCGCTGATGATCTGCAGACGTTACGCGACACTGGTCATCGTAAAGCATATGGCGACAGCCGGTATGAAACTGCCCTCGCAGCCCCAGCCGGCCAAGCGCCTGCATGGCGCCCTCGGCCGTGAGCGTCGCCTCACCCTCATCGAACGTCACCCCGAGGACGCGGCCGCGCCATATGACCCGCGTCTCATCGTCCGGGCGGTGCCGGCGCATGATCGTGACCGACATCAGCTGATTGGGGGCGGCGCCGCGCCATCGGTCCACCGGGCCCAGCTCCATGGGCGCCGTGATCTCGACCCCCGATTTGGGGACCTGGTCGGTCCCCACTACCTCGCTTCGGGATATGGCGACCGGGGAATAGCTCTGGCCGTCATACTGGATTCCCTCATCAGCCGACGTGTAATACCAGGATTCGATCCCTATGGTGAACCGGTACAGCTCCACCGGCGCCGCTTCGTTGTGCGACAGCTCCCGGTCTTCGTAGGTCATTCGGCACCCTCCTCCTCGATGACGGTCCTGAACGAAACCTCTACGGTCGCGACCTCATTGGTCCGCCAATGAAACTCGACCGTGTCCCCTGACAGCCGGACATGCTCGAGGAACATGATTTTCCACACGTCCTCCGGGGCTATGACGCGCGTGCCTGACAGGTCTGAGTCGAGGACCAAATCATTGGTACCGTCCGCGCGCTGGCTGGCGCTTTCGATCCGTCGCAGCCATCGCGTGCCGTCACAGTGGATGATGACCAGGTCCCGGCGGCCGTCCTGGAAGTCGAACAGGCCACTATACCCCGGGCCGGTAACGTGAATGGTTGCGCTGTTCGTCGGGACCGAACTTAGCAGCGCCATGTCGCGCTGCCAGGTCGGAACCCATAGGCTCTTGAGGCGGCCCTTTAGGCTCTCGACAAATGCCTTGAACCACCACACATCCCGCTTGGAACTGAATACGTGCTCATGGGTCCTGACCAGGAACGGCCGGCCGGCACGGTCGACCCGCGAGATCTGCCCCGTCCTGTTGTCCAGCTCGATCAGGTCGCGGTTGTATTCCGCCGACACGGCTTGGGCCCGGTTGGGCTCGCGCATCAGCAACGGCCGGCCGCGGTACTCACCATCGGTCGAGTCGACGGGTTCCGGCCATGGCAGCTCATCGGCCTCGAACTCGACGTCTATGGTCTCAATCGCTGACGTGATCTGTCGGACACCCTGGCTGTCTGGAAAGTAACAGGTCCGGACCGGGTAAACTGGCGTGCCGGCCGGCCAAGAGAACTCAAGGCCGTCGCTGGTGATGATCGCGTCCTCTTGAACCTCCTCGACCCCGAACGCTTCGTAATCATCCGGCCCCCGGAAAACGACGCCCACGCCGTCCGGGTAAAACTGCCGCCATTCTGCCGACTCTACCTGCAGCGTGGTATCGCCTGAGCTGGCCGGGGCCGACAGCCGGGCCGAGTCGAACCACTGCGGGACCCCGAGAAACGACCCCTGTCGCCCCCACAGCAACCCGTCCATAACTGACGACTCGCGGGCATTGCGCGCGACCGCCCGGTACTCGATCCGGCGCCGGGGGTAGCGCCTCAGCTGTACCCGCTGTTCGTTGCCCGTTCGGGACCTCATGACCTGGGTCAGGTAAGAGAGCCGCTCCCGGATGCCGCCGGACCAGTCCGGCACCAGCGGGAACAGCGTCACCGCCAAGGCCCGGACCAAAACGCTCGCCGTGTCCTCTGTATCGAAGGTAAACAGCTGATTTTCGTTGATGTTGGGCGGCCCGATCGGCTCGATAACCAGCGTCACGGCACGGAACTCGAACGGCAACAGGAGGTCGCCGCGCTCTATGCCTTCCCAGCGGACACCCTCGATCTCTGGCTGCACCTCCTGGAACGTAACGGAGTAGGGGAGGGTGTTGTAAACGGACCCGGACCGCTCTACCGTCGTCACAATCGAACCGACGTCAAACGTGTTCGGGAATACGGCGATCCGGAAAAAGGCGACCTGTGCCCACCCGGGCAACATGACGCCGGACAAGTCATCGCGGGGGTCAAACGGCCAGTCCTGACGATCGATCTCCCCGGTTCCGCATACCCCTATATCCCTCGCCATATCCTCCCCCGGCTACGATGGGTCCCGCATGGCAAACCCGAGCGGCCCGGACCCTTCCCCCCGGTTCCCGGTCCATTTGTACCACGGGAAAACATGCCATGTTTCCCCGCCGATTTCGATTTCCTCGCCGGCGCTGTATTGCTCCATGTTCACAAACCGGATGTCCTTCAACCATCCGGCAAGCCAGTATTGCCCCGAATTGTCCTCGTCTTCGGTATTCTTCGACCTCGGGTATGCGACGACGATGGGCAGGGACAGCATGATCCCGCGATCCGAATTGCCTTCGTCCGCTGCGTACAGCCCTAAGTTTCCCCAAAACCCTTCGGTCGAATCACCATATCCGGGGTCGTCGTAATCAAACAGCGGCAGGCACGCAAAAAAAGCGTCCGGAGACCGGTATTTCCAGGCGCCCCACCTTGCCTCCTTGTTCTCCTCTTTTTCCGCGCTCCAGTCGAAGTCCCAAGCCTCCTGGTCTACCCAGACAAGGTCAGGTTCGGGGAGGGCCCCGAGACGGGCGTCATCATTGAGAATGAAAGGGGCAACAAATTCCTCGTCGTCTTGCCAGTCCTCGCCCTCCTGCAGGGCGAGCGCGAGACAATGCGCGACCTTGATCGACGTCGCCATAACCGGGACGCCGGTGAGCGTCCATCGCCAATTCCCGTCGTCGTTCACGGCCGCCAGGTATGCGTATGATTCCGTGACGTGCATTTGATACTCGCTAAACGGGCCGCCCCACTTGTTAGATTCCGGCGATCTGTCGTCGGAGTCATCGATAGGCGGCGACCCGGGTTGGTTGTCCCAATCTTCGTCGCCCTCATATGAGGTCGACCCGAAGTGCAGCATATACGGCCCAGGCCACCGAGAGTGATCTCGCTCCGGGTGGAAGACCCAATGAAAAACCAGCGGCGATTCGACCGACGACGGCGGCTCGGCCGCCAGCCACCATCCCCCCGTGACGCCGTCGAGGGATTCGTTACGGTGTACGGTCCAGTCCTGGCCTTCCAGCTGGGTCCCGAGCTCATTCAGGAGCTCGGCCGCATCGCTGGCGGTGCCTGTAACTCTCACGCCCATGGGTCAATCCTTCCTCACGGCAACCATGTCGTCGCGGTGCATGTAATCGTTGAGGCCGATCAGGCTGTTCGGCATGGACGCAACCAGGAACCAGCGGTCCCCGTCGCGGTCCTCGATCTCATCGCCCGGGATTACCCCGCCGTCGGCGGCGGTAACACAGACGCCGTCGAGCTCTCCAATCGCCACCTGATTGTCGTGGATCACCACCGGCGACATAGGGCGCGTTCCATCCGGCGCTGAACTCAGCTGCAAACCAATTTGGCGGCCGATCTCCGGGTGTTGCCAAGCCCACTGGTAGTACGGCCACACGTTGTACCCTTCGTCCGATTGCGCGTCATCGGTAACGCTGACCCCCTGAAACAGCGCGCCTTTATCGCTCGAGTGACGGTGTACCCACAATGATGCCTCGTTTACGTCGCCAATAGGCCGGAAAAACGACGATCGCGGAAAGTCTGAATAAGGGGTCTGAACCCAATGCGTGTCGGTATCATCAGCAACACGAGTGTCGCCCCCGTAGGCCAGCGGATAAGAAAACTCGCCGGGATCGCCGTAGGGGAGTATATAACCAAGGTACATCGATGAGGGGTAACCCAGCGGCATCGCCCCCATAATCAGCCGGCGGTTGTTCGCGGTCATCCAGTAAGGGATTCGGCCCAGGCTCAAACAAACCCCCGGCGCTTCCTCCTCATCCGCGTCTGTGTCCCCCGATCCTGGCTGCCGGAAAAAGTCGGCCTCAGGATCAAACCCGGTGAACCCCTTTATCCGAAAGTAAGCGGCTTCGATATTCCACTGTTCCGGGCGCTGGATAACCAGGAGGATCCCAACCCAGAACTCCTTATCTTCTCCCGATCCGGGGCCCTTCAAAATTACCTCCCGCTCGGCCCATTTGTGGTCATCCGGCGGGTCGGTAAACTCCTGGTCCCTCTCGACCGTCCATTGCTTTTCTTGCAGGACTTCGCTGGTGACCAGGGATACTATTTTGTCTAGCAGGTCATGCGGGCCGTCTGCGACGCCACTAACAAAAGTCATCTGAGCTGCTCCTTTACCGCTCGCCGATTCCGGCGGATTACGTTGAGGATGCTTCGCTCACCCGGTGCAGAACGGATATAGTCCTCAGCAATGCTCGGGTCCTGGACGTTCACCACGCGAACATTGCCGCCACCACCCGCCTGCACCTGATCCCTCGGGATGACCTGTTCCCCCTTTTGCAGGATCGCCGGGACCTCATCGCCGGCCAGCCCGCCGCCGTGCAACCGCGGGGCATTGGCGAAGGTACTCGCCGGGACCGGGCCGCGCGGCGTGCCGTCCCCGGATCCGACGACGCCGCCGCTGTGGAACGCCAGGGGCGCGAGGTACATCAAAGCCCCGAGGAGGAATTGCCCCCATCCGCCGCCCTGTTGCTGCCCGGCGCCGGCCTGGCCGTTGCCACCCATGGCGCCTACCATTTGCATCAGCTGTTGCATCGCCTGAGAGGCCAGGGCCTCGGCAGCCGCCCGGTGCAAACTGTTTACAAGCTGGCGCCCCATCTCCTCTGTGCTCTGTTCCCAGGGCTTGTACAGGAGGTCGCCAAACGTCTGCTGTACCCGCCGGGAGGCTTCCCGGGCGAACTCATCCATGTCCATGCCGAACCGATCGTACTGGCCCCGGAGCTCATGCAGCTCGGCCGCCAGCTCGCGGGCCCGTTCGACCTGTTCCTCAGTCGCATGCTCCGACAGCCGCATTTCCGCGCGCATTTTCGCGGCTTCGCGGGCTGTCATCTGCTCGAGCTCAATCCGCTGCTCGAGCTGCTCAATGTGTTCCGCGTCGCCTTCCCGGGCGCGACGGGCTTCCTCTGACCTCTCTCGCTCAGCCTCGGCCAAGGCGCGGGTCGCCGTGGCGGTCGCGTTCCGAACCTGTTGGCCGCGGTCATGGGTAGAAGCAAGGGCGGCCTCGGCCTCCTGTTGGGCCTCGAGTAAGCGGTTTACCCGCTCAATCGGGTCCTGGATCTCCCGGTAATGCTCCTGTTCGCTCCTCAGCCGCCGGTTCCAGAATTGCTCCCTGAGCCTGAGGTCACCCGGATCGAGCTCATCCTCAGGGGTGGCCGTGACGTCGGGCAAGTCCGCGCGGGCGCCGATCTCCTCGCCCTCAGCGTCGCGGCGCTTATCGGCCGTTTCCTCGGCCTCTTCCCCCAGGGCGCGGTATTCTTCGCGGGCCGACCTCAGCCGGTCTTCCAAGCGGTCGAGCTCATCAGAATGATCGCCCTCGCTCTCGCGCAACCGGTCTATCTCGCTGCGCAGCCCCTCGATTTCGGCCTGCAGGAACCGCCCGCGTAGGTTCTCGACCGATTCCGAAACGGCTTCGGCCATCCCCCGCGTCGACTCGACCAGGCTGTTGAACGTGCTAATAGCGCCGGGTACAACATCCTCGACGATCCATTGCAGGTTCTGCCCCAGGCTCTCGAACTCATCAGCGTTTTCCGCGACCGCCCGGGCCCAGGCCGCGTCGACGGTCTGGCGAATCTCGCGCATTTGGCGAGAGTATTCGCGGATGTTCTGCACCTGCTCTCGGCCGTGTACGGCGTCGAGATCACGCGCCCGCTCAGCGTACTCCTGCAGGCCCTCGCTACCTTCCTGGAGGATCGGCACCACCCGTCGGGCGAGCTCATCGCCAAACAGGGTCGAGGCCGCGGCCACTTGCTGCGAAGCGTCATCCATGGCCGCCATTTGGTCGGCGACCATCATGAACAGCTGTTCCGGCGACGCCCGGCGGATCTCCTCAACCGACAGGCCCAGGCGCTCAAATGACTCCTGTGCAGAATCCGACCCCTCGGCCGCGTCTACGGCCGCGTCGGTCAAACTCTGCATGGCGTCGATCACGTCCTCAGAATCGACCTCATCCGAAAGCGCCTGGAATGCAAACGACAGCTCCTGGATCCTTTCAACCGGAACGTCCAGGAACTCAGCCTGTTGCGCCAGCGTGTCGAGCTCCCCGGCGACGCGCTGCATGTTCCGCACCGCCGCGGTGACACCAATAGCGCCGGCGGCCGCCCCGACGCCGGCGACGGCGCCGCGCATTCCCCTGAGGGCCTTGGTCGCGCGCTCGGCCTGCCGCTGGGTTTGCTCCATCCCGCGGCGAAACCGCGCCGTGTTGTCGGGTATGTCGCGGCCGGCCCGCCGCTGGAGGGTCTGAACTTCGTTCGCCAGCTCCTCGACCTCCTGGACGCCCTGTACAAGGGCGCGAATCCTGAGGTCGAGGTCATCGCGTCGGGATCCCATATTGCTCGAGCTCCTGGACTATTCCGGAGACATCCTGAGCCCACACAGCGGCCCGGATCGCCCTGATCTGGCGAGCCAACTGGCTGGCTTCGCGCTGGGCCTCATGGCCGGCGAATAGCTCGATTTGTCGCAGCGTAAACCGTTCGGATATGTCCCGGTGATCGTGGCCGTAATTATTGCGGATCAGCGTCGCGAGCTGCTCTAGGCTTCGGTCTGCTGGCTCTCCGGCGTTATCGCCGCCGCCCTCCGACCCACCCGCGACACGCCGAAAAAACGCAGGTTTACGCTGATCCAGACCACGGCCAACACCATGCCATCGTCGGGGGGCAGCGATTCGACCCACTCCCGAGAAACGCTTTCCCCGTCGACCTTCGCCGTTTCCGCGATGAGGTCGATAAGGGCCTCAGCGTGCCGTTCTGCGATCGCGTAGACAGTCGCCGCCCCGGGGGCACCGGCCGCCCCCTCAGCGCCGTCATGGGCTCCGCTGTGGCCGCCCTCGGCCGGCTCCTCGGGTATCTCGGCCATGACGGCGTCGGCGATCGGCTGCCACTTGTCGCCCATCCGGGCCGTTTGCCCAAACGTCATTTCGTGAACGGTCACCGCCTCCCCGGTGGAGACGGTGACTGACTGCTCAGGCCATAGTACGTCGCGAGCATTGTCGCCCATCGCTTACACAGGCCTCCCGTCGAGGTACATTTGTGCCTGACCCGATCGGCTGCCGACCCTGAGGTTGAACTCGAGCTGAATCTGTGTGTCCCGCGACTTAAACGGGAGGTCACCAGTCGGCGCCATTTGACAACGCGGGATCAGCAGGTCCCGGTTGGTGCCGGTGGTGTTGTGAGCCACGAAACGCAGTTTTCCGGTCTGCGGGCCCAGCTGATGCGTTTCGACCCCGTCCCAAGTCGCCTCGGCCTTGCTGTAATCGACCGCGATCTCATCGCCGTCGGAAACGCCACCATCGGGCATCAGGTACAGCCGGCCCAGCTCTTTGTCGAGGTAATAATCCTCACCCTCAGTCAACTCCTCACTGCCGTTGTCCGGGTTCCGCTTCACCGTTACATCGCTAACATCGCGGGCGCCGCGAAAGTCGTCGTCGGTCTCCCCGAGCTGATACCACCGGCCAACCTTGACGTCCTCAAACCGTTCGTCGGTAACGGTATCGCTCTCCTGTGAACGCTTCACCACGTCGCCCAACAGGAACGCGGCGAGGTTGTCGATGTCGACATTCTGGACGGTGACCGTCGACTCCCGGGAAACCTGGGTTGTGATGTCATCGAGGAGCTCGGCAACCGGCCCATCGCTCGAATACACCTGCAGGTTTTCCGTGTTGGCGGTGATGCTAAAGCCTGGGGTGTCCCCCAGGTACCGTTCGCCTTTCGGGTTGCCGTCTTCGTCCTCCTCAGCGAAAAAGACGTACCCGGCCCCTAGAACAATGTTTTGCCGCTCAGGCTTCATCGCTGTCACCCTCTCTGCTTTGGGTCACCTCATCGCCGCTTTCGGCCTTGTTGTCCGTGGCGGCTGTCGGTTGATTCTCTCTCACCTTGCCAGCGCTCCTCAATCTCTCCAGCTGGCCGCTGTCGACGTCGATCGATTCGCCCTTAGCGTGCAAGCGCCGCCGGTGTACATGAGGCCGCTCCAATACCACCCTCGGCATTATGGCACCTCCTCTGGTTTTCCGAGCTTCTCGGGGTGGGTAATGTCGACGTTCAGGGTGACATAAACAAACCCCGTCTGTTCGACCCCCGCCTGTATCGATCTCCCGGTATATTCGACGCTGTGAGCCGTGCCGTCCAGCCGCTCAAACTCAACGGTCGGGGCCTGAAATAGCGCCGCCTTGATGTCCGCTAGAAGCTCATGGCCGACGTCCAGCGGGTGGAGCTCATCGCAGCGGGCGATCGCCATAACCTGGTATGACGTGGTCTCGAGGATCTGGTTGGCGGTTACCTCAGCCGTGGTCGGCTCGTCCTCGGCCTCCAGGATGCTCACCGCGGGGAGCTCTGTTTTGGGCTCCAGGAACACCCCGCCGCGGTACACGTCGTCGCCTACGTTGTGCCGGTACCCGTTTCCTAAGGTGATCTGTCGCAGCCGTGACGCCATGACGTCGACGGGGGCTTTCGACCTAATCTCGCTTGACATTATTCCTCCCCCGGTTGTGGGTTAATTGCGCCGGCCGCGTCCGGAGCCGCCGCCGGGCCCGCCATTTCGGCCACCCCGGCCGGATCCCTCGATCCTTCTCCGGATTTGCCGCCTAAGCTCAGTGCGCAACTCCTCCTGAGCTTTCTGATAGGTGTCCTCTCGAGCGTACTGTTGCCATGCCTGATACGGCGACGGGCCGTGTTCCACGTCGATCGGGTACCGGGCGGCGCCTTTCTTGCGCCGGAATACGTGCTGCTTGCCGCTTCCCGGCGCCTGCATGATCCAGGCCCGGGACAGCGTCTGCCGCTGGCCGCCGCGCTCTTTCTTGAACGTGACGCCCTTGCGGGTTTGCTTCGCCCCGAAGTTGACCAGACCAACAGCCCGGCGGCTTATCCGGATCCATGCGGTGGTTCGGCCGCGCCCGGCTTTTTGCACCCTCAGGTCGCGGTTGACGCGCTTCGCTTTCAGGTTGAGGTTTTCCCGGATCCGGCGGGATGCGAAGGTCCGCGCCTTTTGCGCCGCGCGGTTGACGGCCTGAGTAAACGCGCGACGCATCCCGGTCAGGTTCTCGAGGCGCTGTTGAGCCCTCCGGATCTCCTGTTCACCGCTCAGGTTGACTTCAACCATTCGCCCCCTCCCCGTTCTCGCCGTCGCCGCTCTCGCCGTCGCCGTTCTCGCCG
>Ga0207421_10005058_pt1 | contig 14964 bp, 28 predicted proteins | sample SodLakKL_010_SED_4_FD_187542 | JGI IMG/M metagenome (GOLD analysis project Ga0207421, IMG submission 187542) | Alkaline sediment microbial communities from Lake Tanatar, Kulunda Steppe, Russia - 8KL_010_SED (SPAdes) (version 2) | ecosystem: Environmental > Aquatic > Non-marine Saline and...
GATTTGCGCACGACCGGGGCAAAGCTCAGTTGCACTTCGGCTTGCGATTGGGGCACGGTTTCGGCCCGCGCGACGATTGGCGCGACACAGGCGGCAAGACATAGGATCAAGGTGGCAAGGCGCATATGCAAAGCACCGATAAACACGCGACTTTCCGCATATTGGGGTCCGGTTGTCTGTGTTTCAACGCAAAAGACCCGCAACATTATGCGGGCCTTTTTTCAAAACAGGGGTGTTGCGATCAATCTGCGGCGTTGGCTTCTGCTTCGAGGCGGGCCATATCGGCAGCGCCCTTTGCATTCACATCGCGCTCGACAAATTCGATGATCGCCATTGGCGCCATGTCACCATATCGAAACCCGGCCTTCAGGACGCGCACATAGCCGCCCTGACGGTCTTTGTAGCGTGGGCCCAGAATCTCGAACAGCTTGGCAACATGCATGTCCTGCTTAAGCTGCGATGCGGCCTGACGACGCGCATGCAGGTCGCCGCGCTTGGCCAGCGTGATCAACTTTTCGATGATCGGGCGCAATTCCTTGGCTTTGGGCAGGGTGGTCTTGATCTGCTCATGTTCGATGAGCGAGCCTGACATATTCGCAAACAGCGCCTTGCGGTGCTCATGTGTGCGGTTCAGGCGGCGGTATCCTCTGGCGTGACGCATGTCATTTCTCCTTAAACGTCATTTTTACTTTGTCTGGCCGGGGCTGCGTGACCTCGGCTCTCCTTGGGGCGTGACCGCCCAGTCTTGTTCCGGGCGCGGAGGTGACCCCACGCCCGGAAAATCTCAGAACTGATCTTCGAACCGCTTGGCAAGATCGTCGATATTCTCTGGCGGCCATTCCTCGACATCCATGCCAAGGTGCAGGCCCATGCCGGACAACACTTCTTTGATCTCGTTCAGCGACTTGCGCCCGAAATTCGGTGTGCGCAGCATTTCTGCCTCGGTCTTCTGGATCAGATCGCCAATATACACGATATTGTCGTTCTTCAGGCAGTTGGCCGAACGCACCGAAAGTTCCAGCTCGTCCACTTTCTTCAGCAGCAGCGGGTTGAACTCCAGCCCGTCATCATCATCTTTCGCACCAGCCGATTCCGGCTCGTCGAAGTTGACGAAGATTTGCAATTGGTCCTGCAAAATACGCGCTGCGAAAGCAACCGCATCTTCTGCACTGACCGAGCCGTCGGTTTCCACTTTCATGGTCAGCTTGTCATAGTCCAGCACTTGCCCTTCGCGGGTTGGCTGCACTTCGTAGCTGGTCTTCTTGACGGGCGAGAAAATCGCGTCAATCGGGATCAGACCGATTGGCGCATCTTCGGGCCGGTTCTTGTCAGCCGAGACATAGCCCTTGCCGGTATTCACCGTAAGTTCCATGTAGACCGAAGCGCCATCATCAAGGTGACAGATGACCTGATCGCGGTTCAGAACCTCGATCCCTGCCGAGGTTTGGATCTCGCCGGCTGTCACGACACCCGGACCCTGCGCGGAAATCGACAGGCGCTTTGGCCCCTCGACATCCATACGCAAGGATACGGATTTCAGGTTCAGAACGATATCCGTCACATCTTCGCGCACGCCCGGAACGGACGAGAACTCGTGCAGAACATTGTCGATCTGCACAGATGTGATGGCCGCGCCTTGCAGCGACGACATCAGAACGCGGCGCAGCGCATTGCCAAGTGTCAGACCAAAGCCACGCTCCAGCGGTTCGGCGATAACAGTTGCCTGGCGCATAGGGTCAGCACCTGGCTTGACCTCCAATTGCGAGGGTTTAATCAATTCTTGCCAGTTTTTATGGATCATGCGTGTCGCCTCCATTCCTGTTGCTGCGCCATGTCCGTAACGCGGCAACGCCCGAGGATCAAAAATGACAAAGTCAGGCCGCATGAAGCACGCGGCCCGACCGGGAGTGTACAGAAATCAGACGCGACGCCGCTTTGGCGGGCGGCAGCCATTATGGGCCATCGGTGTCACATCACGAATAGAGGTGATGTTGAAACCAGCAGCCGCAAGGGCGCGCAGTGCAGATTCACGGCCTGAACCGGGGCCTTGCACTTCAACTTCCAATGTCTTGACGCCATGTTCCTGCGCCTTCTTGCCTGCATCTTCTGCGGCAAGCTGGGCAGCGTAGGGTGTCGATTTCCGCGACCCTTTGAACCCCATCGTACCGGCAGACGACCATGAAATGGCGTTGCCCTGCACGTCAGAAATCAGGATCTTGGTGTTGTTGAAGCTGGAATTCACATGTGCAACGCCAGCCGCAATATTCTTGCGGACCTTGCGTTTAACGCGGGTCTTTTCACGAGCCATTGTTCAAGCCTCCCCTTATTTCTTCTTGCCGGCGATAGCTTTCGCCGGACCTTTGCGCGTGCGCGCATTGGTATGTGTGCGCTGACCGCGCACGGGAAGGTTGCGACGATGGCGCAGACCACGATAAGAGCCCATGTCCATCATGCTTTTGATGTTCATCTGCACTTCGCGACGCAGGTCGCCTTCAACAGTGAAGTTTGCATCGATATGTTCACGCACAGACAGGATCTCGGCGTCGGAGAGTTCATTGACACGACGTGTCAAATCAATGCCGACAGCAGAGCAGATCTGTTCAGCCGCGTTGGGGCCGATACCATGAATATATGTCAGCGCGATTGGAACGCGCTTTCCAGTCGGGATGTTTACGCCAGCAATACGTGCCACGCGGGAGCTTCCTTTCGTTGCGGTTCCGTAATCCCAGAACCTTTTTTCACAACACGGGCCGAATGCCCGCGTGCATCAAAAACAAAACACGCCCCGATCATGAGGCGCGATTCGTCTGTCGAGAGTTTCGCCTAAGTCCTTTTCAAGATGACGTCAAGGGGCCACCTTCATCATTCGGCCAAAGCGGCTGCCACACCCCCACTCAGGCGTCAAGAACGGTCTCAATCGCCTGCGAGACGGCATCCATTTCGCCCATCGCGTCCACAACATTCAGACGATCTTTGGCGTGGTAATAGCCCAACAGCGGCGATGTCTGTTTGTAATAAGACATCAGACGCGCGCGCAATGCGTCTTCGGTGTCATCCGCGCGGCGCACAAACTCGGTGCTGCCACAGACATCGCACACACCGTCAACACGGGTCGGGCGCGTAGTATCGTGATACACCTCGCCGCAGGATGCACAGGAAAACCGCCCCGTGATCCGCGAGACAAGTGCCGCATCATCGACACGCAGTTCGATGACGTGGTCAATCTGCTCACCGCGTGCGGACAGTAATTCCTGTAGCGCATCAGCTTGGGCCAATGTGCGCGGGAAGCCATCGAAAATCGCGCCCGCACCCTGTAGTTCGTCAAGTTTTTCGGCAATCAGTCCAATAACAATCTCATCGGTTACAAGCTCGCCGCGCGCCATGACCTCGGCAACCTTTACGCCCATGTCAGAGCCGGACGCCTTGGCGTCGCGCAGCAGGTCGCCCGTTGACAGCTGAACCATGCCACGCTCAACCACCAGACGCTTTGCCTGAGTGCCCTTCCCGGCACCCGGTGGACCGATCAGAATAATGTTCATCGCCGCGACGGAGCCTTTGGTTTGCCATTGGTGGTGCCCCGCTTGCGCCCCTTGCCGCGCAGCTGGGATTTCTCCAACAGCCCCTCATACTGATGTGCAACCAGATGGGATTGCACGCGGTTGATCGTGTCCATCGTCACCGACACCACAATCAGAACCGAGGTGCCGCCAAAATAGAACGGGATCGCAAGCTGTCCGCGCAGGATTTCCGGCAACAGACACACCGCCGCAAGATAGATCGCACCAACAGTTACCAGCCGGTTCACGACGTAATCCAGATACTCCTCAGTACGCTTGCCGGGACGAATGCCGGGAATAAACCCGTTCTGGTTCTTGAGGTTCTCGGCCACATCTTCGGTCTTGAACGACACATTCTGCGTATAGAAGAATGTAAAGAACACGATCATGATGGTGAAGAACGCCAGATACGCTGGCTGACCCGGCCCGAAATAGGCCAGAACCGTCGCCATCAGATCACTTTGCGAATTGCCCGAGAAGGTTGCGACAGTTGTCGGCAACAGCAGCAGCGAGGATGCAAAGATCGCGGGAATCACGTTTGCAGGGTTCACCTTGATCGGCAGATGCGATGCACCGCCATCAAACACTTTCATGCCAACCTGACGCCGTGGATATTGGATCGTGATCTTTCGGATCGCGCGTTCCATGAAGACCACGAAGGCAATCACCGCGATTACCATTATCATCACCCCGATAATCACCGCCGGGGAAATATCACCTGTCCGCCCCTGACTAAGGAACTGCGCCAGTGCTGCGGGAAGTTCCGCGATGATACCGACGAAGATAATCAGCGAGATACCGTTGCCGATGCCGCGCTCGGTAATCTGTTCACCCAGCCACATCAGGAACATTGTGCCGCCCACCAGCGTGATGACCACGGCAGAGCGAAAGAACCAGCCCGGATCTGTCGCCAGATCACCGGCTTCGAGAGAGACAGCAAGACCGTAAGACTGCCCAGTTGCCAGCATGACTGTCAGATAGCGGGTATACTGGTTCAGCTTGCGCCGCCCCATCTCGCCCTCTTTCTTCAGCTGCTTCCACGGCTCGTACATCGCGCCCACAAGCTGCACGATAATCGCAGCCGAAATATAGGGCATGATGCCAAGGGCGAAAATGCCCATGCGGCTGATCGCACCGCCCGTGAACATGTTGAGCATGCCCCCGATACCGGATGCTGCCTCGTCCATGAACTCGCGCAGCGCCAGGCCATCAATGCCCGGCACCGGAATATATGTCCCGATGCGATAAACGATCAAAAGCCCAAGCGCAAAAAAGATGCGGCGGCGCAGATCGGTGGCTTTCGCCAGCGCCCCCCAACTTGTGTTGGCGCCAAGTGAATCAGAAGCAGATGCCATGCGCGTCTCTCTCTGTCATGTCAGCGCCGCCAGACCGGGGTACGGTCGGCGGCGCGAAATCCCGTATGCGGATGATGTAAGCGGCGAAGACGCCACTCACAACCATTATTCGGCTGCCGCCTCTTCCTTTTTCGCCACAGGGGCGAGGAATTCCACGGTGCCACCAGCTTTTTCAACGGCTTCGACCGCTGATTTCGACGCACCTGTAACTTGCAGGTTCACCTTTGTGGTGATCTCGCCCTTGGCAAGAACGCGCACACCGTCCAGCTTGCGGCGCACCAGACCAGAGGCCAGCAGCGCATCTTCTGTGATCGCGTTGGCCGCATCAAGCTTGCCATCCGTGATGAACTTCTCGATCAGGCCAAGGTTCACCACAGCAAATGCCTTGCGGTTCGGCTTGTTAAAACCGCGCTTTGGCAGACGCATGTAGAGGGGCATCTGGCCGCCTTCATATGACTTGATCGCAACGCCGGAACGCGAGTTCTGACCCTTGATCCCGCGGCCACCCATCTTGCCCTTGCCAGAGCCGGGACCACGGCCAACACGCATACGCTTTTTGGTTGCGCCCGGATTGTCACGAATTTCATTCAGTTTCATGTCGCTTCTCCTTTTGCCGGAACGCCCTGCCAGCGACGGATCAGGGCAACGCGGCGATGTAATTGGACCAAGAAGCCCCGGACGTGTCCGGGGCCACGGTGTGTGTGTAGTTTAGCCGCGCTCTTCGATGATCTGCACCATGTGCGAGATCGAGTTCACCATGCCGCGCACGGAAGGTGTATCTTCCAGCTCGCGGGTGCGGTGCATCTTGTTCAGGCCCAACCCGATCAGGGTTGCGCGCTGACTGGCGGGGCGACGGATCGGCGAACCGATCTGTTTGACGACGATGGTTTTTGCCATGACTCTGTGCTCCCCTTACGCGTCTACTGTTTCGGCTTCGGGTTTGCGCAGGATATCCGCAACCTTCTTGCCGCGACGCTGCGCCACCTGACGTGGGCTGGAAGATGCACGCAGCGCGTCGAATGTAGCCCGAACCATGTTGTAGGGGTTCTGACTGCCTTGCGACTTTGCCACGACATCTTGCAAGCCCAGCATCTCGAACACGGCACGCATAGGACCACCGGCGATAATACCAGTCCCCGGAACGGCTGTGCGCATGATCACCTTGCCTGCGCCATGACGCCCTTCGATGTCATGATGCAGTGTGCGGCCATCGCGCAGCGGCACCCGGATCATCTGGCGCTTGGCCTGCTCGGTTGCCTTGCGAATCGCCTCGGGTACTTCTTTCGCCTTGCCCTTGCCGAAGCCCACACGCCCGCGCTGATCGCCAACCACAACGAGTGCTGCAAAGCCGAAGCGTTTGCCGCCTTTCACGGTTTTCGACACACGGTTGATCGCGACCAGACGATCGGCGAATTCCGGGTTGTCGTCGCGCTCGCGGCGGTCCCGGCGGTTATCTCTTTCTGCCATAATCGTCTCCTCAGAACTTCAGGCCGCCTTCACGCGCAGCATCGGCCAGAGCCTTTACTTTGCCGTGAAAGTGAAAGCCGCCACGATCGAAATAGCATTCCTCGACGCCGGCGGCTTTCGCACGTTCGGCAATCGCGGCACCAATCTTGGTGGCTGCGTCCTTGTTGTTGGTGCCTGCCAACCCGAAATCCTTTTCGAGTGTCGAGGCCGAAGCCAAGGTTACACCATTCGCGTCGTCGATCAGCTGAACGCTGATGTTCTTGTTCGAGCGGTGAACCGACAGGCGCGCACGCCCATTGGCCGTTTTCTTGATCTTGTTCCGTACGCGCAAGCGGCGTTTCTGGAACAGCTTTTGCTTTGTGTTCGCCATCTGTCGCGCCCTTACTTCTTCTTGCCTTCCTTACGGAAGATATACTCATCCTTGTAGCGGATACCTTTGCCCTTATAGGGTTCAGGCGAACGCCACTTGCGGATATTCGCAGCACATTCCCCAACAGCCTGCTGGTCCATGCCTTCGACAATGATCTCGGTCTGCTTCGGAACCGTCACAGAAATGCCCTCAGGCACTTTAAAGATCACTTCGTGGCTGTACCCAAGCGAAAGCTTCAGGTCTTTGCCCTGCATCGCAGCACGGTAACCAACGCCGACCAGTTCAAGCTCTTTCTTGAACCCGTCCGTCACACCCTGCGCAAGGTTCGCAACCATCGAGCGGGTCATGCCCCACTGCTGGCGCGCACGCTTGGACAGGCCGCGCGGCTTGACCGAGACCACATTGCCATCAAGAATGATATCCACATCGTCACCAGCGGTGAAGGTGCGGACGCCTTTTGGACCCTTGACCTCGATGGTCTGGCCCTTGACCTGCGCCGATACGCCCGTGGGCAGTTCGACAGGCTTTTTGCCAATACGAGACATCTCAGCCCTCCTCAGAACACACGGCAGAGCACTTCGCCGCCGACATTGGCTGCGCGTGCGCTTGCATCGGACATGACACCCTTGGGTGTCGAGACCACCGAAATACCCAGACCGTTGCGGATCTGCGGGATTTCACGAACACCGGAATAGACGCGGCGACCGGGGGTCGAGATGCGCTTCAACTCGCGGATCGCGGGGTGGCCATCAGCGTATTTCAGGCTGATTTCCAGCTCCGCATGACCGGAGTCAGCGGTCGCATGCTCGTAGCCACGGATGTAGCCTTCGTCTTTCAGCACATCCAGAACCCAAGCGCGAAGCTTGGACGCAGGGGTGCGTACGGTTGACTTGCCGCGCATCTGCGCGTTGCGGATGCGGGTCAGCATATCGCCGAGAGGATCGTTCATCATCTTGCGATCTCCTTACCAGCTCGACTTGACCATGCCCGGAATCTGACCCTTAGAGGCCAGATCACGCAACGCGATCCGCGAAAGTTTCAGTTTACGATAGTAGGCCTTTGGACGACCTGTAAGCTGGCAGCGGTTGTGCAAGCGCGTCTCGGACGAGTTGCGCGGCAGCTGTGCCAGTTTCAGGTTCGCCATGAACCGCTCTTCCATCGGGCGTTCGGCGTCGGCAGCGATAGCTTTCAGCTCAGCACGCTTTGCGGCATATTTTGCCACCAGCTTCTGACGCTTCTTCTCGCGCTCGACCATTGCTTTTTTAGCCATTTGATCTCTCCCTTTCGCGTCAGCTAGTGAACGGCATGTTGAAAGCTTTCAACAGCGCTTTGGCTTCTGCGTCGGTTTTCGCGGTGGTGCAGATGATCACATCCATACCCCACATCTCATCGATCTGATCGAAGTTGATTTCGGGGAATACGATGTGTTCCTTGATGCCCATGGCATAGTTGCCATTGCCGTCAAAGGACGAACCCTTCACACCGCGAAAGTCGCGCACGCGCGGCAGGGCGACGGTGATCAGACGGTCAAGGAATTCATACATGCGCTCACCGCGCAGGGTGACTTTCACACCCAAAGGCATTTCTTCCCGAACACGGAAACCCGCGATGGAATTACGCGCCTTGGTGATCACGGCTTTCTGGCCAGCAATCGCAGTCAGATCAGCTTGCGCCGATTTGATCTTCTTGCTGTCCTTCACGGCTTCGCCGATGCCCATATTCAGCACGATCTTGTCGAGCTTCGGGATCATCATGTCGTTCTTGTAGCCGAACTCTTCTTTCAGCGCCGGACGCACTTCGTCTTTGTAGACGGTGCGCAAACGAGGGATATAGGTTGCTACGTCAAGCATCAGATCGCCTCCCCGGTTGTCTTGGCGAAACGCACTTTCTTGTCGTCTTCCATGCGGAAACCGACGCGCGTTGCCTTGCCATTGCCATCGACCAAAGCCAGATTCGACAGCTCGATCGGCATCGCCTGCGGCAAACGGCCACCCTGGCTTTGCTGAGTCTGCTTCGTATGGCGGATCGAGATGTTCAGCCCATTTACGACGGCCTTGTTGTCCGCAGGCATGACGCGGTCGATTTCACCGGTCTTGCCTTTGTCCTTGCCCGTCAAAACGATGACCTTATCACCTTTTTTGAGTTTTGCAGCCATTACAGCACCTCCGGAGCGAGCGAGATGATCTTCATGAAGTTCTTCGCGCGCAGCTCACGCACTACCGGCCCGAAGATACGGGTGCCGACAGGCTCGCCAGTGTTGTTCAAAATAACCGCGGCATTGCGGTCGAAGCGAATGGCAGTGCCATCCTCGCGCCGCACTTCTTTTGCGGTACGCACAACGACTGCCTTGCGCACGTCGCCTTTTTTAACGCGGCCTTTAGGAATTGCTTCCTTGACCGATACAACGATGATGTCGCCCACGGACGCATAGCGCCGCTTGGACCCACCGAGGACCTTGATGCACTGAACTCGGCGTGCGCCAGAGTTGTCAGCTACATCCAGATTGGTCTGCATCTGGATCATTAGGTTTCTCCCGACCTTTGGGCATCATGCCCAGGGTTTCGATAAGACTGAGGGGTTCGGATTCACGCTTGCGCGTCGACCAGAACCTCCCAGCGTTTCGTTTTCGAAATCGGTGCACACTCGACAATGCGAACTGTATCACCAACCTTGAACTGGTTCAGCGGGTCGTGGGCACGGTACTTCTTCGTGCTGCGAACCGTTTTCTTCATCATTGGGTGCGTGAAGCGGCGCTCGACCAGAACCGTTACGGTCTGCTCATTCTTATCGCTCGTCACCTTGCCTTGCAAAATGCGTTTGGGCATGGCCTGGCTCCTTAATTCGCCGCCGCGACGCGGGCTTTTTCGTTGAGGATGGTCGAAACGCGTGCAGCGTCACGACGGATTTTGCGGATACGGGCTGTGTTGTCCAACTGGTTGGTCGCTTTTTGGAAGCGCAAATTGAACGCTTCTTTCTTCAGCGACACCAGCTCATCACGCAGCTGATCCGGGGTCTTGTTACGCAGATCTTCGGCTTTCATGGCCATTTCCTTCAGTCAACATTCACCGGAGAGCCCCCTGTAACAGGGTCACCCTGATTCCCGGCGGAGTATGGATGAGCGCGTCGTATAGGCGGGATACGTTCAATTGGCAAGTATCCTGCGGAAAAAGAATATGTCCCGGCCTGAGCCAAGCCGGGACATGCAGTCTGTTAGAGCTCAGAGCTGTGCGCTTACCAGTCCTCGCGTGCAACAACGCGGGTCTTGATAGGCAGTTTCATCGCTGCCAGACGCAGAGCTTCGCGTGCGATAACGTCATTGACGCCATCAATCTCGAACATCACGCGGCCCGGCTTGACCTTGGCGGCCCAGAAATCGACCGAGCCTTTACCTTTACCCATCCGCACTTCGGTCGGTTTTGACGTGACCGGAACATCGGGGAAAATACGAATCCAGACGCGACCCTGACGCTTCATGTGCCGCGTCATGGCACGGCGTGCAGCTTCGATCTGGCGTGCGGTAATCCGCTCCGGCTCTACAGCTTTCAGACCATAGCTGCCAAAGTTCAGGTCAAACCCGCCCTTTGCTTCGCCATGAATGCGGCCTTTGTGCTGTTTGCGGAACTTCGTCCGTTTTGGTTGCAACATGGTGTCTCTCCTTCAGTCGGATCAGCGACGCGGGCGCTGTGCGCCGCCGCTGTCCTGAAGTTCCTGATGCCGGCGGTCATGGGCTTGCGGATCATGTTCCATGATCTCACCCTTGAAGATCCAGACCTTCACACCGATGATCCCGTACGCTGTCTTGGCTTCGCAATGGGCGTGATCAATGTCGGCGCGCAGCGTGTGCAGCGGAACGCGACCTTCACGATACCATTCTGTCCGCGCAATCTCTGCGCCGCCCAGACGGCCCGCAAGATTGACCCGTATACCCAACGCCCCCATGCGCATAGCGTTCTGAACAGAGCGCTTCATCGCACGACGGAAGCTGACACGACGTTCCAGCTGTTGGCAGATGCTCTCGGCCACCAGTTGGGCGTCCAGCTCGGGCTTGCGCACTTCAATGATGTTGAGGTGCAGGTCCGAGTCGGTGAGGTTGGCAAGCTTCTTGCGCAGCGTCTCGATATCCGCGCCTTTCTTGCCAATGATCACACCGGGACGTGCAGTGTGGATTGTCACACGGCACTTTTTGTGCGGACGCTCGATGATGACACGGCTGATACCGGCCTGCTTGCATTCATCGTTGATGAATTCACGGATCTTGAGATCCTCAAGCAGCAGATTGCCGTAGTCTTTGCTTTCTGCGAACCAGCGGCTGTCCCAGGTGCGATTCACCTGAAGGCGCATGCCAATCGGATTGACCTTCTGACCCATTATGCTTGCTCCTCGACCTGGCGAACCTTGATGGTCAGCTCTGAAAACGGCTTCATGATCTTGCCGAACCGGCCCCGTGCACGTGGACGGCCACGCTTCAGGACCAGGTTCTTGCCAACCCAGGCTTCTGCGACGACGAGTTCGTCCACATCCAGCCCATGGTTGTTTTCAGCATTGGCAATAGCCGATTGCAGACATTTTTTGACGTCGCCTGCAATGCGCTTTTTCGAGAAGGTCAGGTCCGTCAGGGCCTTGTCCACCTTCTTGCCGCGGATCATGGCCGCAACAAGATTTAGCTTTTGCGGCGAAGTGCGCAGCATGCGCGTCTTGGCCATAGCCTCGTTATCGGCCACGCGGCGCGGATTTGTCTCTTTACCCATGGCTTATTTCCGTTTCGCTTTTTTGTCGGCTGCGTGACCGTAATAGGTCCGCGTCGGTGAATACTCACCGAACTTCTGGCCGATCATGTCCTCGGTCACATTGACAGGAATATGCTTCTTGCCGTTATACACACCGAACGTCAGGCCCACAAACTGGGGCAGGATCGTCGAGCGGCGTGACCAGATCTTGATAACTTCATTGCGACCCGAATCGCGTGATTTCTCAGCCTTTTTCAAGACGTAAGCATCAACGAAAGGGCCCTTCCAAACTGAACGTGCCATGGATTAGCGACCCTTCTTCTTGGCGTGGCGAGACCGCAAGATATACTGATCGGTCTGCTTGTTGGAGCGCGTCTTGCGCCCCTTCGTGTCCTTGCCCCAAGGTGTCACCGGTGTACGGCCACCCGAGGTCCGGCCCTCACCACCACCATGTGGGTGATCGATCGGGTTCATTGCAACACCACGAACAGACGGGCGCTTGCCCTGATGCCGTGTGCGGCCAGCCTTGCCGAAATTCTGGTTAGAGTTGTCAGGGTTCGACACGGCACCTACCGTGGCAAAACATTCCTGACGCACCAGACGCAATTCGCCCGAAGACAGGCGGATCTGCGCATAGCCACCATCGCGGCCGACAAATTGCGCATATGTGCCTGCAGCGCGGGCAATCTGCCCACCCTTGCCGGGCTTCATTTCGATGTTGTGCACAATCGTACCGATTGGCATGCCCGAAAACGGCATTGCGTTGCCGGGCTTGATGTCAGCTTTCACCGAAGCGAGAACCCTGTCACCAATCGCCAGACGCTGAGGAGCCAGGATATAGGCCTGCTCGCCATCTTCGTATTTGATCAATGCAATAAAGGCGGTGCGGTTCGGGTCATATTCGATCCGCTCCACAACAGCCGGAACGTCAAGCTTATTGCGCTTGAAATCCACGATGCGATAAAGACGCTTTGCGCCACCGCCGATGCGGCGTGCAGTGATCCGTCCGGTGTTGTTCCGACCACCCGATTTGGTCAAGCCTTCAGTGAGGGCCTTGACCGGGCGACCTTTCCAAAGCTCCGAACGGTCGATCAGAACCAGCCCACGCTGGCCCGGCGTCGTCGGTTTATACGACTTGAGTGCCATGCTTTCTGTCTTCCGTCAGCTCTGGACCAATTGGTCCGGTTTCAGTCAATCGGCGCGATATGCGCCAAATAACCAGCGGCCCCGCATGTGTCGGGGCCGCTGAGTCGTTGTGCCTATATCAAAGGCCTGTCGAGACGTCGATAGCATTTCCCTCTTCGAGGGTGACATATGCTTTCTTTACGTCACGGCGCCGTCCGGGCATGCCCTTGAAGCGCTTTACCTTGCCTTTGGTAATCGTCGTGTTCACCGCTTTCACCTTCACACCAAAGATCGCCTCGACGGCATCCTTGATTTGAGGCTTGTTCGCGTCGATCGCAACTTCGAACACCACAGCATTGGCAGCAGATGCCATTGTGGCCTTCTCAGTGATGACCGGCTTGCGGATCACGTCGTAATGTTTTGCCTGTGCGCTCATGCTAACCGAGCCTCCAGTGCTTCAAGTCCGGCACGTGTGATCACCAGAGTGTCACGGCGCAGGATGTCATAAACATTGGCCCCCATCGACGACAGCACATCAACCCCTTCAAGGTTGCGTGCGGCGCGGGCGAAATTCTCATTCACCTCTGCACCATCGATGATCAGCGCCTTTTTCCAGCCCATATCCTTGACCGCCTTGGCCAAAACAGAGGTCTTGGCTTCTGCCATCTCTGTTGTGTCCAGAACAATCAGCTTGCCGCTGCCTGCCTTTGCCGACAGCGCCATGCGCAACCCGAGGGCGCGCACTTTTTTGGGCAAATCAAACGCGTGGCTGCGCGGGGTCGGACCCTTGTAGACACCACCCTTGCGGAAGATTGGCGCATTCCGGTCACCATGGCGTGCGCCACCTGTGCCCTTCTGGCGATAGATCTTCTTGGTCGAGTAGCTGGTTTCCGAGCGGGTCTTGACCTTGTGGGTACCGGCCTGGGCTTTCGCCCGCTGCCAGCGCACCACACGGTGCAGGATGTCGGCGCGAGGCTCAAGACCAAAGATGGCCTCGTTGAGCTCGATCTCGCCGGCAGCGCCTGCCTGCAGATTGACAACGTCGAGTTTCATCTCACTCGCCTTCCTTCTTCTCGGCTTCGATCGAAGCTTCGGCCTCTTTCAGGGCAGCATCCTGCTCTGCGGCTTCAGCTTCCAACGCGGCCTGACGTGCGGCTTCTTCCTCGGCAGCAGCAGCAGCGGCAGCTTCTTCAGCAGCCTTGCGTGCAGCATCAGCAGCAGATTTCAGCGCTGCTGGCAAGATGGCGTTCTCGGGGAACGGCTTTTTCACCGCATCCTTGATCGTCACCCAACCACCACGCGAACCCGGAACAGCGCCCTTGACCATGATCAGGCCGCGGTCACTGTCGGTCTTGACGACCTGCAGGTTCTGCGTTGTCACACGGGCAGCGCCCATGTGACCAGCCATTTTCTTGCCCTTGAACACTTTGCCAGGATCCTGACACTGCCCGGTAGAGCCGTGCGAGCGGTGGCTGATCGACACACCATGCGACGCCCGAAGGCCGCCGAAGTTGTGGCGCTTCATCGCACCTGCGAAACCCTTACCAATCGACGTGCCAGCGACATCAACAAACTGACCCTCGAAGTAGTGGTCTGCTGTGATCTCTTCGCCAACCTCGATCAGGTTCTCAGCGCTGACGCGGAATTCGGCCAGCTTGCGCTTGGGCGCAACATTGGCCTTTGCAAAGTGCCCGCGCATCGGCGCAGCAACGCGCTTTGCCTTTGCAGCACCGGCACCCAGCTGAACCGCCGAGTAGCCGTCCTTTTCCGCTGTGCGTTGGGCCACAACCTGCAACCCGTCAAGTTGAAGGACAGTAACGGGAATTTGCCGCCCGTCCTCCATGAACAGCCGGGTCATGCCCAGCTTCTTTGCGATAACTCCAGAGCGCATTGTCCTGGCTCCTTAAACTTTGATCTCGACATCAACCCCGGCTGCGAGGTCGAGCTTCATCAGCGCGTCCACAGTCTGAGGGGTCGGATCGACGATATCGAGAAGACGCTTATGCGTCCGAATTTCCCACTGGTCGCGCGACTTCTTGTCGATATGCGGACCACGCAGAACAGTGAACTTTTCAATCTTGTTGGGCAGCGGAATGGGACCGCGGACCTGAGCACCCGTGCGCTTGGCCGTATTGACGATTTCCTGTGTGCTGGCATCCAACACGCGGTAATCGAAGGCCTTTAGGCGGATGCGGATATTCTGACCTTGCATCTCTGACTTCCTTCGGAAGGAGTGGTGCGTGGGAACCACGCACCCTACCGTATTGATTACTGGATGATTTTCGACACAACGCCCGCGCCGACGGTGCGGCCGCCTTCGCGAATGGCGAAACGCAGCTTCTCTTCCATCGCGATGGGGGCGA
>Ga0207421_10005059_pt1 | contig 14963 bp, 20 predicted proteins | sample SodLakKL_010_SED_4_FD_187542 | JGI IMG/M metagenome (GOLD analysis project Ga0207421, IMG submission 187542) | Alkaline sediment microbial communities from Lake Tanatar, Kulunda Steppe, Russia - 8KL_010_SED (SPAdes) (version 2) | ecosystem: Environmental > Aquatic > Non-marine Saline and...
ATAAAGCAGCTGTGATATACATAAGTGATCTTCATGGAACCTTGATATGAAGCGGTATATTTACCAGTTATCCTTCTACCGTTCCCGAGCACCACAAAATGGTAAAGACATCTTCATGATAAGTTGATTCGCCCTTCGCTGGGGTGACAGAGCGGCTGATGTGACCGCCTGCAGAGCGGTTTTTCGGGGGGTCGAATATCTCACTAGCTCCTGGTTCACTAAACTCTAGGTATAAGTCTTGCCTGACCCTCGTAGCTCTCGGGAGTATCTCAAAGACCTAAGAACCTCACTTCTAGAGAGATCACAGAACCATCTCCCATGTCTATAGTGTTCTCAGGTATACGATCCCACAACTCCGCCGTGTGGGAGGATGATACGGAGGTAGGCCAGTCCGGAGGGTTCAAAATAATCGCGAGAAATCATCATAAACCTCCTTCCTGTGCCCGATATACAGAACGATCACCTTATCATTGTCGCGATCGATCTCATAGATCGCCCGATAATCACCGATCCTCAATCGCCAAAAATCCGAATATTTCAACCTTTTTCCACTTTCTGGTTCGTTGTTCAACGTGCGGAGCTTGTTTCTGATCCTGCCTTGTAGATCGGCATCGGCGTTTTCAAGGAAGTTATTTGCTTTCGGGTGGAGCAATACTTGGTAGGCCATCCCATCTACTCCAATGGGACCAAATTTTCAGGATGTTCTTTAGCTTCTTTGCTCCGCTCGTTCAGCATCTTAAAGAATTCACGGGTCCTTTCACGCTCTTCATACTGACTCAGAACCATCCTGATCGCATCGCTTCGACTTTTAAATTTTCCTTCCTTTACCCACTCGTCCATAGATTTAAGCAAACTTTCTGGAACTCTTACCTGTACTTGTACCATACGATCACGCAAACATATATGTTTACATGATATTTAGTCTTTTGCGTTATTTTGTCTCGAGTTTTGCAGGACTTTTCCTCCGCTCTCTCGAAGCTAGCTCTACTGGAAATTAAAATTTTGCATCGATCTTTAGAATTTACTAGAATTGTATAGCAATTCTATCGATAAGGGTAAGGATCGATCATACTCACTTCTTGTTCAGTACTTCTGAGAGTAGACTAAAACCTCAAGAATTGCCACCATCTTTCTTTCAATTAGGCGTAGAATGAGGATTTCTGTGATACGAAAATATCCGGTTCATTTTTTTACTCTCCAAAGCGCAGTTGTTACCACAAAAGTTAAAGACATCTTCATGATAAGTTGATTCGCCCTTCGCTGGGGTGACAGAGCGGCTAATGTGACCGCCTGCAGAGCGGTTTTTCGGGGGTTCGAATCCCTCCCCCAGCTTCGTCGTTTTTTTTCCCAAACTACCACATGTAGCAACAAGTCCTTTATATATATCGATGGTTCGTATAACGATGTTCCGAAAAACCGTTACTAAAACTCTTTTGATATGTCTATTTTTGATGAGCGCTACGATATTCATGCCCGGCACGACTTCCAGTTTACTACTCGAGTCGGAGGAATTTCCCTTCGCTAATCATTATCCGTCCATAGGTGAGTTATACGATTGGTTCGATACGTTGGAAGATGAATATCCCGACTTGCTTTTGAAGATAAACATCGGTGAGAGTTGGGAAGGTAGAGATCTTTACATATTGAAGATATCCAACGAGGTCACCATAGATCAGGATGAACCCGAGGTGCTCATCCTGGGCGGACTCCATGCCCGAGAATGGTCCGGCATCCAAGCGAGTTGTTATCTCGCCTGGAGATTGCTCACCGAATACGAGACCGATGAATCTATCCACTGGCTCCTGAACAACAGGGAGGTTTACATAGCCCCCATCGTCAATCCGGACGGATACGTTTACGACGGGGATGGGGAATGGGATAGTGATGCACGTGGAGCGGGTTGGAGAAAGAACAGGAACGATTCCATACCTGACGATGCGGTAGGTGTCGATCTGAACAGAAATTGGGACATCGAATGGGAGTCCGGTAACAGTAATCCGAGTGCTGACGATTATCACGGCGAAGCTCCTTTTTCAGAATTTGAGACCAAGGCCTTGCGGGATTGGATACTTTCTAAGAACATACAATCTTTTCAAGATATTCACAGCTTCGCCGGAACCCTTCTTATCCCCTATTGCTATACCAGCGATCCTTCGCCCCACGATGATTGGTATAGAGCCACCGCAGACCGGATGACTTCTGTAACATCACGGATGGGTGACGAAAACAGCACGTATAGTTATGGTCAACCTCATGAAGAGATCGGTTATTCCGCTCCCGGAGGCTCCATAGACTGGGTGTACGATGAAGTAGGTGCACAGTCTTACTGTTTCGAGCTCGATACCGGCGGCAGTCAATTAGACCCCGGGAAAGGATTCCATCCTCCTGAAGAGGACATAATGACGATCAATAAGGACGTTGACGACTCCCTGATCTATCAGATAAGGGTGGCCGACGTGGACCTAGGCGATGGAGATACACTGCTGTATCCACCGGTGCCGTACATAGTTTACGGCACGGTCCAGTGTGAGCAAGGCTATCCCATAACGAACAACAACGTGACCGTCTCCAATGTGGATACCAGTGAACACATCTGGATACACACCGACAGTAACGGCTACTATGAACTGAATCTAGGTACTATGACCGAGTACGGTCATGAAGACGGCGATCTGTTCGTTCTGGACACTGGTACGGAAGAGGTCGAGTTCCATGCCGACGATGCTTGGGGAGAGCGTATAGATGTGACAGTATCCTCAGGCGTTGTTACCGAGATACCTCTGGATGTAGGTATGAATTTCATATCCTTCAACGTTGACCCTCATCATCAATGTCTTATAGACATATTAGAAGATCCGGAGCACGGCATATCCGGTGAATACGAGAGCGTAACGTATTACGATGCATCCGAAGACCGATGGCACAGTTACGTTCCAGGTAGAGCAGACCACTTCAACGATGTTGATTCATGGGATCGGACTGTGGGTATATGGTTGGAAGTGGAACACGAAGTGAGCCTTCAAGTGGTCGGAAACCAACCGTCTGAAACCGTTATAGACCTATATCCCGGTTGGAACATGGTGGGCTATCCCGGTAGCGGGAACACACTGCCCCCCGAAGTCGATAAGATCGGTGTATACGACGCATCGGCTGAATACCTCATATCCTACATATACGAACCCTGGGACCATCAGATGGAGCCAGGTAAAGGATATTGGATCCATAATCCAACGGACTCCGTGATCCAATGGCATGTACCTCCGTGACGAAAGGATATTTAAACCTCTTATCCACTGCATTCATGCATGAAAGAGGATATCCTGTCGATCTTTCGGGGCTGTGCCGATGAGGTCCAAGACGAAGTGATCCGATCGAAACTGGACTTCGGTAGAGAGGTGGGCATGGGAGCTGACGGTACTCCCATCAAGGAGATAGACCAGCTAGCGGAGGATACGGCGGTTGAATATATATCTGAAAAGTGTGATTGTTCCATATTGAGTGAAGAGGTCGGTATGATCCAAGGCGACGGTGAAGGTACCGTGGTGATGGACCCCATCGACGGGACCAGCAATGCGGTGCTCGGGATCCCCTTTTATTCCATATCCCTGGCATACACCCCCACCGACTTGAGCGGTGTGGAGGTAGGTTACGTTCGAAACCTGGCCATGGGGACGGAATATTACGCTATCCATGGAGGTCCTGGAAGGGAACCAGAGATCCGCAAAGAACTCAACTTCTCGGTTTATTTAGGAAAGGAGGCGCATCCGGATAACTACAGAGTGGCTTCATTAGCCAGAAGGACTCGCTCCCTTGGATCTGCGGCTCTGGAGATGTCCATGGTTGCATACGGCGCTCTTGATCTTTACTACATGCGTACCATAGAAATGCGCCGCAGCCTTAGGATAACCGACATAGCCGCCGCCGCTTTGATACTGCGGGAGGCCGGTGGAGAGGTGTACGATAAGGATCATGAGCCACTGAACATGCCGTTGGATCCCAAAGTACGTAGTGACGTGATCGCAGTGAGATACCCAGAGATATTAGAGGTGATAAGATCGGAATAAAGATGGGAGTATATGGGTCGGAATTAACGAAAGATGCGATAGAGGTACTACGGACCATTGATGAGCATCCCCTGGTTGAGGAAGTGATGTATCACAAGAACATAGCAAACAAGTTAGAAAAAGATGGATCTTCTATGGACGAGATAACCTCGGCAGGAGTCGATTTCATCATGGTCGTCGGCGGTGACGGTACCATTTTACGCCTTCTACAGAATGTCGATGAAAGGATATTGGGAGTCAACATCGGCAGAGTAGGTTTCCTGACCTCCATAGATCTCAACGATCTAGATAGTGCTCTAGAGAGTTACCATCAAGGTGACTACTATGTGGATGAGAGGATCAAGCTCAAGAGCATATTGAACGGTGAGGAGATAGTGGAGTGTACCAACGAAGCAGTGGTACACACGGACAAGGTCGCTAAGATACGTGAGTTCGAGGTACTCCAAGGAGGGAGTATGATAGACAGGTTCAGGGCCGACGGAGTAATAGTCGCTACACCCACCGGTTCCACCTGTTACTCGATGAGTTCCGGGGGACCGATATTACACCCTGCGGTAGAGGCCTTCGTCGTGGTCCCCATCTCACCCTACAAATTGGCCACCAAGCCCTACGTGGTCCCGGTGGACCAGGAGATAAAGGTAGTGCTCACCGAAGAGGACAAGCCGTGTCTACTGGTGCTGGACGGTCAGAAGGAGATCACCGTAGGACACGAGGACGAGTTGAAGTTCACACTGGGCGACAGTTGTGCAAGGTTCATCGTGTTCGACAAGGATTTCTACACCAGGGTGCAGAAAAAATTGGTATGGAGATAGTATGGGTAGAAAGAAGATCGAAGGTATCACCAAAAGGACCCTGAATATGATATTCGAGTGTGCCAAGGATGCCCATCCACGGGAATTCGCCGCGGGCATGAGACATATAGATGGTGTTATATCCGAGTTGATACTGGTTCCCGGTACTATCTCGGGGAACAGGAGTGCTCTGCTGCGGCTCTCCAACCTACCCATAGATTATTCCTTGGTAGGGATCGTCCACAGTCACCCGTCCCCCAACGTATCGCCTTCTCCACAGGACATCAACATGTTCGGTAGATATGGCAGAGTTCACATCATCGTTGGGTGGCCCTACCACGAGAAAAGCTGGAAGGCGTACGACTGGAACGGGAAAGAGATAGAGCTGGAGGTACTACCCTGATCTATCCAACATATCTTCGTAAACCGCTTCGATCTGTTCCGCCACTATATCCCATGTGAGGAATTCTTCAACACGTTTCCTACCGTTCTCACCCATCTGTTTTGCCAGTTGAGGATTTCTCAGTATTGTACGTATCTTACCTGCTAAATTCTCAGGGTTCAGCGGTTCCGATAGCAATCCGTGTTCACCTTCTGTTATAACCTCCCGAACACCGGGTATATCCGATACCACTACCGGGGTCGCACTGGCCATGGCTTCCAGGGCGACTATACCGAAGGCCTCCAAGCGTGAAACCGATGGTAGAACGAAGACGTCGGCGGCCGCATAGTACATCGGCAGTTCCGCGTTGGGTATCCTACCGGGGAATATGACTCGGTCGTCAAGGTCGTTCTGATCTCTGATCTCTTCCAATTCCGGTCTAAAGTCACCGGTACCGCCGATGACGTATTTTACGCTTTCATCAAGGTATATGGCAGATTTGACCAGGTGCTCGAGACCCTTGTGGTAAACCACCCTGCCCACGTACAGGACCATCTTTTCATCTTCCCCTATACCCAATCTTTCACGTATATCCCCGGGTTCGTTGGACGGGTGGAACCTCTCGGCGTCCACGGCGTTGGGTATGACTTCGGAGTCGCGATACCAAACGGCTCTAGATGTGGCACCGTAGGTGTGGGTGGTGGTGATTATCTTGTCCGTCTTGCTCACGGTGTAAGTACCCAGAGTTCTTTGGTATAACTGAACTATCAAGGGCCCGAATGTGTGGGGTATCTCCAGATCGCAGTGATATGTTAGCACGTATGGTACGTCCTTTTTGTTAGCCGCCCTCACACCGAAGAAATCAAGTAAAGGTGGAGGTGAGTGTGCGTGGATTATATCACAATCCATGTCCATCAACACTTTTTGCACGTTTGGGACTATGGGTGTTGACAGCAATATGGCTATGGGTTCCACCCTAATCACCGGTACCCCTTCCACCATCTCCTTCTTTTTGGTCCCCTCTAATCTGGTGGTTATTATCACCGGTTCGTGTCCTCTCTTCTTCAAACTCTTTGACAGTTCGAGTACGTGTGACTCCACCCCGCCTAGATGCGGGTACATGTACGGAGAGAGCTGTGCTATCTTCATTGTATCCTGCTGTTCTTTCCTATCTCTCCGGTGGCTTTAGCACCGGGTCCTATGAAGGTACCCTGACCTATGATGGTACCTATATTGATCATACTGTTTATACCCGTCTTGACGTCGTCACCCATGATCACACCCAACTTTCTCATGCCGGTGTCCACCTTCTTACCTCGGTGGGTGACGGTGATGTTCTTTCCATCCAATCTCAGGTTGGCCACCTTTGTGCCTGAACCGAAGTTGCAGTTCCTGCCGATGACACTGTCGCCGACGTAGTTGTGGTGCGGGATGTTGCTGTCCTCCATCACTATGCTGTTCTTTATCTCGGTTGCCGCACCCACCCTGCAGCGTGCTCCTATGGAGGTACATCCTCTGATGTATGCGTTCGGGCCTATGTCCGCCCCCTTACCGATGCATACCGGACCCTTGATGTAGGTCCCCTCTCTTATGATGGCATATTCTTCTATGGAAACCAATCCCTCCAGGTGCACGTTGTCTTCGATCTCCCCATCCCTTATCTCATCCATATCCATCAGCTCGAAGACCTTAGAGTTCGCTTTCAACAGGTCCCATGGCCTGCTCAGCTCGATCCAGTCGCCGCTTTTGATGATATTGTAGCCCAAACCCTCCTTCTCCATCAGTATCTTCAATGAATCGGTTATCTCGTACTCGCCTCTGTTGGACAACTCGGTTTCTTTGATGGCTTGGAATATGCTTTCATGGAATCCATATATGCCCGCATTGATAAGATCGCTGGTGGGGCATCGGGGTTTTTCGATTATATCCTTCACCGAACCGTCGTCGACTTCGATTATACCGAATCCGCGGGGATCCTCGACCCGGGTGAGTCCCATCATGGATCTCGATGATCTTTTAAAGCTGTCCATGAATGAGTAAATCGACTCCTTTGAGAGGATGACATCGCCGTTGATGCACAGGAACGGACCATCGATGTACTGTTCTACCCTTCTCACCGCATCCGCCGTCCCCATGGGTTCATCCTGCCTGATGAAGGTGGTCGGGATGTCGTAGGTTTCAACCCCCTCTTTCAACCGCTTGGCCTTCCACCCTACCAGGATATACAGCTCATCGATATCATCTCTGAGGTCGTCGATGGTGTGCTGCAGTATCGGTTTACCGGCCACCGGTAGCAGGGGCTTCGGCGTCTGTTCCGTCAGCGGCTGCATCCGAGTGCCTCTTCCTGCCGCCATAATGAATACTTTCATCTTATCACCTTTTTCAGTACTGCATCTGTCTCATGGTATATTTCATCCAGCCTATTTTTATCTTTGGCCTCTGCGGTGATACGGATCTTCTCCTCAGTGCCCGATGCTCGCACCAGGCTCCAACCGTCACCGAAGTCTAACCGCAGACCGTCCATGGTCTGGATGATCTCCGGAGGATACAGTTCCTCGTATTCTTTTTTCAAGGCATCCATGATCGCGGCCTTGTTATCCACTTGAAATGCCTCTCTTCTTCCGGGATATTCGGGTAACGATCCCATCAGGTCTTCTATCTTACCCTCCTCCACCAGATCCACCAGTACGGCGGCTGCGAATATGGCGTCCGGTGCGTAGCTGATCTCCGGGAATATCCACGTTCCGGAGGGTTCTCCTCCGAAAGTACCTTCGTGTTCCTTGAGTTTTTCGGCCACGTAAACGTCCCCCACCTTGGTCCGAATCACGTCCTGAGAAACGTCCTCCACCACCATTGACGAGTTGATGGGGACGACTACTTTTTTTGGCCTGGTGCTGGCGAATATGGCCAACAGGGCATCTCCTCCCAGGTAGGTACCGTCTCTGTAGAATCCCACCATACGATCGCCGTCTCCGTCGTGACCTATCCCCAGGTCGGCGCCTGTCTTTTGAACCATCTTTTTCAGGTCCTGCAGGTTTCCTTCCGTGGGCTCAGGCGGATGTGCCGGGAAGGTACCGTCTTCGATGGCGTTCAGGGTAATCACGCTGCACCCCATCTCTCTGAGTAGGATAGGCGTGGTGCGGTAGGCAGCTCCGCAGGCGCAGTCCACCACGACCTTCAGGGTGTAGTCGGTGCCGAACCTTTGGATGATGGCGTCCATGTGCTCTCTAAGCACGTTCTTGTTCGTCTTCATGGTACCGACACTGTCCCAGGTAGGTGGACTCGGGGGTTCTTCCATGAGCTCCTCTATCTCCAGCATCTGCCGGGTGTTGAAAGCGCTGCCGTCCGGGTTCCAGAGCTTGATACCGTTGTCCGGTGCCGGGTTGTGAGAGGCTGTGATCATGACTCCGCAGTCGTGATCTTTTGCGGCGTAAGCCAGAGATGGTGTAGGCAGCACACCGGCATAGGTCACGCTGCCGCCCTGTGACGTGATACCGGAGGCCACTGCCGCGGCGACCATGTATCCCGTCTGCCTGGTATCTCTGCCGAGTATGACGTCTTTGTAACTTTCTCCGACAGCCTTCCCTACGCTGAGGGCCAGCTCCGGGGTTATGAACCGGTTCACCGCGCCTCTTATACCTGATGAGCCAAAAAATTTCATGTTCTACCTCTTTTCGCTCAGATAATCATGGAATGAATAAAAAGTTTGTCGATTGAAACCGGTGCTCTTACACAAAACATTAAAATAAAATCAGGTTATCCTTATTCCAAGGTTATAGTGGTTTCAATGGCGGAAGAAAGGTTCTCTATCACACCGGAAAAGAAAAGGGAAAGATGCGTTACTGGCATCGACGGTCTCGATACTATTTTGAACGGAGGAATCCCCAGGGGGAATTCGGTTCTGATCACCGGCAGCTGTGGTACTGGTAAGACCACCATGAGCCTGGAGTTCCTTGTACACGGTGCACTGGCCGGCGAGAAATGTCTTTTCGTTTCTGTCACCGAGTCCTCTTTGAAGATGCTCAACAACGTGGTACCTTACGACTTCTTCGAAGAGCGGCTGATAGATGAAGGACTACTCTCATTCGTGGATATGCCGGACATATACGAGGAGATGGATATCCTTCATAAGAGCGAGTTCTCCTTCGACGAGATAAACGGTGTGGTGAAGCGCTTGGACGACATAGTCGCTGAGAAAGGTATCAAACGCCTGGTCATCGATTCAATAACTTCCGTTTGTTTCCAGCTTAAAACACAGGAGAAGATCAGAGATTTCATACTGAATCTTATGAAAACACTTTCCGCCAGAGGATGCACTTCACTCCTGGTTTCGGAGATATCTCCGGAGGCCGAGAGGTACTCGCTGTACGGTGTGGAGGAAGCCATCGCCGACGGTATCATCTTGATGGGTAACCTCGAACGGCAGGGAGATCTACTGCGGACCTTACAGGTGGTGAAGATGAGGGGTACGGAGCACTCTCGAGCGAAGTACGTACTCGACCTGACTCCCGTGGGAGTACTGCTGGTACCGCTGCTGAAAGGCGGGGGCTTGGAAGGAGGCGATTAGAGATGGTAAGTGTAGATGAATTGAAGGAAAAGTTGAAAGTCATGGAACCCGGGTCCGCCATAGCGTTGAAGGTGGACGTCGATGCGTATTTTGAGATGGTGACCGCCATCGCCGAGGAGTTCCCCAAAGGACGAGAGATGAACCTGACGTATGCGACCTCCACCATACCCGCGGAGACCATAATCAGCATACTGGATGCCCTTGAGATAAAGAGGGACAACATACACTTCATCGACGCCGTCTCCTATATGACCATGGGATCCACCGGCAGGGAGAAGGGAGTCACCTTCGTGGAGAGTCCCACCATGCTGGAGTACATAATGCTCAAGGTGGAGTACCTGCTGAAGAAATTCCCGGCCCAGGAGAACACGGTGATACTGGACTCGATCAACTCGCTGGCCATCCACAACGACAACCGCATATTGGCCGAGTTCCTGCACATCCTGGTGTCCAATCTGCGCGCATACGACTGCTACTCGCTGATAATTTCCGTTGCGGAGCAGGAATCCGAGGACATCGACAACATACTGGCCATGGTCTGCGACGACTTCATGGAAGTCACTTCCTGAACACTTTTCCACCCTTTCTAATGATATTTAATTAAATCTCATTAAATCCCGATATTTTAGCATAATCTATATATACCTTATACGTGAATCACTGAAGACGTAGGCAGTAAGCCTACAGGAGGACACAACAAATGAAAAGAAGAATCTTTACGAAGGATAAGGAAGCCGTGTCGCCCGTCATCGCGACCATCCTGATGGTAGCGATAACCGTCGTACTAGCTGCAACGCTGTACATGATGATCGATACGGAAGGAGACGATGCGACGCTGATGTCCGGTAGTTTGAGCATCACTAGTTCTAGGGTAACCGATGGATACATCGGTGTGCGTGTATCTGAAATGAGAAACCCCAGCGCTGTTGATTGGCAAGACGTACGGATCACGCTGTTAGATGGTGATATAGAACTGGCATCGTTCGACGAAGGCAATATGACAACAACTGCACCAGAAGAAGAGGCTTATGAAGGTGTCTACTGGACCAGACTCATCGACGGTCGCGTGAGAGCAGATTCTACCTTTAGGGTATATTATCCACTAGAGGGAGAAGAAAACTACAGAGGCATGACCGTTGAACTCAGAGTAGACGGCCAATCCATAAGTAGAACAGTAAGCTGAGCATAAGGTTTCCGTACCAACAAACAAACCCCTTTCCTTTTCTCTTATATTTTTGATACATCTTTTTTCCGAGTACTCTTTCGATAAGAACATATTTATACTCCCACGACCGTATTTTATCCGTGGACGTGAGTTCACGGGAGTGACACAACATGAATAGAAACCTTTTCGAGGATAAGCGGGCGGTATCGCCTGTGATAGCCATCATCCTGATGGTAGTGATCACCGTAGTCCTAGCGGCGACAATGTACACTATGATAGAACCGGATCCAGATACTGCAAATGTACTTTATGGCACTATGGAGTTGAATAATAGAGTTCGATCAGAAGATAGGATCTCTTTTAGGCTCCATCTTCAGAAACCAAGAGCTATACATGTAGATTACGTGGAAGTATACGTGTACGATGAAAATGAAACGGAAGTTGATTTCAGTTTGGAGGAAAACAATTACAATTGGACACGTCTACCCGATAGGGACGGAAAAATACGTACTGACGCCATATTGTCCATCGTAGTAGATGGTGCATATGATTACCTTGGCTATGAAGTACTCATAATTGCGCATGACTACCCAGGATCTATAAAGTACCATGTCACCGTCACCTGACCGCAGGCCCAGCCCGACCAAACCCCCTTCCCCCTTTTTTCCATTTTTTTCAATAAATCACTTATATCTCCGGTGATATACAGTATGTGATACCATGGCGAAAGAAAACCGAGCGAAGCAGAAGAGTAAGAGCATGAGGAGCGCCGCTGATAAGAAGGCGGACAGGGCGGCGGCACTGAAGAAACAGGCGAAGTACGAGAAGAAGGCGGCTAAACAGGAACAAAAGGTCGGTAAGTATCAGGACAAGATCAGGAAATACCAGCAGAAGATAAAGGACTATCAGCAGAAGATAAAGCAGGCTAAGCAGAAGGAGAAGGAATATCTCAGTAAAGCTAGATCCTACGGCGGTAGTAGTAGCAGCAGTTCTTCGAGTAGGAAGTATCGGTAATACCTGACCGAAACCTATTAATGAAGCTTCGCTTATAGATAGTCAGTGGTTTTGATGGCAGAAAAAAACAGGTCTATAGCCAAGGGTAAGCAGATGAAGAAAGCCGCTTCCAAGAAGGCGGACAGAGCGGCGATGCTAAAGAAGCAAGCCAAGTACGAGAAGAAGGCGGCCAAGGAAGAACAGAAGATCGGTAAGTATCAGGATAAGATACGCCAGTATCAAGAGAAGATCAAGAACGCCAAGCAGAAGGAGAAGGAATACCTTCGAAAGGCCAGAGAATACACGCCGAAATGAGTGATTGGAAGCTTAAATATTCTTATAAATACGACCTCGCTGGGTTCTGTAATCTGTTCACCCGCTCGGAAAATCTGATCGAGTTGCATAAAGAGGGTTACGACTCATTTTTAGATATGATAGACGCTAGGCAGGATCTTGTAGAGCTGGCCCAGGGGATGCAGCAAGCCGGCTTCGATCCCAGGGTGATACTGGTAAGCGTCTTCGACATGGTGGATCACCATGGTTCGGATATCGATGTTTTGTGTTCTTTGATGGATCAACCGGAGAAGAGAGAACGGCTCAAAAGGTACTATGTGGAGGAGGAACAGCTGGTGACGGGAGACGTTTGGCATTCGAACGTGGAACCGCTGCTACCACTGCTGTCGAACATGGTAAGATACGTTCATGAACAAGGATTTCATGGATACTGGAAGGAGGAGTGCGAGCCAAGGCTGAAGAGCAGGATAGAGGAGTTCAAAGGACCGGCAGAAGAGTACGACGTTGTAGCCGAAATAAACGCTCTTTTAGGACCTGAATACCATCTATCCATGGACGAAGTCACCCTCTATGTATCTCAGTTCTCCGCTCCATTCGGTACCAAACTCCGCGGTCAATCATTCCTGGCAGATGCACGCTGGAAATTCGAAAACATGGTGGCCATCGCCCTGCACGAGCTCATACATCCACCTTTCTCCAGAAGCAGGATAGAGGAGATCGCAGAATACCTCTGGGATGACGACCTTTTACAGGAAGCCTTCAGGGCTCAACCGCAAAGCACCACGTACAACACACCGCTACGCTTCCTGGAAGAGCACCTTACCGAAGGTGCTCACGTTTACCTGGCGGAGAAGATGGGAGTCTTGGATGAACCTTTGAAATACTTGGCAGAGCACGATGACGGAAGCCATGTCGTATCGGTCATTCTGTATCATCGGTTGAAGAGTGGTATCATGGATCGGTTCGATTCCCTTGAAGGTGCGGTCGAGCAGATGGTGGAGGACGGTACGTTAGTACCGGGTGATCTACGCAAGGGATATAGGGATATCTACGCGGCCGCCGGCTTGGAAGCGCCGTTCTAGGTTCCATAAGATATAAATACATTGATATTTATGATAAGCATGGTGAAATATGATGGCTGAAAAGAGTAGGGCGACAGAAAAAAGTAAGCAGATGAAAGATGCCGCTAAGAAGAAATCCGATGCAGCGAAAGATCTGAAGGATCAATCGAAATACGAGATGAAGGCGGCAAAAGAGGAGAAGAAGATCGGTAAGTATCAGGAAAAGATCGCCAAACATAAACAGAAGATACAGGATTACGAGCAGAAAATAGCCGAAGCTAAAAAACGCGAACGAGAATACCTGAACAAAGCAGGCAAAGGTTAATCTGACAACTCCTCTAACAACTCCAGGGCCCTATCGGCCCTAATCTTCCCTTCTTTTATCATCTTCTGGGCTATTGTATCTACAAGATCTCCGGAGGCACCCGCCGCCACTGCCACGTTCTTGGCATGAAGTTTCATGTGTCCCCTCTGGATCCCCTCGGTTGCAAGCGCTCTTAGTGCTCCGAAGTTCTGCGCCAGCCCAACAGCGGCCATGACCCCTGCCAACTCCTGAGCGGAGTCCACATCGAGTATCTTCATGGCGGTTTTTGCAACTGGGTGTATAGAGGTGGCACCTCCGACGGTACCCACGGCCATGGGTATCTCGATGGTACCCACTAGATCTCCATTCCAGTCACGTTCCCATCTGGTAAGTGGTGAGTATCCACCTCCGACGGTGGCGTATGAATGCGCTCCCGCCTCGACGGCCCTGGTGTCGTTACCTGTGGCTAGCACCACTGCGCTGATGCCGTTCATTATACCTTTATTGTGTGTAGCACACCTGTATGGATCCACCCGGGCGAACTCGTAGGCCTGGAGCACACCCTTTATGGTCTCCTCACCGAGTTCCTCTTTATCGTACTTCACCCTGCAGCGTGCTAAACGGTGATCAGCCAGGTTGGAGAGTATCCTGAGATATACCGTACCTCCGGTTATCTCCTCCAACTTCGGCGCCAGTGCCTCGGCCATGCTGTTGACGGCGTTGGCTCCCATGGCGTCCCTGCAGTCCACCAGGAGGTGCACTATCAGGTACGGACCGAAGTTACTGTCCATCACTCTGCATATCATATCCCTCGCACCGCCTCCGAATTTGACCAGTACCGGATCCTGCTCATCTGCCATCTTGAGCAGTTCTTCCTTCTTCTCCAGTATCTTCATCTTCGCCTGATAGGGCGAGGTGATACCGGTTATCTGTATCTGACTGATCATCACGGGATCCGTTGAGTTTGTGTAGAATCCTCCTGTAGTCCGTGCAAGTTTGGCAGAGTACGATGCGGCTGCCACCACCGACGATTCCTCGGTGACCATAGGTATTAGGTAGTCCTTGTCATCGATCCTGAAGTTGACTGCGATACCCATGGGCAGTTCGAAGGTTCCAACGACGTTCTCTATCATCATCTCCGCACCTTCGTTTGTCAGACCTCTTTCAAGGAGTGCCTTCACTTCGCTTTCGGACAGTCCGCTCAATTCTTTCACTCTCTCCAGTCTTTCCTCCATGGAAAGTTTATGGAATCCCGATAGTCTCGAATCTTCTACAGGCATGGTAGTCAAAACTATATACAACTATATTTAGATTGGGTAAAATCGCGTAAAAATTCCGCTCC
>Ga0207421_10005060_pt1 | contig 14962 bp, 16 predicted proteins | sample SodLakKL_010_SED_4_FD_187542 | JGI IMG/M metagenome (GOLD analysis project Ga0207421, IMG submission 187542) | Alkaline sediment microbial communities from Lake Tanatar, Kulunda Steppe, Russia - 8KL_010_SED (SPAdes) (version 2) | ecosystem: Environmental > Aquatic > Non-marine Saline and...
ACGCCGAAGCCAGGACTCGAACCTGGGACAACCTCGTTAACAGCGAGGTGCTCTACCATCTGAGCTACTTCGGCTCGTATCGGAGTTGACGGGAGCGTTTGATAGGACTTTCGTTTTGCCCGCCCCGGGTTCGACACCCTTTCACCCCCGGGCCGAGTAGCCACGGTCGATGACCGACGACGGCGAGGCGCCGACCGACCGTTCCGGGACCGACGACGACGAGGCGCCGACGGGGCGTCCGGTCGCCGACGCGACGGTCGACGAGCTCGAGGCGGTCCTCGAACGCGTCCGCGAGCGGGTCGACCCCGACGACGACGAGCGGGCGACCATGCGTGAGGTCGCCGACACCCTGCTCGCCCGGGCCGAGGCGGCCGCGACCGAACGGTGTCCCCGGGCGGACGTCCTCCGGGTGGGCTCGACCGCCCGGGGAACCTGGGTCAGCGGCGATCGCGACATCGACGTCTTCGTCCGGTTCCCGCCGGACCTCGACCGCGGGGAGCTGGAGCGACACGGGCTCGCGGTCGGCCACGAGACGCTGCCCGACGGCCACGAGGAGTACGCCGAACACCCGTACGTCAAAGGCGAGTACCGGGGGTTCGACGTCGACGTCGTCCCCTGCTTTCGTCTCGAGTCGGCGACCGAGATCCGGTCGGCGGTCGATCGGACGCCCTTTCACAACCGCTATCTCGTCGAACGGCTCGACGACGAGCTCGCCGCGGCGGTCCGGCTCACCAAAGGTTTCATGAAGGGGATCGGCGTCTACGGCTCGGACCTGCGGACCCGGGGGTTCAGCGGCTACCTCACCGAGTTGCTCGTCTGTGAGTACGGCGGCTTCCGGGCGCTGCTCTCGGCGGTGGCCGACTGGCAGCCCCCGGTCCGGCTCGATCCGGAAGGCCACGGCCGGGCGACGTTTCCGGACCCGCTCGTCGTGATAGACCCCACGGATCCCGAGCGCAACGTCGCCGCCGTCTGTGCGCCGGAGAACGTCGCCCGCTTGCAACACTACGCCCGCGAGCTGCTCGCCGAGCCGAGCGTCGACCCCTTCGAGCCCGTCGAGTACGACCCGCTCTCGAGGGCGGCGCTGCGAGAACACCTGGACCGTCGGGGAACGACCCCCGTCGCGGTTCGGTTTCCAGCCCCCGATCTCGTCGACGATCAGCTGTACCCACAGCTTCGGAAGTCACTGACGGGGGTCGTCCGCGGACTCGACGACCGCGGCTTCGAGTACCTCCGGGCGGAGACGTTCGCCGCGGAGACGGCCGTCCTGTTCGTCGAGCTCTCGGTCGCCAGCCGGCCCGCGGTCGAGCGCCACCAGGGGCCGCCGGTCCACGTCCGAACCCACGCCGAGGGGTTTTTCGCCGCCTACGCCGACGATCCGGAGGTCTACGGGCCGTTCGTCGACGGCGAGCGCTACGTCGCCGAACGCGAACGCGAGTTCACCGACGCCCGGACCTTCCTCGAGAGCGACGCGCTCTTCGACGTCGGCCTGGGCAGCCACGTCGGCGACCGGCTGGCGGAGGGCTACGAGGTGCTCGTCGGCGAAGAGCTTCTCGAGCTCCTCCCGGAGTTCGGCCAGGAGCTCGCGGCGTACTTCGATCCGCTCCCCTAGGCGTGTGCGTCGGCGACGTCGGCAAGCAGCCGCTGGACGGCGTCGTCGACCTCGCCGTCCGGCTCGATCGGCTCCCGGCCGTCGAACGTCTCGTGGACGATGGCGACGCTGTCGGCGAGCACGTCCAGCCCGTACCCTCCCTCGAGGACGAACGCGAGCGCGGCGTCGGTCGTGGCCGCTGTCGCCCGTAGCCGGTCGGTCAACAGCGCGTACCCCTCCGTCGAGAGGCGGACCCGCGAGATCGGGTCGTGGCGGTGGGCGTCGAAGCCGGCGCTGACGACCAGGAGGCCCGGATCGAACCGTTCGATCGTGGGGACGATCAGCTCCTCGAACGCCGCGAGGTAGTCGACGTCGTCGGCGCCGGCGGGCATCGGCACGTTCATCGTCGCCCCCTCGCCGGCCCCGTCGCCGGTCTCCTCGACGTCGCCGGTGGCCGGGTAGAGCCCGGCCTCGTGTGTCGAGGCGAAGAACACGTCCCCGCGGTCGTAGAGGATGTCCTGGGTGCCGTTGCCGTGGTGGACGTCCCAATCGACGATGGCTGCCCGGTCGATCCCGAGTTCGTCGAGGGCGTACTGGACGGCGACGGCGGCGTTGTTGACGAAACAAAAGCCCATCGCGTCGTCGTACACCGCGTGGTGGCCCGGCGGTCGACCGATCGAAAACGGGGTCTCCCGTCCGTCCTCGCCCTCGACGGCGCGTTCGACCGCCCAGCAGGCTAGCCCGGCGCTCTTTTCGATCGCCGCCCAGCTCCCCTCGACGGCCGTCGTGTCCGGATCCCAGTTGCCCCCACCGGCGTCACAGAACGCCGCCACCTCCTCTAGGTACTCCCGGTCGTGGACGGCTGCCATCCGGTCGAGTGAGGCGGGCGCGGCGTCGACGTACTCGACGCCGTGTTTGTGTTTGAGCCGCTCGCGGATCGCCCGCAGCCGGTCCGGCGTCTCCGGGTGGCGGGGGCCGGGATCGTGGTCGAGACACGTCTCGCTGTAGCCAAAGCGCATCGATCACTCGAACAGCGAGAAGTACGTCTTTACGTCCTCGGCTTTGACCGTTCGACGGTCGGCGTGACGGGCCAGCGTCGCCGCTGCCTCGGCGACGTTGTCGGCGTACTCCTCTAAGACGTCGGCGAGGGCAACCCGCGCGTCCATCGAGACGCGGTACCGATCGTCGATCTCGAGTCTCGCGATCCGGTCGACCGGCGCGATCGGCAACTCGAGGCTCTCCCGGTCGACGACCCGTTCGACGCCGAAGTCCTCGGCCATGAGCGTCTTCCGTCCGTCCTCCGAGGCCCGCCTGGCGGCGTCGACCGCCAGGGCGGCGCCGTGTTCCTGGATCCGCTCGGCCAGCTCCTCAGCGGCGTCGGCGCTCACCCGGAGGTCCCCCGCGTTCCGCCGGATGATCGAATCCACCGGGGCGAACGGAAGCTCGACGTTCATACCCTAACCCCTGCAGCAGACTCCCTTAAACGTTATCGACTCGTTTACAGACGGATCGGCCGCTCGCGACGGCCGCCGGAGTTGCCCGCTCGCGATGGCCGCCCGATTCGGCCGCTGGCTACATCGCTCGGGCCTCGGCCGGTCGCTACGGCGACAGAATTGGCCGCTCGCCGACCGCCCGGTCGTGGCCGTGCCGACGGCTCCGTCCGCGAGCGACCGCGTACCGTCCGGAACGGAAGACCGACCCCCCTTTCGCCTTCCGCAACCGGATCCTTACTTTACGCCGGCCTCGAGACGTTCCGCCAGACGGGTTTTCGCTTCCGTCCGTCGCTTGTGGGAACACTGCGGTCCGTCCCCGGTGAACTCGACGCCGACCTCGTCGATCGTCCGCCGGTAGATGTTTGTCCGGCGACCCTCCTCGGAGAGACGCCGCCCCTCACACTCCAGTAAGCCGGCGTCGACCAGCTCCTCGATCCGGCGATAACAGGTCGCGATCGGGATCTCGATGTCCTCGCTTAGGGCCTGTGCGGACTTCGGCGTCCCCGCCGCACAGAGAATCTCCGCGCTGTACTTGCTGCCGAGCGCGGACAACACGGTCCGCGCGTCGGATTCCTCCGTCGCTGCCCAGCCACCACGTGCCATTGTGTCCATACCTTTTCAATTATCAGAATTGAATCTTCCGGCCGTTCGATCGGTCACTCTTTCTATCTCTGGGGGGATTCGCCGGCCGTCGACCGCGTGCCTGTGACACCCCTCTGGGACGGGCCGGCGATCTCTGGGGTCGGACGGTCGGTCCGCCCGGCATCGTATTCTGGACAGTGTATATAATTAAAACTTACGGAATTTCCCAAAAATTAATCCTCCGGACGGGTGTTTCTCCCAGCCTACGCCGGGACGACACGCGTTTTACCTGCCGGGACGTACGGCCGGCCATGGAGGTCGCGATCGTGACCGTCGGGGACGAGCTGCTCGCCGGGCGGACGACGAACACGAACGCCGCGTGGCTCTGTGAACGCCTCGACGGGCAGGGGGTCGCCGTCGGGCGCGTCACGACGGTTCCCGATCGGGTGGCCGACATCGCCCGCGTGGTAAACGAGTACCGCGCGGAGTACGACGCGGTGATCGTCACCGGCGGCATCGGCCCGACCCACGACGACGTCACGATGGACGGCGTGGCGGCGGCGCTCGGCCGTCCCCTCGCCGAGGACGAGCGGGTCCTCGAGTGGCTCGAAGAGGAGGGTGGCTACGCCCGCGAGGAGCTCACGGAGGGGACGGCGGCCATCCCGAAGGGAGCCCGTCCGCTACACAACCGGGTCGGCGTCGCCCCGGGAGCGGTCCTGGAAGGGGTCTACGTGCTCCCCGGCGTCCCGTCGGAGATGCGGGGGATGTTCGAGACGGTCGCCCCGGAGTTCCGCGGCGAGGCCGTCCACCGCGAGGTGGTCGTCGCCGACGAACCCGAAAGCGCACTCCTCGACCGGCTCGAGGCGCTGCGCGAACGGTTCGACGTGGGCGTGGGCAGCTACCCCGGCGAGTCGGTGCGGATCGAGATCCGGGGAGCCGACGAGACGGTGGTGGGTGAGGCTGCGGCGTGGCTCACAGAGCGCGTCGAGAGCCCTCAGCGATAGAGATACGCGAGCCAGACGACCGCGAGCGCGACCGAGAGGACGAGAACGCCCCAGCCGACGACGGTCATCGGCAGCGCGGGCTCGGCCTCGAGGACGTACCGTAGTTCGTGCATGTCCGACGGTCCGGACCCGCCCCTCTTAACCTTTCAGAAACGATCGCCACGAAGGCTTTTGAGCCGACCGGCCGTAGCCCTGCCCGATGGACGTCGTCGAGGCGCTGTCGGCGGACGCCGGCACGACCTGTCTGGTCGGTGCGGGCGGGAAGAAGACGACCCTTTATGCTCTCGCCGGGGCGCTCGACCGTGCCGTCCTGACGGCGACCGTCCGGATCCCGATCTTCGACCGGCAGGTCGCCGAGGTCCGGGTGACCGACGGGCCGGCGACGGCCGTCGACACCGGCCCGTTCCCGCTGGGGCTGGTTCCCGAGCGGGAGGGGGATCGTTACCTCGGTTATGACACCGGGACGGTCGACGAACTCGCGGCGGCCCACGACGGACCGATCCTGGTCAAAGCCGACGGCGCCCGGACGCGGGAGCTGAAAGCCCCCGGCGACCGCGAACCCCAGCTACCGGCGACGGCCGACGTCGTCGTCCCGGTCGCGAGCGTCCACGCGGTCGGCCGCCCCCTCGAGGAGGGGACGGTCCACCGACCCGAACGGGTGGCCGCGCTGACCGAGCTCTCGCTCGGCGATCCGATCACCCCGGCCGCCGTCGCGACCGTCCTCGCGAGCGAGCACGGCGGCCTCGCGGGCGTCCCGGACGGGGCTACCGCGATCCCCCTCCTCAACAAGGTCGACGACGCCGACGACGAGCGCATCGCCCGGGAGATCGCACGGACGGTCCTGGCGGCGGCCGACGTCCCGCGTGTCGTACTCGCGCGGATGGCCGACGCGGAGGTCGTCGACGTCGTGACGGGGGTCGACTGACCCGACCCGCGGGCAGGAGGATCGCTGCCGGAGGGATCCTCATCCCTCGAGGGCCGCCGCCGCACGCTCTAGCTCCTCGCGGGTGTTGACGTTCCGGAAGGTGTCCGGATCGGCGTGTGTCTCGACGGCCGGCTCGTCGACCACGACGTACTCCAGTTCGAACAGGGCGTCGAGGATCTTCCGCTCGCCGCGGTCGAGCGCCGCCGCGCAGGCGTCGGCCATCACGTCGGCGCGATAGACCGCCTGGGTCGTCTGGAACCACCGATCCTCGAGACGCGGTACGGCGGCGTCGTGGCCGCCCGCCCGTTCGAAGAGGTACGCGATGAAGTCGGGATCGACGAACGGCATGTCGCAGGCGACGACGGCGGCGTACGTGCCCTCAGCCGCCCGGAGCCCGTCGTGGATGCCCGCCATCGGCCCCCGGTCAACCCGCTCGTCGAACGCGAACCGGACGGCGTCGGGGTAGCCCTCCATCGCCCCGCCTATCGCCTCTCGCTGGTCGGCCCGGCAGTTGACGACGACCTCGTCGACGACCGGCTCGAGGCGGTCGGCGACCCGTCGGATCATCGCCGTTCCGGCGAGCGGCGCGACGGCCTTGTCGTCCTCGCCAAAGCGGGTCGACCGGCCCCCGGCGAGGATCACTCCCGATCTCATACACGGCGTTCGCCGGGCAGGGACAATCGGCCTTGCGGTCGGCGGCCGCTACCTTCCCACTGCGGTCGGAGCTCGGCTTCCGATCGGGGCTCGACCCCACCCCTTTTGCCCGGCGGCGAGAAGTCGCTCGTATGGATCGAATCGGCGTCGTCGTCAACCCGATCGCGGGGATGGGTGGTCGGGTCGGTCTCAAGGGAACGGACGGAAAAGTCGAGGAGGCCCGGGAGCTCGGCGCGGAGCCACGGGCGCCGGGGCGAGCCCGGGAGGCCCTCGAGGCGCTCTACGAACGACGCCCGGAGCTGTCGGTGTACGCCGCGGGCGGGAAGATGGGCGAGGATCCGGCACGGGAGGCCGGCTACGATCCCGTCGTCGTCTACGAACCCGGCCGCGGGGAGACGACGGCGGCGGACACGCGGGCGGCCGTCGAAGCGTTCGTCGAGCGCGGGGTCGATCTCGTGGTCTTCGTGGGCGGCGACGGCACCGCAGTCGACGTCGCCGAGGCCGTCGGCGACACGGGAACGCCGGTTCTCGGCGTCCCCGCGGGGGTCAAAGTCTACTCGTCGGTGTTCGGCGTCACGCCGCGGGACGCGGGGCGGATCGCGGCGAGCTTCGACGCGGTCGAGCACCGGGAGATAAACGACATCGACGAGGAGGCCTACCGCCAGGGGGAGGTCAGATCGGAGCTGCGGGCGGTCGTTTCGGTGCCCGTCGCAGAGGAGCTCCAGTCGAGCAAACAGCTCGGCGGGGGCAGCGTCGACGCGCTCGCCAGGGGAGTCGCCGAGGAGGTCGAGCCGGGGACGACGTACGTCTTCGGCCCGGGGGGTACGGTCGGCGCCATCGCGGAGGAACTCGGCATCGACCCCTCTCCGCTGGGCGTCGACGTCTGGCGGGACGGCGAACTCCTCGTGCGTGACGGCTCCGAGGCGGAGATCCTCGCGGCCATCGCGGAGCCGACCGTCATCGTGGTCTCGCCGATCGGCGGACAGGGGTTCGTCTTCGGCCGTGGGAACCACCAGATTTCGCCGGCGGTGATCGAGCGGGCGTCGGCGATCGAGATCGTCGCCTCAGAGCGGAAAATCGAGGACGTCGGCGTGTTGAGAGTCGACACCGACGACGAGGAGGTAAACGAGGCCCTGCGTGGCTGGACGCAGGTTCGGACGGGCCGGTTTACGACCAGAATGATGAAGGTAGTTTAAACGGCTTCGTTGTCCGACGGTCTGGCTAAGGGAGTGGCGGTCGAATCCGGGAATATAATGGGCATATAGTCAAGATTAAGGTCTGGAGCCGCGTACCGCGGTCCATGGAAACGCGGAAAGTTCAGCGACTCGGTCCCTCGACGCTCGCGATGACGCTGCCCGCCGAGTGGGCGAGCGAACACGGCGTCGAGAAGGGTGACGAGGTGTCGCTTCGAACCGGTGGCAAGGGAACGTTGACCGTGATGAGCGAGTCGGCGAGCACGGAGGAGACCGAGGCGATCATCCACGCCGACGATCTGGACGCCGAGGCCGTCGAGCGGGCGATCGTGGCCCAGTACGTGCTCGGACGTCGGGTGATCCGCATCGAGTGTTCGACCGAGGGCTGTACGCTCTCCTCGGAACACATAAACGCCGTCTACCAGGCCGAAACCCAGCTTATGGGTCTCGGCGTGATCGAGGAGACCCCCGACAGCATCTCGATCCGGTGTTCGGTCGACGCCGAGGACTTCGACCTCGACAACCTCCTCGAGCGTCTCGAGCGGACCGGCCGAACGATGCGCGGGGAGGCGATCAAGGCGCTGGCCCACGGCAACCCCGACCTCGCCCAGCGGGCGCTCAACCGCGAGCGTCAGGCGAACAAGATCTTCGTGCTCCTCTTGCGGCTGATCTTCACCGCCTACCAGAACCCGAACCTCGCCCGTGCGGTGGGGCTCGACGACGGCTTCCCGCTGATCGGCTACCGGTCGATCGCGAAGAACCTGGAGCTTACCGCCGACAACGCCGAGGACATCGCCGACATCGTGATGGAAGCCGACGGTCACAGCCTGGAGGTCGACGGGGCGACGATGCGGCGGATCCGCGAGCTGACCGAGAAGGTCGACGAGATCACCTCGATGTCGGTCGAGGCCGCCGTCGAGCGGGACTACGACCTGACGATCCGGAGTCGGAAGCTGTTCGCCGAGATCAGCGACGTCGAACGGGAGATTCTCGACGACCTCCCGGAGATGTCGAACGAGGACCTCCTGCAGGTCAGAGAGGTGCTCGTCAGCCTCCAGCAGACGGCCCAGTACGCCATGCGAAACTCCGAGATCGCCGCGAACCTGGCGCTCGACGAGGAGTCAGAGCACACGACGATCAACTGACGGGGGAGCTTTATCCCCGGCGTTCGAACGCTCGATATGACCGACAACGTGATCGTCGTCGGCGCCGGCCTGGCGGGGCTGGTCGCCGCCCGCCGTCTCGCCGACGGCGGGACGTCGGTGACGCTGTTCGAACGCGAGCCGACGGTCGGCGGCCGGGTGCGGACCGACCGCGTCGAGGGCTACCGGCTCGACCGTGGCTTCCAGGTGCTCTTTCCGGCGTATCCGGCCGCGAAGCGGGAACTCGACCTCGACGCGCTCGACCTGCGGCGGTTCGCCCCCGGAGCGACGATCGCCAGACCCGGGGAGCGATCGACGCTCTCGGATCCGCTCAGGGAGCCTGCGGCCCTGCCCGCGACGCTTTTCAACCGCGAGCTGTCCCTCGGCGACAAGCTCCGGGTGCTCCGCTTGCGCCGTCGGCTCGCACGGACCGACGAGTCGACCATCTTCGAGAGCGAGGACCGATCGATCCGGGAGTACCTCCGGGAGCGTGGCTTCTCCGAGCGGTTCGTCGAGAACTTCGCCGCGCCGTTCTACGGCGGGATCACCCTCGATCGCTCGCTGTCGACCTCCAGTCGGGTGTTCGAGTACACCTTCAAGTTCCTCGCGAGCGGGCCGACGGCCGTGCCGGCGGCGGGGATGGAGGCGATCCCGCGCCAGCTCGCCGCCTCCACACGGCGGGCCGGCGTGGCGGTCGAGACCGACGCGGCGGTCCGTGCGGTCGACGCCGACGGCGACGGCGCCACGGTGACCGTCGACGGGGAGCGCCACGACGCCGACGCCGTCGTGGTCGCGACCGATCCGCCGACCGCCAGGGAGCTAGCGGGCGTCGAGACCGTGCCGACGGAGCCACGCGCCTGTGTGACCCAGTACTACACCCTCCCCGACGAGCTCGGGACGGGCGGCCGGCTCCTGTTGAACGCCACGTCCGAGGGGCCGAACCAGCTCGTCCCCCACACCGAGGTCGCCCCCGAGTACGCCCCCGACGGCGGGGCCCTGCTGAGCGCGACCTTCCTCGGCGAGCGCGAGGACGACGAGGCGGCCCTCGCCGCCGAGAGCCGTCGGGCCCTCGCCTCGTGGTACCCCGAGCGGCGGTTCGACGCCCTCGAGACGCTCGCGACCTACCGGATCCCGTTCGCCCAGTTCGCCCAGCCACCGGGCTGTCACGACGGGCTGCCGGACGCGGACGATCCCGAGGGAGCCGTCTACCTCGCGGGCGACTACACCCGCTGGTCCTCGATCCAGGGGGCCATAGAGAGCGGTCGCGACGCGGCACGGGCGGTGCTCGCGGAGCTGGACGGGGCGTCGGTCGAGTGAACTCCCCCGAAAACCGTCCGGACTTTATACCATCGGCCGGTTAGCGGGGGTATGACGGTACTCGTCGCGTACGACGGCTCCGGTCCGGCGAAGAAGGCCTTGCGACGTGCGTTCGCGGACCATTCCGACGAGGAGATCGTGCTCCTGCGAGTGGTCGAGGCGGCGGAGGGGTCGACGGGTGCGGGGCTCGAACTCCTCCGCGAGCGATTCAGAGACCGCCGGAAGGAGGTCGAAGCGGAGACTGTCGAGGCGATCGACGACCTCGTCGACGCGGGCGACGTCGACTACCGGACCGAGGTGACCGTGGGTCGTCCCGACCGCGAGATCGTCAGGTTCGCCGAACGGGAGGGCGTAGACCGCATCTACGTCGGCAGTCACGGCCGCGCTGGCGTCTCCCGCGTGTTGCTCGGTAGCGTCGCCGAACGGGTCGTCCGCCGGGCTCCCGTGCCGGTCACCGTCGTCCGCTGACCGACCGACTGTCGTCCGCTGACCGACCGCCAGGTCACAGTAGCTCCCGACACTCCCCGAGCGACGGGAACCACAGCGTCTCCCCGGCAGCTTCGTCCCGGACCGCCGGCCTGAGCCCGTCGGCGTCGGTGACGAGCGGCGAGAGAAACTCCCCGGCACGGAGCCGGTTCACCGTCGTCCCGGCCGCCAGCCGATCGAACGCCGGCAGGACGATTACCTCGCTGTCCCCGTGGCCCGGCCCGTAGAGCAGACACGGCAGCTTCCGGCCGTCGACCGACAGCGCGGGGTGGTCGTGGCCGATCACGTACCGATCCGCGTCCCTCTCTGGCGGTTCGTGGCCGTGGAGGACCACCGTCCCGTCGGTTAGACGATGCTCCGTGGAGACGGAGCCGTCGTACACCCTTTCGAGGCTCACATCGTGGTTTCCGGGCGTCACGACGAGCGCCGCGCCCGACCGTTCGACGGCGCGTTCGAGCTCGGCCACGCGGTCGGCCACGCCGTCCGGGATCCACGAGACGGCGTGTAACAGGTCGCCGGCGACGACGACGATCCTCGGCTCGAACCGGTCGAGCAGCCCCTCGAGACGGTCGACGGTGTTTCGTCCGTCGCCGAGCGGGGCGTCGACCCGGGAGGCCACGCCCCGTCCGAGGTGGAGGTCGGCGACGACGAGCGCGTCCGCCTCCGCCAGGTACATCCCCCGGTCGGCGAACGCGAGCCGAGGGTCGGGGGCGGTCATTTTTCGCCGCCGTCGGCGCGTGGCTCCGGCGAGGGGGCGAACGCCGCCTCGAGTTCGTACTCGGAGCCGGTCAGCACGTAGAGGGCCTCCTCTAAGACCACGAGTACCTCCGGGACGACCCTGATCACGAGGTAGGTGATCGCGATCAGCGCGACGATCGACAGCGTCTGTGCGATGAAGTTGTGTGCGACGATAAAGGAGGTCCTGGCTGCGGGCTCGCCCATGTACGTCGTAACGACGTAGACGAGTGGCTCCTGTTGGAACCAGCCGTACGGCGAGGCGATCCCGATGAAGACGTTCCGGACGAGGTTCAGAAACCAGATGATCCCGACCGCGAGCGCCACGCCGGCGAGCTTCCGGCGCAGCGGCGCCCGTACGGCGGCGATCAGCCCGCCGAAGATCGCCATGCTCCCGAGGCCGGTACAGGCCATCACGATGTAGGTCGTCCGGCCGGTCACCGTCTCGTCGGGGTCGAAGTCGAACCGGCTCTGATAGCCGTTCGCCCCCTCGTTTATGCCCGGGCTGTGGCCGAACAGCTCCATCCCCCAGTGGGCCTGGACGGCGGTCGTCTCTATCAGCCACCGGCGGACGAACGGGATCGTCTCGGCAGGGAGGTAGATGATCCCCATGATCGCGACCGCCTTCGAGAGCAACAGAAGCGAGTCACGGCCCCGAAAGAGCAGATACCCCGTGTAGACACACAGCGGTAGCGCGAGGATACTGAGCACCGTCTGGAGCGGGCTGCGGGCGTCGTAGTAGTAGTACGGCACCATCGTGAGCCAGAAGACCCCAAAGAGGATCCACGCCGCGGCGCCGACGTACCGGGCCGGATCGGGAGTTCCACGCCAGTCGAGGGCGAGCGCGATGACGAACGCGCCGATCGCGATCCACGCCAGCGCGTCGGTCGCCGAGACCGAACCGACGAGCGCGGGCGTCGGCGGACCGACGAGCGCGGGCACCGCCGAACCGACGAGTTCGGACGCCGTCGAACCCGCGAGTCCGGGCACCGAACCGGCGACCGTCCCGACGGCTCCGACGGTAGTCGACATATTCGATTCGAACGCACGGACTTGTCCGCTATCAACCTGTCGGGTTCGGAAGGTCTGATCGACGTGTCGGGTTCGGAAGGTCTGATCGACGTGTCGGGTTCGGAAGGTCTGATCGACGTGTCGGGTTCGGAACGACTGATCGACGTGTCGGGTTCGGAACGAGTGGCCGACGCTGCCGTCGGCTTGGAGGGTGGTCGACGACTCCGTCGATCCGGGGAAATCGAAATCCCGTCGACTCGAGGGAGACGGACCGTTCAGGCCGGCCACGTCTCGGCGACGGTCCGGTAGATCCGGTAACACCGCTCGAGCACCTCGATCGAGACGCTCTCGTCTGCGGTGTGGGCCTCGCCGGGCTCGGCGGGACCACAGACCACACACGCCGTGCCGGCCCCGGCGAGCCAGCCCGCGTCGGTCGCGTGGGGTTTGGTCGTCAGGGTGGGAGAGCTATCCTGGCCGGCGGCGGCGGCCGAGAGGACCGCGTCGGCGAACGCGTCGTCGGCACACTCCATCGGTGGCAGGTCCTGGGTGACCGTCCACGCGACGCCGTCGGCGTCGGCGACCCGTTCGAGGGGGGCCCGCTCGCCCGGCACCGTCCGTTCGTCGACCGTGATCGTACACCGCTCGGGAATCACGTTCATCGCCGTCCCGCCTTCGATCTCCGTGACCGCGAGACTCCCCTCCAGGCGCTCCCCGGCGACCTCGACCGCCGGGGCGTCGATCCCCCTGACGGCGTCGACGGCGTCGGCCGCCCGGTAGATCGCGTTCTCGCCGGCTTCGGGCTCGCTCGCGTGTGCGGCGACGCCCGAGGCCGTGATCGTGCTCCCCCGTCGGCCCTTGTGTGCGACGACGACGTCGGTGACGTCGGGACCGGAGTAGTTCGTCGATCCCTCGCCGACGACGGCGTACTCCGGGGCGAAGCCGGCGTCGATCGCGTGGCGGGCGCCGACGCCGCCGACCTCCTCGCCGACGAAGCTGGCGAACACGAGTTCGCCGGCCGGCTCGGCGTCCCGGAAGGCGAGTGCGGCCGCCGCGACCGCACCCTTCATGTCCGCCGTCCCGCGCCCGTACAGGCGGCCCTCGCGCTCCTCGAGGAGGTACTCCCGTCCGTCCAGCTGACCCTCGTCCGGCGCCACCACGTCGTGGTGGCCGACCAGCGCCAGCGACTCCCCCTCTCCCTTGCGGGCGATCACGTTTCCGGCCCCGTCGCGGTCGACGTCGGCGTCGGTCTCGGCGCGCAGCCAGCCCTCCAGCCGGTCGCCGGCGGCCGTCTCGTCGTCGTGACTCGGGATGGCGACGAGCTCGCGGGTCAACTCGAGTACGCTCATGTCAGCCGGTAGCGTGGCCGGCGAGTTCACTCCACCGATCCCGTCGGTCGGGGCCGACTGCAACGGGCCGACGAACAGGGGTGGAGCCGTGGAGCGTGTGACAGGGATTCCCAGGCTCCGACGACGTTAACGGCACGGGGAATCAAAAATCCCTCCCCCGGGATCACGCGGTGAGATCGCCGACGGTGCGGGCGAGCCGCCGGATGACACGCGCCCCGACCCAACCATCGGTAATTCCCATAACGCCACGTGGACGACATACTCAGCGGAGTTACCAGTCCGGAGCCGTTCCACGAATCGACCAGTTGGTTCGGATCGAAACTTCGGCCCGGGCGGGCCGCTCGTCACCGTGGAGCCGGTTCGAATTCGAACCAGCCTCAATCAACAGATTTATCTTTAAATCTGATGTAAGGGAGGACATGTACGACCTGACTGGCTTCCAGCGCGACCTGTTGTACGCCATCGCCGGCCTCGAGGAACCCCACGGACTGGCGATCAAAGACGAACTCGAGGAGTACTACGAGTCGGAGATCCACCACGGCCGGCTCTACCCGAACCTCGACACTCTGGTCGATAAGGGGCTCGTGGAAAAAGGCACCCTCGACCGCCGGACGAACTTCTACGCCGTCACCCGGCGTGGCCGCCGGGAGATCGAGGCCCGCCGGGAGTGGGAGGACCAGTACGTCGAGGAGCTGGTGTAGGGCCCCGCACGTATTTGTTCCCGCGGCGTCCAGTCACGTCCATGCCACGAGCGACGCACAACGGTACGCGTCTGTACTACGAGGACCGCGGCGAGGGCGACCCCGTGGTCTTCCTCCACGGGGTCACGATGGGGTCGCGCTTTTTCGACGACCAGCTGCCGTACTTCGCCGACCGGTTCCGGACGATCGCCCTCGACTTCCGGGGACACGGCCGCTCGGAGGCGGCCGAGACCGGACACACCGTCCCCCAGTACGCCCGTGACCTCCGGGCGTTCCTCGAGGGCCGGGAGCTCGAGGGGGTCGTCCCCGTCGCCTGGTCGATGGGCGCGCTCGTGCTCTGGGAGTACGTCGAGCAGTTCGGCACCGACGGGCTCGCCGGCGCCGTGATCGTCGACCAGCACGCCTCCGATTTCACCTGGGAGGGGTACGATCACGGCTTCGCCGACTTCGACGCCTTCCGGGAGCTGATCGAACTGTCCCAGACCGACCCCGACGCCCTCGTCGACCAGCTGATGACGTCGATGTTCCGCGAGCCGCCGGCGGAGCCGACCGCGAGCCGGCTGGCCGACGAGATCTCCCGGGTGCGTCCGCCGATCCGGACGGCGATCCTCTTCGATCAAACGCTGCGCGACTACCGGGAGACCCTCCCCGCGGTCGACGTCCCGGCGCTGGTGTGTGCCGGCGAGGACGACGGACTCATCTCGACTGCGGGCGTCGAGTACGTCGCCGACCGGATGCCACAGGCGGAGTTCGAACGCTTCGAGGAGAGCGGCCACTGTCCGTTC
>Ga0207421_10005063_pt1 | contig 14958 bp, 15 predicted proteins | sample SodLakKL_010_SED_4_FD_187542 | JGI IMG/M metagenome (GOLD analysis project Ga0207421, IMG submission 187542) | Alkaline sediment microbial communities from Lake Tanatar, Kulunda Steppe, Russia - 8KL_010_SED (SPAdes) (version 2) | ecosystem: Environmental > Aquatic > Non-marine Saline and...
TTGCATCCTGGACCAGTCCGGCACTAACCAGGAGCAGGGCCAGGACAAACCCCACTATTTTTCTCATAAGAGTGCCCTCCTATCTCCTTAACAAAACAGTCAATCATAACTTCCACGAAAAACTTTTAATTCCTCCCGCAGCAGGGAGATGGGGTACCCGCTACAAAGCTTTCGTAGCAGGGGCGTAACAGAGTGACGGGGTAACCGCTGCAAACTCTTGTCGGATTTGGGGCACGGCTCCTTGGCTTCGGTACCTGGATGTTAATTAAATAAAGAAGAAGGCCAGCGTGAAGGATACAATCTGCAAAGTTTAAGCAAGCAGAAGTTTAATCATGCAATGAAACCATAGGAATGTAGCAGCTAATAATGTAGCAATACCTCCGTCTCCGCGCTACATTGTTGACAGGCTTTCATGAGTCTGTTACCCTGACCGCGGAGTGATTATAGCATGCAGCTGCCTGTCCTCATATTTTTATTCCTGACTCTCTTCTTGTTCAAGCCTGCCTCAACCCATGCCGATTCAGGCTTTCTGGGCCGAATTGGCGATAGTGTTCAACCCATGAACACACCCAGGTAGAAATGGTTAAAAAAAGAGATAAATGCCGAAGTAACTGAAAGATATACTTACTTTGAAGCTGTTTTTACCTTCCACAACGACGGCCCGGAAACTACTGTCCTGATGGGCTTTCCGGAATCCTCAAGCCAAGGAAACGGTCCCCCTGAAGAACAGCCTCAGGGGCGTTTTCACCAGGACCTTAAAAACTTTAAAACTTACCTTGATGGTGAAAATGTTGCGGTAGAAAAAGAAACAGGCCTGCTCCAGGAAGAAGGTATCAGCAATGTTTACTTTGCCAACTGGTATACCTGGGAGATTGATTTCTCAGAAGGCCAGGCCAGGGAGGTAAAAAAATACCTACAAGGCCCCCAACAGCATGATAGGCGGCTTTATAACCTCTACCGGTTATATTAAAAGCACCGGTTCAACCTGGCAGGGCTCCATCGGGGAAGCCCGGATTAAGTTTATTCTAAAGGATTTATCGCCCCACCAACTGATATTCGCCGTCCCGCCCGGCTTTCAGATCAAAGGCGGAAACCTGGTCTGGAAGTGGGAAGATTTTGAACCCCGGCATAATATCGAGATGAGTTTTTTAAGCCAGCTGACTGGACAAAGCAGTGAATTCCATTTGCCCGAAAAGATAATCGAAACCTGGGACAGTTGGGATGAAAAGTTAGCCTCCGGAAATTTCAGCGAGGTTTTAAAAGAAGCGGAAATAATCCTGCAAGAGCCAGACCCTGATGAAAATGACGATGAAAAGTTTAAGCTCCACTACCTGGCAAAGGCCTATAGAAGCCTGGCCAAAGAAAATCTGGGCCATTCTGAACGGGCTATTGCCAACTGGGAAAGCCTGCTTACAGGTATTGGGGCCCTGGATACCATGATGGAACCGTTAAAGGACTATGTTTATAAAAAAACCTGTTACCACCTAGCAGGCCTTTATCATGACACAGGCCGGGATCCGCAGCTTGAAGAGCTTTACAACAAACTGCGGGAATCACCTCCGAACGCACCTTTAAAAAGGATGGTCGAGTTTTTCCTCCCACCTGAAAAGATAAAGAGAGCGGAGCCTGTGATCAGTGAATTTTCCATTCAGCAAGACGGCAAACTGCACCTTAGAGCCGAAGACTCCGACGGAGACCTGGCAGAAGTTATTTTTACCCTGTGGGAAGAGCAAAACGGAGCTAAAAATATCATCTCCGAACAACAGCTTCCTACCTACAACGCTTATTACACTTATTTCTACCACGATATGACCCCGGGGATGGAAATGAACTCTGCAGCATTATATGAGTGGGGTAGGCACTACCACCTCAATGAAATTTTTCCTGAAGCCGAAGATTTAGAACCTGCCACCGATTACTACTTTGCAATAGAAATCCACGATTTTGCAGGAAATAAAACCTCTACAGAGCCCTTTGATTTTGATCCTGCCTACCTGGCAGCACAAGAAGAGCCAGACGACCATGAAGATCCAGACCGGGTTACCCCGGGTGAAGAAGCACCACCTGAAGAAAAAGAGGCCCCTGAAGAAACCGCACCAGATCTAGACCGGCAGCCTGGCAATCAACCATTTTACTTCGGGTTGGCCGGCATTACCCTTGTGGTGACAGTTGGGGCTGCCTACCTGCTTAAAAAAAGATTCAGTAAAGGTTGATTTGTAGCAGGGAATAGCAGCCTGTGTGATAAATACCAATATTTTAACGACCTCAGATATCTAAGCGTAATGGGTTCAAGAGTACAATATATAAAGTCACAGGGGATGGTAGCGCGACGGGTTTCCTCTGAATAAGTCATATAATTCTTTAAACAGCAGACTTTGCAGGGCTTGCTTCCTATTGGAAAAAGCCTGAACAATTTATTTATCAGACTGTCTGATAGACTCATACTACTCCCTACCTTGAAACTGGCTGCTAACGGTTCTATGTAGCCGTTATGAGCTTCAATTTATCATAAATCATATGTTAAAGAGCTGCTAAACAGTTAGCCTGCATAGCAGCTCTTTAAAATTTACCGGATTTAGAAGTGGATTGCCTTCAAATTGACCAGTTCAAGCATAGATTTAAAACCTTTCTGGCCACCACTCGTCTGCATAAGGATCTTCTTCTTCATATTTTTCTACCAATTCTACCCAGAGGTCAAAAATTTCCTGGGCTTCAGTGTAACCCTGGCCTTCTCTTTCTGCGATCCACTCTTCCCAGATTTGCTCGTTAACTTCCTGGATGCGTGCTCTTTCCTCTTCAGATAGCCTGATTATGTTTGTTCCTGCTTCTTCATAAGCTTCTTTTGCCGCCAGATTGGCTTCCAGGTATATTTCTATATTGCGTTCGATTGCTTCTTCAGATACTTCTTTGATAACTTCCTGGATATCTTCAGGAAGTGCGTTCCAGGTATCCAGGTTAATTGTAACCAGGCCAAAGTAGAAGCCAAGCTTGCCTGACAAGACCAGGTTGTCCGCCAGAGTATGAAGGTCGCGGTCAACAAAAGTGTCAACAGGGAAAACAGCTCCCTCTACGACTCCCCGCTCCATCGCCGAGTAAACATCCGGTCCGGGTATGGCGCTGACATCGGCACCTAGCCTTTCCAGAACTGTTGCTGCAAGAGCGATGGACCGGATAGGATAACCATCTAAGTCATCGACGCTTTCAATAGGGTCGGCAGTAAGCATTTCGAAGGTGTCCATGGAACCCGGGAACAGTACTTTCTGATTCCACCTTTCTTCTATTTCGGCCTTTAATGATGGATGCTCAGCCATCTCAACCAGGGCCATATTGTGGGCATAGATACTGTTGGTTATACCAGGCATCTCTGAAACCTGCCACAGTGGTGTTTTGCCTGGGTGATAGCCCATTGCCAGCATTCCCATGTCAAATACTCCTTCTGAAATGCCATCCGGCTGCTCAGCAAAACCACCCAGGGCGCCTCCCAGGATCATTTCCACTTCTACACGACCGTCAGTGCGCTTAGGAACCTCCTCTTTAAAGAAGGGCAATCCTTCTTTAAAGGTCAAAATACTCGACGGGTCGTGGATAACCAGTTCATAAACTTCCTCATCTGGTTCCGGTTCTTCTGGTTCCGGTTCTTCTGGTTCCGGTTCCGGTTCAACTTCTTCCGGCTCACAACCAGTTAGCGTAAAACTAAAAGCCACTAATAACATTACGAGAAGTAACGCTATTGATTTAGTTTTCATTAAAATACAAACCCCCTTAGATTTTGATAGCAATCAAGCTATCTTTTTAGTTACTTTCAAACTATCTTCGTTCAATTAATCACTTGATAATTTTCCACCCCCCTTTTTAAAAACTCTTATCTCTGAAGTCGTTTTACAAAACAAATGTCACTTAAAAAAGTTATTGCTCTTTGAGGGCTTTAATAATTTCTTTGCAGAAGAATGGAAGGTCATTTGGAACCTGTGAAGTAATAATGTGGCCGTCCCTTACCACGGACTTATTAACGAATTTCGCTCCAGCGTTCACAATATCATCTAACATTGCAGGCATACAGGTAGCTTCTCGGCCCTGCAGGGCTCCTTTTACAGAGCACAACATCCACGGCCCGTGACATATTGCTGCTGTTAATACTTTTTGGTTGTAACACTCCTCGACAAATCTAATCATATCAGGCGAGCGCCTCATCTTATCGGGCCCCCACCCTCCAGGTATGATTAAAGCATCAAAGTCAGCTGCCTTTGCGTCTTTTGCTGAAATGAAATGCTTAATAGTAAAAGGGTTAAGCCAATTCCAGTCGAACTCTCCTGCTTCGGTTTTGGTAACTTTCGGTTCAAGGTATGGCTTAACTGCATAATCATGTTTGCTCTTATACTCTTTGACTTGCGGTGCTACTACAGTAACTGTGGCTCCTTCTTCCAAGAAGCGATAATAAGGATACCAGAATTCCGGGTCTTCATATAAATCTTCCACTAAAATGGCAATATTCTTGCCTTCTAAACTCACATTAACACCTCCATTGATTTTTCCGTTATCCTTTTGCAAAACATCAAAAATAGAACACTGTTCCTTTTTATTCTATCATAACCAACAAAATCCTTCTTTGCAACAGAAAAAATTAAAAAAATAAAGCCAATAAAAAAGGCTTCATGGTATTTATGGCGTGATATAGAAAGCTGGAATCTACTTAAAAACTCTGTTTTTATATCCCAAATCCCGGGATGCTTTATCCCTTATATCAAGCATTGTTCTCAAAATATCATCGAAAAGATCATTACTTAACCTTTCCGAAGGTATTGATATACTGATAGAACCTATTACTTCGTCGGTATAATCTCTCAAAGGCACAGCTATGCATTTCAGCCATTCTTCATGTTCTTCTTCGTCAATAGCATATCCTTTTTTTCTTATTTCTTTAAGGTTCTCTTTTAGTTTTTCTGGGTCGGTTATAGTTTTACTGGTGTAAGGCGGCATTCCATGTTTCTCAATTAGCTTATCTACTATCTTATCAGGAAGATAAGCTATTATCGCTTTACCTAAGCCTGAACAGTGAAAAGGCGCAATTAATCCCCTGGGGCGCATGGCAAGCTGCTTTGTGCTCATTATCCTATCGATACTGATAATATTTTCATTATCATATATGGCAAGACTTACCGTCTCGTCATATTTCTCGGACAACAGTTTCATGTAAGGTTTTGCATGTTGCGATATGTCTAACTGATCAACCGGAATTTTGCCTAAAAAGAATAATTTCATGCCCAGTTTATATTTACCTGTTTCCGGGTTTTTGCGAACAAAATCTTCCGTTTGCAGTGTTTCGAGGAACCTGGAAACAGTACTTTTATAAAGCCCAACCTTTTTACTTAATTCGATTACCCCAAGCTCAGGTTCTTCAATGGAAAAAGCGGATAATATCTTCATGGCTTTTTCAACAGACTTAATATGTTTAACTTCATTTTCATCCATTGCCATCTCGCTCCTATTAGCACAGATATTTATTTTTATTTTTTCATTATTTATAATAATATACACATGGTTCTTTTTCAAGGGTTCCTTTTATAGCTTATATTTAAGTCAAAAATATTATTTAAGTCATATGCGGGTATGAGCTAAAGAGCCTGGCCACACAACGACCACAAACAATAGGATAAGGGATGGCATCAATTTATATTGAGTACGCTTTTTAAAATCTTATATTAACCGAGCGCATAAATAACTGTTGAGCTAATTATAGTGGCTATAAAGAAGGGTGGCAACTGGATTATATCAAAATATAGCACAATCACGGTTTCGAATCGGCTAATTGGTGTAGATTTATTTAGCTTTTAAGGAAGGAAATTCTTTAATTACATTGAATAAACTATTATTAAGAAAAATATAGAACCGTGTTCCAAAGCTCGGGACATGGTGGATAATATTATGAAAACCAGGGACTTTCGAGATACTAGTTTAGTAAGTCGAAGAACTGACTTACCAGGAAAGGAAGGGATTAAATGGAACCTGTACATATAGGCTTAATTGGGGTAGTCATACTAATTATGCTTATTATTCTCGGTATGAAAGTTTGGGTAGCTTTGAGCCTGGTTAGCCTGGTGGGCGTTTATATAATTCGAGGCGACATAGGTTTAGTTTATTCTACTGTGAGGGGCCTTCCGTACCATGAACTGGCTTCTTATGGTTTGGCTGTTATACCCTTGTTTATCCTGATGGGCAACCTGGTTCATCATTTTGGATATAGCAAAGAACTTTTTGAAACAGCTCAAAGGTATCTTTCTTCTCTCAGAGGTGGGCTGGTAATGTCTGTTGTTGCCGGCTCAGCTATATTTGCTGCAACAAGTGGCTCAGGAATGGCTTCTTCCGCTGTTATGGGTAAAGTAGCTTTGCCGCAAATGCTTAATGCAGGGTATGACCGCAGCCTTTCTGCAGGCAGTATTGCCGCTTCCGGAACTCTGGCCTCACTTATCCCTCCCAGCGCTCACCTCATTATCTTCGGCTACATTGTATATGCCGATATAGGAAGACTTTTCATGGCTGCAATTATTCCCGGTATTTTATCAGCAGTTATCTATTTTGTTTATGTCTATGTCTGGTCTTTGAAGAACCCGGAAGGCATCCCTCCAGTCAAACCCGTTAAGAAGGGCTCAATATGGAGTGAGCTAAAACTTATGGCCAACTCGTGGGTTATTGTCGCCCTGGTAGTGATTATCCTGGGAGGTATTTATTTTGGAATTTTTACCCCAAATGAAGCGGGCGCTGCAGGAGCGCTTGCAGTGATTGTCCTGGGAATTATAACAAGAAAAGCGAGTTTCAAAAAAATAATTGATAGCATATTTGATACCGTAAAAACTACGGGCGCAATATTTATTATTTATCTGGGATCCATGTTTTTTGTTCGCTTCTTAACTCACAGCCGCCTTCCTTATGTTTTTACTGATTGGTTACTGGATTTGCCACTGCCGGATTTAGGGATACTACTATGCATCCTTTTAGTTTTTTTGGTTCTTGGTATGTTTATCCCCCCCCTTGCTTTAATTATGATATTAGTACCGGTTGTGTATCCAACTGTTGAAGTACTGGGCTTTCATGCTTTCTACTTTGGGATACTTGTAATAAAGATAGTGGAAATGGGTATGATCACACCTCCAGTAGGAATTAACTGTTTTATACTGGGAGGTATTATGCCAAAAGAGGTGCCTCTTGAATCTGTTTTCAAGGGCTCAGCCAGATTTTTATTAATTGATCTCATTACCCTGATTATATTAATTGCTTTTCCAATCTTATCATTGTATTTGCCAGCCATGATGTAACCTTTTCAAGGCAATTCGATAATGATAGATTATTAGCAATAGATGATTTCAAGTTTTTTATCTTACAGGAGGTGACGGGATGAAAACATTTGAAAACATAGAAAAAGCATGCATGTATTTAGGCCTGATTTGTTTGGTAATTATGGTATTTTTCATGGCATCAGAAATGTCAACGCGAATCGGAATACCCCATTTGTTTCGTGACAGCTATGCCCTGGTGGGCTTCATGATGGTCGGGATTACCTATCTTGGCCTCTCATATATCCAAAAAGACGACGGCCACCTGAAAATGACCCTGCTACTGTTAAAGTTAGATGAGAAAAAATCCAACTCAGTTAAAATACTTTACAATCTTATAGAAATAGCAATATTAATACTTCTTGTCACGCAAACAGTTGATGGAACATGGAAGGCCTATGTACTGGGCGATACAACAACGGAACCGGGAGCATATTTAAACTGGTATATTAGAGCTATGGTGCCGCTGGGTTTATCTGTTTTATGCGTAAGAATAATTATTGAAACTGTGCAGTTGTTTGCCGGTATATTATCAAAATCGGCAAACCCTTTAAACGGGGAAAGCGCCAATTAATATTACAACACGACGAGGCCAAAGCCTATTGATCTAGTATCCGGGCCGGGTTGTCGCAGACCATGATTTTAATATCTTCTTCATATATTCCCAGGCCAAGCATGGTATCGATATAATCAAGCATCATTTGCACCGGGCCGGGGTTTATGGTTTGTCCCCCATCTGTGGCCATTACAGCATTTTTTACCCCGATCGCCTTTATTGTATCTGCAATTAATTCTGCTGAGATGGGTTTGCTAACCACCGCTGTGGTGTCAAGGGCGTTAAATTCCACTAGAGAAACTCCTTTTTCCACTAATTCACGGATTTCACCTGTTGTGTAATCAAACATCGGAGACAGCGGATGGGTAAGGATGATTTTTTTAACCCCCATGTTAAATGCTTCTTCAACAAGCAGATTGGCTTCCTGTTTTGATATATGGCCCGTTGCCAGGATGGCCTGGTATTCACAAATCAGCGCCAGGATTTCTTTGACTTCGCTTTTTATACCCAGGTTTTGGTCAAGAAGGTTAATCCCTCTTGTGTCAGGGCCAACGACCATATTAAACATTTTGACAACGCCCGGGTCTTTAAGCTGATATGCGGCATAAATGGTCGGCATCCAAACAATTTTCGCCCCTAGCTTTAAAGATACCCTCACCGCTTCTGGATTTAACCCGCCTACCGGGCTGTTAAGTACCAACCCTCCAAATACCGGAAAGCCCGTGATTTCGCTGGCTAGCGCAGCCCGGTCGGCGGTAGTCGTAAAGTGGTTTTTAATAACTATACCGCCCATCCCGGCACTCTTTGCTTCAGAGGCCATTTCAATATCGCTGATCAGACGGGGGAATAAATCCGGATTCGTATGGATGTGCATATCAATTGCCCCGGCAATAAGCTTCTCTGCTTTTACGGCGCGTCTTCTTTCATCCATAGTATATCCCCCCCCTTTCGCAAAGAAACTCGAAGGTTATCTTATCGCAATTAATAAAACCGGTGAGAATTATGCTTCTTTATCTGAACGCAAAACTCCTCCAACACTAATATCTGCTTTATCAATCTCATTAATAATAATCCTTACAGCATCTTTATCACAGTTCAAGGTTTTAACAATTGAATCAGTAACTTCTTTTACCATTTCACGTTTTTGCTCTAAAGTTCTTCCTTTAATCATGTTTACATTTACAATCGGCATTTCCAAACCTCCCTTTTGTTTCACCAGCTTACTTTATATGAAAACAGCAAAGAATACTCACTTGCCAACTCATATAAAATTCTTACCGAAGGCTAACGGCTCACTCATATAAGGATCTTACCCTGGATATGGTACCCAGCCAGATAATCCACCCCTACTCCGGGGGTAGGGGAGCACAAGAAATTTCTAGCGTTTCATCTTTTTCAAACAACAGCTGTTTTGCATAGATTTTCCCCCCGGATAAACCTTTTCAGATCATTTCCCGGGCACTTTCATACCCTGCCCGGACTGCCTTTAAGTTAATCTCCTCGGTTCCCGGCGGAACCCTTGCAGAAATAGCCTTTTTCAAGGCATCTACACTTACCAGCCCGGTGATTGCGGCTAAAGCTCCCAAGGCTACCATGTTAATAACTAAATTCTTTCCGATCTGCTCACGGGCAATTTTTGAAACAGGAACGGCAAAAACCTTCCTTGATGAAGATGGAACATTACTCACATAATCAGGATCAACAATAACCAGAGCTTCTTCATGAGCATCGCCTATATATTTATCAAAAGCCTGTTGAGATAAAGCTAAGAACACATCGGGTTCTATTAACTCCAGCAAGTCTATCTCTTCATTACTAATAACCACTTCAGATCTGCTTGCCCCGCCCCTGGCTTCAGGCCCATATGATTGAAACTGCACCGCAAACCTGTTTTCATATAGAGAAACCGCTTCGCCCAGTATTATGCCGGCAAGAACAATACCCTGCCCACCAAATCCACTCAACCGTACTTGATGCTCTTTATTATTCATCAAGCTTCATCTCCTTTTTGCAGTTTCTCTACCAGCTTACGGTATTCATCCGTAAACTCAGGGATGTCCCTCTTACTTAAAACCCCCACGGGGATTGCTTCATCCATATCCTGGCTGAAGTTATAATTTTCCGGTTTCACTCTGACAGATTTTTCTTTAATCCAGCGCATTATTTCAAAAGGTGAAGAAAACTTGTTCCTGCGCCCATAATATGTGGGACAATGGCTAACGGCTTCAATAAAGGAAAACCCTTTATGCTCAATGCCATTTCGAATTAATCTGCTTAAATGTCTGGGGTCATGGGCAATACCCCTAGCTACGTACGAGGCTCCTGCTGCATCGGCAAGCTTGCAAACATCAAAGTCCTGCTCCAGGTTGCCATAGGGGGAGGTTGAAGCCGTTTTTTGATACGGTGTCAGGGGTGAATACTGGCCGCCGGTCATCCCGTAAATGCTGTTGTTTAAAAGGATTGTAGTTAAATCAACATTCCTCCGGGCGGCATGAATAAGATGATTCCCACCAATTGCCGCCCCATCACCGTCACCGACAAATAATAGGACGGTCAAATCGGGGCGAACCATTTTTATCCCACTGGCAAAAGTAAGGCTTCGTCCATGCGTGGTCTGGATCGTGTTGCAGTTCATGATCGCATTGGTACGGGCGGAACAACCTATAGCAGTAACGGCCACTGTTTTATAAGGATCGAGGTCCAGTTCATCCATGGCCCTCAAAGCCGCGCCCAGGATGATGCCGTGCCCACAACCGGGACACCAGATATGGGGCAATTTATGGGTTCGTAGATACTTTTTATAACTATTCTTTTTCATTTTACACCAACCCTTTTACACTGTCGTAGATTTGGTAAGGAGTGATTAACATACCGTTGCTCTGATGCAAACCATGCAGTCTAGTATCCAAACCATGTGTCGCACTCCTTACTTCACTGTCCAATTGAGACATATTCATTTCGACAAGAATTAAATGATTGGCTGACTCAGCTGCTGTTTTTAAGTGCTCGTAAGGAAACGGCCAGATAGTCTTAAGGCGAAAAAGCCCCGCTTTTATACCCTGCTCACGGGCCATCATAACCGCCCTGCGGGCAGAGCGTGATGTTGAGCCATAAGCAACAATAACTACCTCTGCATCTTCAACCATAAAAAGATCTACATCGTCTATCTCATTACGATATCTTTCTATTTTATTCTTGAGACTCTTAGCGCGTCGGTCAGCAATCTCGTGATCATTGGTGGCCGGAAAACCTTCATCGTCATAATTATTGCTCGTTATATGAAACAGATAATCTTCGCCGAGGTTGGCCATGGGTGGAATTCCGGTCCCATCATCTTCAAAGGGCTTATAATCTTCAGGAGCTACAGTAGGCTTTTTCCTTTCCACCAGTAATAATTCTTCTTTTTTAGGGAGAGTAACCTTTTCTCTGACATGACCGATAATGGCATCAGACAAAATAATTACCGGGATGCGGAAGCGCTCGGACAGGTTTACCGCCCTGACAGTTAAATCAAAGCATTCCCGGACCGAATTTGGGGCAAGGGCAATTATCGGATGATCCCCGTGTGTTCCCCACCTTGCCTGCATAACATCAGATTGAGAGGGAAGTGTTGGCAAACCTGTACTGGGCCCGCCGCGCATTACATTAATCACCACGCAGGGTATTTGGACATGAATGGCATAACCGAGATTCTCCTGCTTTAAACTAAAACCGGGACCACTGGTGGCAGTCATCGCTTTTGTCCCCGCTACTGAGGCCCCAATCACAGCTCCTATACTGGCAATCTCATCTTCAAACTGGACAAATACACCGCCAAGTTTGGGCAGTTCCCTGGCCATGACTTCTGCTATCTCAGTCGCCGGGGTGATAGGATAACCTCCAAAAAAACGAACCCCTGCCGCTATGGCTCCCAGCGCGCAAGCTTCATTTCCCTGTAAAAACTGCACTTTATTTTCCGGGTTCAATAACTTTCACTCCTCTCACTTGTCTATATTTCTTCCTTTTCAGGTATATCTATCGCAAAATCCGGGCAAACCCAGGCGCACGTTTCACATTCTCTGCATTGATCAGGATATTTTAGGTGTGGCAAGCCCTGATCATCAGCTTCTATCAAATTTCTGGGGCACATTTCAATACAAATCAGGCATTTTTTACACCATTGCTCATTAATAATTATAGGCACTATGCCAGCTCCTCCTTTAAATTTTTCCTGAAGTTGATTTCAACTTCCTCAAGGTGCTTTAGCATCCAATCATAAGCAGTCCGAGGATCTTTTTTTTCAATAGCTTCTATAATTTGTTCATGCTCTAAAATAGGGTTTGTAGTTCTTTGCTTATCAGTTAATGATAACCATGTGGTTTGCCGCAGGCTTCTACGCATCAAATCAGAAAGGGCGTTTAAAGTGCTAAAAAGGATTTCGTTACCCGTGCTGGATGCAATTTGAAAGTGGAATCTATAATCCGGATCCAAACCAACTTCTCCCCAGTCCAGTCCCTTTTTCATTTCTTCATGTATTTCATGTAAATTCGAGATGTCTTCAGCCGTGGCATTTTTTGCAGCAAGGGCAGCGGCCTGGGGTTCTAAAATTTTTCGAACCTCTAAAACTTGCAATGTTTGCGAGGGTTCTATGTCAAAAAGCAAGGCAAAAGTATCAAAGTAGTTTTTCATCGATCTTGTGTTATGAAAATCTCTAACATAAGAACCTTTCCCGTGTTTAACTTCTAATATACCCAGGCTTTCCAAAATCGTTACAGCTTCACGCACAGAACTGCGGCTTACCATAAATTTTTCAGCTAATTCTCTTTCTGAAGGTAAGGGGGAACCTGCCTTTAAATATCCAGACTTTATCTGCTCTTTTATCTGTTCAACAATTTCCATATAAACTCGTGATTTTTGAGAAACAGGTGTAAAATCCATAATACCATCCTCTCAGGTGTCCTGACCACTATATTTATTTTTTTTTGCCTGCAATACTGAGCAAGCAAATTTCTTTTGATATTTTATTTATTCTTATAAAAACATGCGTTATTAAGGCCGTAAAATCTGACAGCTAAACTATAACATTATCACAAAAATAAATCAATTATATAGAACATTTTTTTAAAACAAGTAAACAATCCCTCAAGCCCGGCTTTTTGAAGATGTTGACAATGCCTGAAAACCTTTACAAATTTTATTAGGACTGATAATATAACATACACTCGGAATGATTACTCTTTAAAGATATAAGAGCTATTTGTATAACCTAAATAATTAACATTTTGGGTAATTAAAAAAAATAAGGAGAATAATCCAATGGGCTTAAAAACTAAGCAAGAGTACATAGAATCTCTAAGAAAGATGAATCCTACAGCTTATATGTTTGGAGAAAAAATCACCAACATAGTTGACAACCCCCGTTTAAGATCTGGGATAGAAGCAACAGGCGCAACTTACGAGATAGCCGAACTGGATGAATACAGGGATCTCGTCGTTACTGAAAGCCCGCTTATCAATGAACCGGTCAACCGGTTTACTTTGCCCCCAAGTTCCATTGAAGACCTGGTAGCAAGGGTTAAGTTAAACCGAAAGCTTGGCAACTATGTTGGAACCTGCCATCAAAGATGTACCGGTTTGGATTGCCTATCGACCCTTTCTATTGTCACATACGATATCGACCAAAAGTACAATACCAATTATTATAACAATTTTATTGAATTCCTAAAGTATATTCAGAAAAATGACCTGACAGCAAATGCCGGTGTCACAGATGTCAAAGGCGACCGCTCTAAGGCCCCCTCAGAACAAGAAGACAGGGATATGTATTTACACCTGGTGGAGCGCCGTGAAGATGGCATTGTAGTCAGAGGCGCCAAGGCTCACCAGACCGGTTCTTTGTCATCTCACGAGGTGATAGTATTACCTACTCGGGCCTTGGGTGAAGGAGATAAAGACTACGCGCTTGCCTTTGCTATCCCTACCGATACAAAAGGCCTGATCCACCTTGTTGGCAGATCCAGCCTTGATACCAGGGAAATTGACGGTTGCGATATCGGAAATACTAGGTACTCCAAATACTGCCCCACGTTAATATTCGACGATGTTTTTGTCCCCTGGGAGCGGGTTTTCATGTGCGGTGAACACGAATTTGCAGCTGACATGGTGGTACGTTTCTCCTCTTTCCACCGGCAAAGTCACGGCGGCTGCAAATCAGGAAAGATTGACTGCATGATTGGAACAGCTTTAACCGCCATGGAATACAATGGTACATCCAAAGCCAGCCATCTGAAGCAAAAAGTTATCGATATGCTGCACAGGGCAGAAACTCTATACGGATGCTCCCTGGCTGCATCTTACGAGGGGCAAAAAGAGGCTTCAGGGACCTATTTTATCGACACCGTTCTTGCCAACGCTTCAAAAATCCATGAGGGCAAAGAAATGGCAGAAGCAACCAGATTAATGATAGATATTTGCGGCGGCTTTGTAGCTGATTTACCCTCAGACAGGGATTTTGAAAACCCCGATATCGGGCATCTTGCCAAAAAGTATTTAAAAGGGGCAAGCGGCAGCGATGTAAATAACCGGATTAAACTGTTCAGGCTGGCTGAAAAAATGGCCCTTGAAAGCGCAGATACTGTTTCAGACATCCATGGCGGCGGCTCTGCAGAAGCCCACAGGGTTACTATCATGCGGGAAAGTGATTTAGAAAGCAAACAGAAAGCAGCTAAGCGATTAGCTGGAATAGATGAAAAATAAAGCTTAATAAAATATTTTTTACAGGGATGAACGTTTACAGTGATTTAATTACTGTAGTTCCTAACCTAGACGAGCCAGTTCCATAAAAGTTGGTTTTCAAAATGAGTCCTTCTAAATCCAGTGTACATCAGCGTTTCCGGGATCGCTAAAAAAAATCCTGCCAAATTTGCGCATAATTTTAGTGTTAAGGGCCTAATGCACTTTAGGCCTCTAAAACCACAATATCCCCCTACCTCGCTACATATAAAAACCAGGCCCCAACAGACCTTTTAGTTAACCTTCAGGATTTCCCCGGACCCTCTACAGCTGCTTCAGTCACCTCTTCAGGCAACTTCTTTC
>Ga0207421_10005067_pt1 | contig 14955 bp, 10 predicted proteins | sample SodLakKL_010_SED_4_FD_187542 | JGI IMG/M metagenome (GOLD analysis project Ga0207421, IMG submission 187542) | Alkaline sediment microbial communities from Lake Tanatar, Kulunda Steppe, Russia - 8KL_010_SED (SPAdes) (version 2) | ecosystem: Environmental > Aquatic > Non-marine Saline and...
AAGCAAAATAAGATGTTCCGCAAGCCAACACGGTTAGTTTCTCCAATGATTCAAGTTCATGGCTCATCTCTTCCAAGCCACCCAACTTTACCTCTCCGTTATCCGTAATTCTTCCTCTGATGGAATTTTTAATTGATTTGGGTTGCTCCATCATCTCCTTCATCATGAAATGCTCATACCCCGACTTTTGAGCTTCTTTCAAATCCCAATCGATTTTTGTCTCTTCTTTATCAAGTATGTTTTGATCTTTGTCTTTTATTTGAAATCCGTTCTCGGTAACTATTGCCATCTCGCCGTCTTCCAAAAAAACCATGTCTCTTGAGTGCTCTATAATGGCGGCGGGATCGGAAGCGACGAACCCACCCACCTCATTGGCGGAAATAACTACCGGTGATGACATTCTGGCAGCAATTATCTTATCCGGTTCTTCGGATGATATAGCAGCCAGTCCGTAAGCACCCTTTATCAAGCTTAACGACTTTTGGACCGCTTTTTCCAAATCTCCTTCGTAAAACTTTTCTATGAGATGAGCTACGACTTCCGTGTCCGTTTCGGAGGTAAATCGATGCCCTTCTTCAATTAATTTTTCTTTAATATTTCTATAATTTTCTATTATTCCATTATGAACCACCGCAATCTTTTTTTCGCAATCGAATTGCGGATGAGCATTTTCTTTGGTCGGTCCACCGTGAGTGGACCATCTGCTGTGAAAAAGAGTAGGAGTGCCTTTAAAATCAGTTTCTTTCAGTTTTTCTTTTAACTTATCTACCTTACCCGATACTTTCACCGACTCTAAGCCACTCTCTTCTATAATTACCATTCCTGCCGAATCATACCCTCTGTACTCAAGTCTTTTTAAGGCTCTTATCCCCAACTCGGTATTATTTTTACTTCCGACGTAGCCTATGATTCCACACATGAATTTTTACAAAAAATTAATCCTTAATCTTTAATCTGCCGCCTCAATTGGTTAATTATATTATAATCGATATGAAAACAAAAGATTGTCAGATTGATGCTCGCCCCATCCGCACACTCCATGCCGCTCCGCACTTCCCCGATGAAAATACACCCTGGAGCAACAATCATGATAAAGTTAGTGCTTTAAATCTTTTATATAACAAAATTAACCAACTTATCCTTAACGAAAATCTCTTTCTTTATCTCCTCCCCTTCAATCCACTTTTTTACCGCTTTTCTCTCCTTAGCAAGTTTTAGAGCCTCCTTTTTTTCTATTCCCTTGTCCACCTCAAACTTATCCCTGAGCTTTCCGTTAACCTGGACTATTAGTGTTATCTTCTTTTTTTCAGCGACTTTCGGGTCATGCTCCGGCCAATTGGATCTCAGAATTGATTCGTCTTCATATCTTTGCCAAATTTCTTCACTGATATGCGGCGCAAAAGGTGCCAGCAGTTGTAAAAACTCAGTGAAAATTTCTATGGAAATCTTCTCCTTATCTTTCATTTCATTGCTGAGTATCATCAAGCTGCTTATCGCCGTATTGAATTTAAAGTTTTCAATATCTTCGGTAACCTTTTTTATGGTTCTATGTAAAAGGCTTTTCAAGTTTTCATCCGGATCCTTTTCAGTCACTTTCTCTTCCAGGTCCAAAACCTTTTCCAAGAATCTTCTCATCCCGACCACTCCTTCTTCATCCCAGGGAACCTCGTCCTCGAATCCGCCGACAAACATTTCGTAAAGCCTCAGAACGTCGGCTCCGTATCTTTCTATAATATCGTCGGGAGAAACCATATTGCCCTTCGATTTGGACATTTTAGTCCCGTCCTCGGCCATTATTAGTCCCTGATTTTTTAAGCTCTTAAAGGGTTCTTTAGTCGAAACCACATCCAGATCATATAAAAATTTATGCCAAAATCTGGCATAAAGCAGATGCAAAACCGCATGTTCCGCTCCACCAACATATAAATCCACCGGCATAAAATATTCTTCTTTTTCGGGATCGACAAGTTGCTTGCCGTTTTCGGGATCGATGTATCTAAGATAATACCAGCATGACCCGGCCCATTGAGGCATGGTATTGGTTTCTCTTTTGGCATCCATCCCACATCGTGGACAACTGACATTCACCCACTTGTCAATTGCTGCCAAAGGCGACTCACCCGTCCCGGTCGGCTCGTATTTTTCCACTTCCGGCAGGGTAACCGGCAAATCCTCTTCCGGAACCGGAACCGTCCCGCAAAGATCACAATGAATAAGAGGAATCGGCTCACCCCAATAACGTTGCCTTGAGAAAACCCAATCTCTCAATTTGTAATTCACAGCTCTCTTCCCTTTCTCAATCTCTTCCAATTTTTCTATTATTTTCTCCTTCATCAACTCGGTAGAAAGACCGTTGAATGAGCCTGAATTTATCACCTTCCCTTCACCCGTAAAAGGAAGTTCTTCCACCTCTATTACCGGCCTTATTTTTAGCTCATATTTTTTAGCCATCTCATAATCACGTTCATCATGAGCGGGAACGGACATAACCGCTCCGTAACCGTAATATCCCAAAACATAATCAGCCACCCAAACGGGGATTTCTTCACCACTTAGCGGGTTGATGGCTTTAAGACCCTTAATCTCCACTCCGGTTTTTTCTTTGCTGAGCTCGGTTCTTTCCAAATCGGTCTTCTTCTTCGATTCCTCCACATAATTTTGAACTTCCTTTTTATTTTCAATCTTTAAATCTTCGGAAACAACTTTTTGAGTCAAATCATGCTCCGGTGCCAAAACCATGAAAGTTGCTCCAAAAACGGTATCCGGTCTGGTAGTGAAAACTCTTATTTCTTCTTCACTATTTTTAACACTAAACACTATTTCGGCTCCCTCCGAGCGACCTATCCAATTTCTTTGCATCTCCTTTATCGGCTCCGGCCAGTCCAATCCTTTCAAATCATCAAGCAACCTGTCGGCATAGTCGGTTATTTTCAAAACCCATTGCCTTACATTCTTTTTTTCAACTAAACTGTCACATCTCTCACATTCACCCTTTACAACTTCTTCATTGGCCAGCCCAGTTTTACAAGAAGGACACCAATTGATCGGTAGCTCGTCTTCATAAGCCAAGCCTTTTTTAAACATCTGTAAAAATATCCATTGAGTCCACTTAAAATAATCCGGATCGGTAGTATTTATCTCTCTTGACCAATCATATCCCAAACCGATCGACTTCAATTGTCTTTTGAACTGCTCTACATTTTTTTCAACCGTTTTTCGAGGATGGGTTCCCGTTTTTATGGCATAATTTTCAGCCGGAAGGCCGAAAGCATCCCACCCCATAGGATGTAAAACATTAAAGCCGTTCATTCTTTTGTAATGAGAAAACAGATCGGTGGCAACATATCCTCTGGGATGGCCTACGTGAAGCCCTTTTCCCGAAGGATAGGGAAACATATCAAGGCAATAGAACTTTGGTTTTTCGGAGTTCTCTTCAGCTCTGAAAACCCGGCTCTTTTCCCAAAATTCCTGCCATCTTTTTTCTTGTTTTTTGTGATCGTATTTCATGCCTGGTTTAAATTATTTATGGCTTAATTTTATCTGAATATTCGTTATTTGTCTAATAAATTAATTCATCGCTAATAAGCATTTTTCAATCCTCAAAAATAAATTGACGGATCCGGAATTCGCGATTCTTACCGGTTTTGAAAAAGAAGAAATGTTTAGAAAATTAGGTGTAAGGTCGTTAAGCAAAAAAAGCCCCTGACTTAAAGGGGTTTTTCATATTCCGAATATCTTTTTTGCATTTTCGTCGGTAATTTCTTCTACCTTTTCAAGGTTGATCCTTTTGATTTTAGCCACTTCTTTCGCCACTTCAAAAACTCCCAGCGGTGTGTTTTTACCTTTCCAACCGGGCGGGCTGAGATAAGGGCAATCGGTTTCAAGTAAAACCTTATCCAAAGGAACTTTTCTGATTACCTTCTTTAAATTCATCTTAAAGATTATTCCGTTCAAACCTATCATATATCCTTTTTCGATATACTTTTCCGCTTGCTTTAAGTTACCGGTAAAGCAATGAATCACCCCCTTATGATCGGGTATCATTTCCAAGGTCTTATCGTGAGCCTTTCTCGAATGCAATATAAGAGGCAAGTTTTCCCTTTCGGCCAAATCGATATGGCGTAAAAATATCTCTTTTTGCTTTTCAAAAGTTTTTTTCTTCTTCTTGTCCAGACCGGTTTCTCCAATTGCCACCACTCCGGGATTTTTAACTAATTTATCAAGCTCTTCAAAATGAAAATCCTCCTCCGCGTGTAAAGGATGAACTCCCACCGAAGCATACATTTTTTCATTTTCACCGGCTATTTCCACCGCTCTTTTTGCGCTTTCAAAAGTTGCACCCACATTGATAACCCCCATTCCTTTCAAATTACATTTCTTAATCAAATCTTCCCTATCTTTATCGAAATCGGAAAAATTCAAGTGAGCATGAGTATCGAACATACGATTAATAAATAATTGACTGCTTAACCCATCGACTGCTGAGCATAGCTAAAGTTTATCATGAAAAAGCTTTTTTTCAACATTAAACCGGAATGGATCCAACCCCATTTTTACACCTACGAGGTGTAAAAAAGGGGGTTTTTAAGTTAAAATTAATAGTTTTTACACCTACGAGGTGTAAAAAAGGGGGTAAAAAAAGAGCTCATCTAAAATTCAGATGAGCTTTAAAGCTTCAACGCCTTCCATCTTTTTTATTTTCAGGAGATCTTCTTTGAATCTCCTATCGGTGCTCTCTTCTCTTGGGAAGCTCTCATTAGCCTCTCTAAGCCAATCTATATAAATATTTCTGGATCTTAAGCCGCTCGGCGGATCTCCCCATGGGGGATCAAGTCTTTTGTTGCTCATCATAAAGTAAAATATCTCTCTTTTTATCTCGCCTGATGATTTTCCATTCAGATTCCGTAATATCTTCTCTACTTCCATCAGTTCTTTTTGAGTGCCGTGCTGACAATTTTTGATAGTTTTCCTGATTCTATCCAATCTTTTTAATAGCTTCTCATCGTTTATCGCCAGAACGTCGAAGTCGGTCTCGGAAGGAAAGTGCACAGGCCTGAAATACGGAATTCTGAAAACCAAATAGCCCCTTAAAACGGTGACCAGCCCGTGAAGTGTCCAATTTGAACCGACGCGGACAAGAAACGGAGCCGAAAAGTTAATGGATGGATCGCTGATCAATTTGTGAGCGGAAAAGCAAAAATTATTTCTGCTTCTTTCGTTAAAAATAATTATTCTGTCCTTTTGCTCATTCACGTGTCCTTTTGTCACAACTTCAAAGCCGGCTTCCTGAAGCAACTCATTGATCTCCCTTAGAGCTTCGGTATTGGGCTTGATAAAGAACGAAAGGCGCATTTCTCCCTCCTCCTTTCAATTATTACGGTCTTTTGAAGACCGATCGAAATCGAGCTTCAATCGGGCTTCAAACTTAAAAAAACCTCCTTTTTTTTTAGGAGGGTGATCTTCCGAAAATATTTCTATTTGTTTTTACTTTCAACGATTTCGGAAATCACCTCCCCCAATCCAAAGATACATCTCTTCCCCGGAGATAAATGTCCTACAGGTCGGTTTTTTTCCGATTAAACTTTTCATAAACCAATCTAATCTTATAACAAAAGTTTTAATTTGTCAAAAACCGAAGATATCTTAGGACCTAATTGTTTTTATTTGACAAATATAAAAAAATATATATAATATAAAGCAAGGAGGTGCTTGCTATGTACATTAAAAAAATATTTTTTCTTTGGATTATAGCGCTGACATCCTGGTTCCTATCCCTCATCGTAACGGGATTGGAATTGGGTTGGAAAACCTCAAGATTGGACTTCCAATTACAGATGATAATGACAATAATGCTATTGGGATTCACATACTGGGCAATGAACCAAAAAATGTCAGAAAAGACTATCAAAATTTTAAGTGTGGCGGCGATAGCGACATCCGCTACATATCTGACCCACTTCTTTTTTAGTGGATTTATCGCTTCCCTGATGTCCTTTACCGGAAGTTGGGGAATGCTGGTGGTCGCAGCCACAGCTATAATCATGCATAGAAAGGAGGAAAAACTAAATCAGCAGACCCCGTAATAAATTCACGGGGTCTTTTTCTTTTTCAAGACAGGCGTTTCAAGTTGCTTATATCAACTACCTGCTTTATTTTTTAACCGGGTAAGTTCCCAGAAACTTAAAGAATAGAGCCTTTTCTTTTACCTTTTCAAAAGCTTTTTTGACCATCGGATTTCTCTTGTCTCCCTCAAAATCCAAAAAGAACCTATAAACCCAGGGGTGTCCGGCAATCGGTTGTGACTCTATTCTGGTCATATTTATATCCCTTTTAGTAAATTCCTCCAAAATATTGAGCAGTGAGCCCGGCTTGTGGCCGGTTTGAAAAATAATCGAAGTTTTTTTGAGAAAATTATTTTCTTCCTTGTTTTCTCTTCTCGAAATCAAAAAATATCTGGTAAAATCAGCCTCCTCGACTTCCACTTTTCTTTCTATTATCTCCATATTAAAATTATCGGCGGCTCTTTCATTAAAAATTGCTCCGGTACTTCTGTCACCGTTATCGACAACGACCTTCAACTTTTCCATCGGATTATAAGAAGGAACAACTATTAAATTTTTATCCTTGATAAAACTTCTGGTCTGTCTTAGGGCTTCGGGTCTTATAAAAATTCTTTTTATGTCTTTCAACCTTGCTCCTTCGGCTCCTATCAGGCAATAATCAACCCTTATTTCGGTTTCTCCATAAATAAAAAGCGGTGATTTGGTAAGTAGGTTAAAGATTTCTCCTTCACTTCCCCGTAACGTATTTTCAATCGGAACCACCCCGAAATCGACTCCTCCATTTTCCAACATTTCAAATATATCCTCATAAAAATCACAAGGAATCGATTTAATTTCTTCGTCCTTAAAAAAAATGTGGGCCGCCTCTTCCCCGTAAGACCCACTTTCACCTTGAAATACCACTTTTTTTGTTTCTTTGTCCATAGTCTTTAAATTACTTTGGTTAATTATAATTTAAGATTTTTAAAACTGCAACATCCGTTCAAAAAATATTCTCTTTGAATTTCAACAAATTAAAACTTCTTGAAAAGGATCTCTTTTTCCGAATTTAAAATTAATTCTTCAATTTTTTGAGCGGTTTCGGGTAAAAAGGGATAGAGTAGTCGACTCAAACTATAACAAATATAGAGCATGTCAAAGATTACCTTGTCTTGCTCCCAAGACTCTTCCCACGGTCTTTTTTGCTCAATATATTTGTCGGTAAAATGAATTAAATCCCAAATTTCTTCCAAAGCTTTCTTTAATTCATAATCTTCCACCAAGACGGATACTTTTTTCTCCGTTTCACTTACCTTTTTCATAATTTTCCCGCTCGCTTTTCTTTCTTTATCAAATTCCAATTCTTTTTTTAAAGCCAATCCGATCGACCTGGAAACAAGATTGCCCAATCCGTCGGCCAAATCGGAATTATATACTTCTTTAAACCTGTCTTCCGTAAAGTCTCCGTCATCGGTAGTCGGTATTCGGGATAATAGATAATATCTGAGCGGGTCACAACCGAATTCATCCAAAATAGCAAAAGGGTCAATCACATTCCCTATCGATTTGGACATCTTTTTTCCTTCGGAAGTGATAAATCCGTGAACCAATATGTTTTCGGGAATATCCAATCCCGCAGAAAGAAGTATTCCTATCCAGATTACGGAATGAAATCTTAAAATGTCCTTACCTATGCAATGAATGTCGGCGGGCCAGTAGTCTTTAAAATCATCATTTTTTTCAGCATATCCCAAAGCGGACAGGTAATTGCTTAAAGCATCGACCCAAACATACATTTTTTGGTTTTCATCACCGGGAACCGGAATCCCCCACTGCAAGCTTTCCGTAGAACGAGAAACACTTATGTCTTTAAGACCCTCTTCCAAAAAAGAGAGGATTTCTTTTTTCTTTCCTTCGGGAACTATTTTTAACTTATCTTCTTCAATCAACTTCTTTATTTCATCTTCATATGAAGAAAGCTTAAAGAAGTAATTTTCTTCTTCAACTTTTTCCGGAGTTTTATCGTGATTGGGACATACTCCGCCCACCAGATCTTTTTCAGTTAAAAAAGCTTCACAGCCGACACAATAGTAACCGGTATACTTTTTTTTATACAAATCACCTGCCGCATCCATCTGTTTCCAAATTTTTTGGACCGTCGGCCAGTGCCTTTCTTTATCCGTAGTCCTGATGAAGTCATCGTTGGATATATTGAGATCGGTAATCAATCTTTTATATTCGTCGACTATTCCATCAACATAATCAGAAACTTCCATTCCTTCTTCTTCGGCCTTTCGAGCTATCTTTTGACCGTGTTCATCAGTACCGGTTAAAAACTTGGTGTCCACCCCCTTTTTTCTGTAAGCTCTGGCCAAAACGTCAGCTTGAACGAGCTCCAGAGCGAATCCTATATGTGGAGGCCCGTTGGTATAAGCTATACTGGTTGTTATATAAAATTTATCTTTTTTCATGAAATTGCAATTACAACTACTTATCTTTTAATTTTTGACAAAACCTCTCTCTTTTTCCAAAATCTCAATAATTATTTCAAAAATAAAATTAATTTTCAATTACGACCGTAAACTCTCCCTTGGTGTGCTTTTCACTCTCCAGTTTTTTTAAAACGCTACTCAAGTCTCCTCTGTAGATTCTTTCGTGCATCTTGGTCATTTCCCTACAGACAACTATCTTTTTTTTATCATCCATCTCACAAATTTCTTTGATTGTTTTGATTATTCTGTGAGGAGATTCATAAAATATTACCGGATGATCGTAACTCAAGGCCTCTTCAAAAAATTTTCTCCTCTTTTTCTTTTTCGGGGGAAACCCCAAAAAAGTAAATTTATTCATATAAAACCCCGATATTCCGGCGGCAGCGGTAACCGCTGACGGGCCCGGAACGGGACTGACACTCACCTCCATTCCGGATTCAACTATCTCTCTTATCAATTTACCCGCAGGATCAGCTATTCCCGGAGTTCCACTATCGGTTACCAGGGCCAGATCCTTTCCTTCTTTCAGCTTTTTCATTATTTGAGCGATCTTTTTCTTTCCACTGTGATGATGATAACTGATCAAGGGAGTCTCAATCTCAAAATGATGACAAAGCTTGCCGGTTACCCTGGTATCTTCACATAAAATAAAGTCAACTTTTTTTAAAGTTTCCACCATTCTTTCCGAAACGTCAGAAAGATTCCCTATCGGTGTCGCCGTTACATACAACATAGCACAAAAAATATGAGTTAAGTCAATCTTTTGCTTCTCCTCTCCATGAATTCTTTGAAAAATTCAAAAAGGATTCCCAAAAGCGGAATAGCCAGAAAAGCTCCCAAAAATCCCCAAAGAGTACCCCCCACGGTAATCGCTATAAGAACTAAAACGGGAGAAACTCCCATATATCTTTTTGAAAGCATCGGAGTAAGGGCACTGCTTTCTATAAGTTGAATTATCATAAAGGCAATCAGAGCAAAAACGGCCTTCCAGGCGCTATCGATTAAAATTACTGAGAAAAATATAACACCCGCCACAAACGGTCCTATATACGGAATAAAGTTGAAAATACCGGCTATCAAAGCAAAAAGAAGAGCATACTCAACATTGAAAAGATAAAAAGCTGTATAGGAAGTGACCCCGACAAAAATACAGGCTAAAATGCGAACAAAAAACCAATTCGTAACTTGCCTTTTGGCCTTCCTCCAAACGACCAGAGCTTGATTTTTTTCCTTTTCCGGAAATATCAATTTTATCACTCTTTCTGTTCCATCTCCTTCAAGGGATAAAAATATGGCCATCGTCAAAACAAAAAGAGTAGTGAATATCCCGCCGAAGATTATCGTCAATGCATTGAAAATATTGGTAGCTATCATTTCTCCGGACTCCTGCAGAGCGTCCACAAAAGCTTCTATACTCTCAAAAGTCCTGATTCCCGCTCCCTCCAAAAAAGGAACCATTCTATCGAAATATTCCGGTATCAGGCGTGAAAATTCCGCTATTTCATTACTAAATGCGGGAACCGCCAAATAAATTAAAAAACTTAAAATTCCAAAAATGGATGCATAAACGGTAAAAACGGCTACCGGCCTGGGTATTTTTCCTTTCTCCAAAAATTTGATACCCGGAGAAAATAGAATTGAAATTATGATTGCAAACACGAAAAGAATCAGAATTTCGCTGATTTGATAGAGAAAATAGATACTTATGACCGTGAAAGAAATTTTAAAAATCGTTCCCCACGAAATATCCAATATATCCTTGTTTTCCATATCCAAAAATTAATTTAAAAAACGATTATTAATTCTATCAAAAAAACGGATAAAAAGTAAATTAAAAATTTTCTTTTAACAGCTTTTGGAATTTTTCCTTTTCTTCAAAGGGCCCTATCATGGCCAAATTGAGATTTTCCGGCTTAAAGATTTCATCGGCAACTCTCGATATATCCTCAACGGATACCCGGTCGATTTTTTCAAAAAACTCTTCGGGGGTAAGAACCTCTTCTTCCAACAGGGATTGTCTGCCGTAATAAAAAGCCAGAGAATCCGAAGACTCCAGCCTGAGTGCGGTTATTCCCTTCATATAGTCCTTCCCCTTTTGAAGCTCTTCTTCACCGAGCTTTTCTTTTTTTAATTTTTTAAATTCTTGAAGAATCGCTTTTATTCCCTTAACTACTTTTTTATTGTCCAAGCCGGCTCTGGAAAAAAGATAGCCCGTGTCCGGATTGGTTGCGGAGGCAGCCTGAATATAATAAGCCAGCCCCAGATTCTCTCTTACTTCGGTAAAAAGGCGAGAGCTCATCATTCCGCCCAAGACGGTCGCCATCACTTCCTGAGTATATCTGTCCGGGCTTAGATCATTAAAAGCTCTAACTCCCAGACAAATATGGCTTTGATCCGTTTCTCTTTTTAAAAGATTAACTTCCGGCTCTTCTTGAGCTTCGACAACTTTCGGTTTTTTCTTGGGCTCTCTTTTTCTCAGTTCGGAGAAATAATTTTCAGCTTTTTTTCTTCCCTCTCCATGACTTATTGCTCCCGATAATACTATCAAAGTATTTTCTGCAGAATACTGTCTTTCCATATAGCTTTCCAAATCTTTTTTCGTAATTCCGGAAACGCTCTCTTTGCTACCGGCGGTATCCCATCCGGCCGGCTGATCCCCGTAAAGAAGCCTTTGCCACAAAACTTGTGCGTATGTCATCGGGTTGTCGTATCTCATATTGATTTCTTCGGAAATGACATCTTTTTCCTTTTCTATCTCTTTTTCCGGCAACAGGGAATTCAGATATATGTCGGCCACCCAATCCAAGGCGAGATCAGCTTTTTCGCTCGCTACCTTGGCATAATAACCGGTAAAGTCATCGGAAGTAAAAGCATTGTAGGATCCCCCTATCTTGTCCAAAGTTTCAGCAATTTTCAATGGAGAAGGTCTTTTTTTCGTTCCTTTGAATAGCATATGTTCCAGAAAATGAGAAATGCCCATCGTCTCTTTCGTTTCATATTTTGATCCCGTCTTAACCAGTACCAAAACTACGACCGCTTCGGTTCCTTTTTTGGGGACGGTTATCACTTCGGCTCCATTTTTCAGTTTGATCTTCTTATAGTCATTCATCTTTGTTTTTCTTTTAATTTTGCTTTCGATAAGTATAACAAAAAAAATCTTTAATTAAACACCTTGACTTAAATTATTTTAAAAAATATAATTTTTCAAAATAGACGACTGAAAACCAAATTTATAACTCTTTTTTAAAAATCTTTAAACAAAAATAGAAATAGACCGATGTCATTCTATCCGGAATATTCTTGGCCCATAATAAGAGCGATATTGCTGATTTCTTCCATTAGTTTGGTTGCGGCTGTCGGAATTTTGTTTGTTGATCTCTTCAAAAAATCGGGTAAACGGGAACTGGTTTTGCTTTCACTGATTTCAGTCGGTTCTCTGGTGGTGCGTCTGCGGCACGGACTTTTCGGTGTCTGGAGAGCCGAAGCTCATCATATCTACATTATCTCCAATATCAGAGATAATTTTTTAAATGGAAGCTTTTTTCGTGTAAATCATTGGTACAACGCCTCGGGAGGTCTTCATGAATTCATCTATAATTTTTTCCTTCAGTTTTTTTCGGAATTCAGTGTTTATCATATTTATTATGTCAGTGTTGCCATAAACGTCTTAATCGGGATAATCGTTTATATTTTAGCACTGCAACTGTTTCAAAGAAAAGATATTGCTTTTACCTCTCTTCTAATCTATACCTTCACTCCGATACTGATAAGAATAAGTGCGAGTGCAACTATTTTTATAACAAATGCCTTGACAATTCCTCTTTTTGCCGCTTTCGCAATTTATTGTTGGAGAGAGAAAAACTTTTCAACAATTAATTCTCTTATTCTTTTCGGATTGTTTTGTGCAAATATGACGGGTAGAAAAGAGATTATGGCCATGTTCATGGGAACCTCCTTTTTATTTCTTTTGATTTTACTAATAAAAGACGGGGAACTGAGAACTATTTTCATTGAAAATAATAAGCCGAAATTAATCATATTGGGAAGTCTTTTGGTGTCGGCATTCTATATCATATATTCGGTAATCCCCCATGCCGGGCGGGAAATCGGATACAGAATCGGGTGGTTTTATCCGGAAAATATATCGGTGCATCTTAATTTTTTCAGATACTTCTCGGAAGAGTTAACTACCTCGGCACCATTTTTTCGATATACTTTTAGCCCTCTCTACTTTTTTATTCTTTTGAATTTGACCGGAATAATTTTAATACTGACTAAAAAATGGAAGTTGCTTTTTTTGAATTTCATGACCGTAATTTTTCTGATTTTAGTAGCTAATATGCATGTTTCCGATTTTAGAAGAGTCTACCCGTTTCTTATCTTCGTCATACCTCAAATGGCTTTTTCCTTTTATTTCATTTTGGAAAAAATGAAATTGAAAAGAAGGTATATCTTAATTTTATCCGTGCTTATAATAATCCCTTCCACTTATCAAAATTCCTATTTTTTAGAAGCTGAAATTTCACGAAAAGTGGAGCAAGATCTTATTATCGATTTGATGGAAAATCACATTCCGGAAGGCAGCCTGATTCTTACGGCTCACGACATAGAGCCTCATCATTCACCCTTTGACCGGCACAGAGAAGGGTACAGATACCATCAATCCGGGACTAAATTTTACAATTATCTGATTCCCGCCGACAAAAATATAGATATTATGGACTTTTACTTGGAGTACGACCCGGAAGCGATACTGGAATATGAAAATATATTCTTCTACAAAAGCCTCTACAACCATCACGGATCTTGGAAAAAATATAAAGGTGGATCTCCAAGAAATCCGGATAAATTAGCGCCTTTTGAAGCTACTGCAAAATTTGAAGAAGCTCACACCCTGGATCCCGTAAAAACCAAGGTGGTGACCAACAGAACCTACAACATGTTTACCAGAGAAGAATTTTTAAAAGGTGCCAATCTTACAATTCATGCCAAGGGTGATCTGGAGATAGGGCTTTACAAAATGGATCCGGAAGAGATTGCTAATATTGATTTTGACTATTAATCAAGCTTATTATGGACTTATTGATTGAGCAAATAATGCAATTTTTTATAATTCAGCGGATAATCGACTCTCCGATAGGAGAGAATATGGAGCACATAAACAGTATCATAATTTTGCTTTCCTTCGTAGCAATTTTGGCGGGAATTATCATTCTCATCAATTATTTGCTGAAACGCTTAAATAGAGGGGAGTTTTTTTTATTGATTTTCATTACTCTTTCCTCTTTTTTTATGAGAGTCGGTTACGGACTTTTCGGCCCTATCCGTCAGCATGATCATTCCGTTCAACTTTTGATAAACTTGAAGAGAAACTTTTTGAGCGGAAACCTTCTTTTTGAGCTTGATAGATACCCCGGCTCCGGGGGCCTTTTTGAGTTTATCTACAACATTCCCGTTCGTATTTTTTCCGAATTCAATGTTTATACGGTCTATTATACGAGCGTTTTCGTTCATCTTTTAATCGGGCTGATGGTCTTTCTTTTAGCCTTGAATCTGTTTCGAAAAAAAGAAGTTGCCTTCATTTCTCTTCTAATTTTTTCTTTTCTCCCCATATTAATAATATTCAGCGCTACGGAAACGATATTTATCATAAATGCTTTAACTATCTCCCTTTTCATCAATTTTGGCTTTTATTTCTTTAAAAAAGAAAAGAGGAATGTTTTTGATTATTTGATTTTCTTGGGCCTTTTTTCTTCAAATTTAGTGGGTAGAAGAGAGTTTTTACCGGCCTTTAGCGGCTCATTATTTTTTTTACTCGTTCTACTTTTAATTGCAAAAAAGCCGATAAGGAACCATTTTCTTGAAGATAAAAAGCTGCAAGTTTTTACGATTTTATCTCTTTTCATAGCTGCTTTTTATTGGATTTTTTACGCTCTTCCGGAAATTGCTCGAGAAATAACCATTCGCACCGGCAGTTTTGAGCATTTTAATTTTCACTTGAATTCTTTAAATTATTTTGATACCGACACCCAATCTTCGGCCCAATATTTGAAATCATTTTTTAGCCCGGCTTATTTTTTCATAATGCTGATGCTTACCCCTTTAATCCTCTTTTTTAAAAAGAGATGGTGGCTCATAATTATCAATGGCTTGTTTTTATTTTTATTTCTTCTTCTGGCTAATGCCAATATAGGAGATTTCCGAATGGAAATGCCCTTTATGACGGTTTTAATTCCCCAAGTCGCTTTTACTTTTTACTTTATTTTAAGCAAGATAAAGCTCTCGACAAGATCGATTTTAATTTTTTGCACAATCGTAATCGTATTGTCCACGGCTCAAAACGGATACTTTTTAACCGCTGAAAACGGAAGAAAAATAGAACAGGATTTTTTGATGGAAATTTTGGAAGAGAGCGGCAAAAA